>ERZ1034844.997-NODE-997-length-14045-cov-5.963831_pt1 | contig 14045 bp, 13 predicted proteins | sample MGYA00520594_ERZ1034844 | MGnify/ENA primary metagenome ERZ1034844 (study PRJEB33766, sample SAMN09781733) | gut metagenome | biome: gut microbiome | host: Homo sapiens | place: Madagascar | study: EMG produced TPA metagenomics assembly of the PRJNA485056 data set...
CTACACCTACGACGCATGGGGCAAAGTGACCGAAAACGCCACATCAGCCGATACGGAGAACATAACCGAGACAAACCCGATCCGTTATCGTGGTTACTACTACGATACAGAAACGAGATTGTATTATGTAAATTCTCGTTATTATGATCCGGCGGTTAAACGATTCCTTAATTCCGATGATGACCTGCTTTCTGCAACGTCAACGCATACGCTTGCAAATAAAAACTATTTTGCATATTGCGATAACGATCCAATAACTCGCATTGATAGCAATGGAGACCTTTGGGAATTAATTGTGGGTGCAGCAGTGATTGGTGGATTAACGAGTGGCGCAGTTTCAGCAGTCTCACAGTATATGACGACTGGAAATATTGATTGGAAAGTTGTGGGGGTAAATGCAGCTTCTGGAGTACTTTCTGGAGCCGTTGCCGCTACAAGTATAGGGCTAGTTGGTTCTATTGGAGTAAATGCTATATTAGGCGGAGCAACATACGCTATAGAACAAAAAGTAAAGAATGAGACAATCAGTTTAAAGGGACTTGCAGCAAGTACATTTGCCGGAGCTGTAGGTGGAGCAATAGGTGGAAAAGGCGCTAATGTTAAAAGTTTATCGTCTTCATGGAAATTTGCTTCAAAAGGGATTTTGAGAGAATCAAGAAGGGCAAATGCTAAATATGCTTCAAAACAAATTGCAAGATATACGGCACAAAAAGCTGCAGTAAAGTCATCCGTGAAGGTATCAATAGGCAGAATGATTTTAGGCGCTATTGGAAACGCTTTTTCTAGATGGAAAATGGGCTTTTGAGGAGGACACAAAATGGAATTTCTAAAATATATGCTGGTTCCTGTTATTATTTCATTTGTGAATTATCTGATCTTCCTACTTGCGGATAAGGAAAAAAATCATAAAATAATTGAGAGTCTTTCTTTAAATGAAGTTGAAGTGCGCCAACCTAAAATCCTTTTTTGGATTGGATCTATCGGCTTTTTGTTCGGTACAATTTATTTTTTTATTATTGTAAGAGAAGTTCTATATCATAGGTGGGAATTTAGGGAATCTATTTGTTTTTTTGCACTTGCAATACTGTTTATGCTTATGAGTTTAGCTTTAATAATTGATAGCTTTACATTCAAAATAACGGTTTATCGAACTGAGGGATATTTTGTTTACAGAGCTTTTATTAAAAAGAGGAAAATATATTGCAAGGATTGCTTAAGCTTTAAGATTGGTAATCAGGGCTTGAAAATAAAAACAGTAGATAAAACTATAAATGTTAATTTATATACCACAAATGTCGAGTTTCTTGTTGCAATGCTTCAGGTAAACAAGGTGAAAGAGATAGAATGACATAATGTCGCTTAAAGTTTAGATTTGTTCCTTACATGGAGGGGATAACATATTGCGGCATTATCCCCTCCGAAAAATCAAAGATTCCTATGTTCTCTTGATACCAACGCGGACATAGTATCATAAAGCTGTGCACGGTTGCCAAAATTACGACTCCTTTCCAAACGTAACCACAACCGTGTACGGCAAACCATAGGCGCCCCCTTTAGGGGAGCTGTCACGGCTTGTCCGTGACTGAGGGGTTTATAAAAAATCCACATAAACTCTCCAAGCCTCCCCTTGATTGATTCAAGGGTAGCGCAGTGTCGACACGGTAGTGAATGACAGTCCGGTGGACTGTCAGAGCCGTGGCGTGACCGAGCCGCAGCGAGACGGTGGACCGCTTGCGGTGGTGGGGATAAAGATAAGCTGACAACGGCGGAAATATTCTGTCAACGACGGTCTATCCGCTGACGTGGGGCAGTCTGAGCGGCGTTACGGCGACAGACACTACGACATATACCTATGGCGACAGCAATTGAAAGGACAAGCTGACGTCATACGGCGGCATGCCGATAACCTACGATGCGATAGGCAATCCGTTGTCATACAGAGGCTACACGCTGACGTGGCAGAACGGCAGACAGCTTGCGTCGATGAAGTTTAGAACGATAAATATTGGCTTTACTTATGACGTTGACGGATTGAGAACATCGAAAACTATTCCCAATGTAGATTTGGAGCACAAGTTGCTGCAATTGGATGCTTAGCTTTTAATGCAGAAGCCATCATTTTTGCTCCGTTTTATGGTATTGAGATGGAACCTATTGATTGGGATTATGGATACTAATCGGAGCTTAACAAAATTTTTTACTATTGGTTTTTATAACTAAAATACAAGGAGATAAAAAGAATGATTGAATTTAATGGTTATCTGACAGGGGCGTCAGAAAAATTCTTTTTTAAAAAAACTGCTACCTATGCACAAAATATTTGGTTATTTGGTTTTATAGGAATTTTCCCTTTGGTTATTATATTAATGAAATTTTTTCAGACATTTTCCATATTATACATATATGGTGCAGCGATTGTGTACATTCTGATAGCAGTTCGTATTCATACTCCAAAAGGAAGAAAAGCGTTAACGCCTAATAGAATATACATAATGGATAATAAAATGGTCTGTATCACCGATAAACTTACCGAGAAAAGATCCGTAGAATTAGTGAAAAAGGTTTATGATTACGGGGAGTTTTACTTTATATCATTTTATTTTGGAAAAATCAGTTGTAATTTTATTTGTCAAAAGAGCTTGTTAACACAAGGAACTATCGAGGACTTTGAAAAGCTGTTTGACGGTAAAATAGTAAGAAAAAATGAAAACAGATAAAGTGCCGCAAAGTCAGCAGAAACTTTCTTGGCTCCCTTGTAGGGGAGTTGTCACGGCTCGCCCGTGACTGAGGGGTTTGTTGAAGTCAGAAAAGATTTACTTTAAGCGTTGACTCCTCCTCCGGGGGAGCTGGCGGCGAAGCCGTCTGAGGGAGTAAGGTTTTATCAGGCCTAAACTCCTTCCGTCACTCCTCCGTCGTGCCACCTCCCTCAAGAGGGAGGCTACAAATATTTGCCTTGTAATTTGCTTTAAGCGCTGACTCCTCCGGGGGAGCTGGCGGCGAAGCCGTCTGAGGGAGTAAGGCTTTATCAAACTTCAATCTTTATCCCCACCGACTCTTCGAGCCACCTCCCCTAAAGGGGCGGCAAGGAAGAAATCGACCAAGGCTTGCTTTTTTAAGGAATTGTTACGGTGACGGCAACCGGTCTGATAAGCTGACGTCATATGACGGACAGACAATAAGCTATGACGCAAGCGGAAACCCGATTAACCCAAAATCCGACTTATACAACAATTAATTTTCGAGTATCCGTATGGTATATTGAAATTACATAATAAACAGAACGGAAAAAAATTATTGCAGTAATCGCCTTGATTTCGTTGTTGAATAGTCGGGAAATGCGACGAAATATTAATTCAATGGGCTAAGATTTTTCAACGCATAATTTTAAAAAAGTCAGCCAACATTTTTATAAACTGGGAGAAAATTAATGAAGAAAAGGATTATAATTTTGCTGATCATTTATATCAACTTGCTTGGTGCATTGATGGCGTTTTCCCTGTTTTCCGTTGCAACGGGAAGAGCCGATATTGTGATAAGCGGAATTGCCGCAGATTCCGACGGTCGGGTTTATGTCGGGTGTGACAAAGGTATAGAAATCTATGAGAAGTCCGAACTTATAAGAAGGGTTTCCATACCTACAAGCAGGGGCTACAAATTCACAATTGTTAATGATAGAATTATATTGTCGGACGGGGACTACATATATACAATTAACTCGAACGGTGAAATTTTGAGCACTCAGACGGATACATATGAAAATCATGTGCGTGCGGTGTATACTTTTAAAGCCGAAAACGGCGATATATACCGTGTTAAATCATTTCTGTTCAGGACGAAAATTATTAAGAACGACAATACGGTTGTATACAGAATCTCCGACAGAGATTTAGCCGCTAAGCTGGCTTTGGAGATTGCGGGCTTGTCCGTCGTGATCGGTGTTCCGTGCTTTGTAAGTGAATTTAAGAAATCAAAAACAGCATAAAAACAGGGACTGTCGCTTGGAGTGACAGTCCCGATTGTTTAGCAAACGGCGGTAAAAAGATTTTTGAAGAAGAAATAAATTGTGTTGTAAATGTTTATAAAGAATCAACCCGGCTCCTTTGCGGGAGTCATCGGAACGGGAGCGGAGCTCGCATTGTAAGCTGTTGTGCCGCCCTCGGTTGACAGACCGATTGTCGAGTCCGCAAGTGTGCCTGCATTCGAGTAATCCCACGTCTCAAATCCTGCAGCGATCGTAGGTGAATCGGGACTTAATTCAAAGTTGTACTTTGCGGCGTCACGGAACATCGGGTCGGCGATTATCGGCGAGTGAACATAATCCTTTCGGATTGCCGTATTCATACTCATCGAGCGGTTTGCATTGTCGCCTTCGCTTGCATAGAGTTCTTTGCCTGCCGAAAGATCCCAATAGGTATTGTTTTTTTCGTCAAGCGTGGCAGTGCTGCGCAGGTAGGACAGCGCTCGAACTTTTTTGTCGGTTAGGATAATGTTGTTGTAAAGGTCTGCGGTTTTTTGTCCGCCGTCTGACGGAGTACAGCGGTCGGCTGCTGTTACGACACGAACCTGTGACTCACCGCTGAGGGCAAAAATATTGTTTCTGACTGTGTTATATGAGCCGTAATGAAGATGATACGAATCACTTCCGCAGGCGTAGACAAGATTCTTTTCGACGAGCATATACGACGAGCCCTCGTCGAGGTAGATTCCCCATCCGCCGTAGCCGCCCTCTTCGGGATCGGCACTTACATTGTGGATGACGTTGCCGGAAATGACAGTGCCGGGCTGATTGCCGAGCATATAAATTCCGCCCATGTCGGAGAGCCAGCCCTGACCGATGTTGTAAATCAGGTTGTCACAAACCTTATTGTTGCGGCTGACATTGTAGTCATAACCCCAGACCCAGCCGACAGAAACAGCTGTATAATAACCGTCGTGGATTTCATTGTGGACTATGTCAACCGAATTTGCGTGGATAACGAGAATTGCAACGGCATTGAAATAGGTTCTGCCGTATTCCGAGATCAGGTTGTTTGTGACTGTGATGCTCTTTGTGACATTGGGATCGTTGGCGTCAATGTTTTCACCGTGAATATAGACCGCCTGAGCACCGATATTATTGAACAGGCAGCTATCAATCGAAGCGTTCCGAACAGCCTTGCCGAGGAAAACCGAGCAAGCGGCAATGTCTCTGAACTCGCAATTTTTTATGTGAAAATTTTTGGCGTTGCGGTATGTAATGCAGGATTTTGCATTGTATGCCGCCTGACTGTGCTCACGTTCGGTGTTGTAATAGAATCCGTTTGCACGGAAAAGAATGTTTTCAAATGAAATTCCGTCAGTCCCGTCAACTGCGATCATTGTTTCCGTTGTCGAGCCCCATACGGTATAGTTTTCGGGAGTGTCGCCGCTCTCGGGAATAACATAAAGCGTGCCATCGCTCTTGTCGAGATACCACTGGCCGGGCTTGCAAAGCATTTCGAAAACATTTTGGAGGAAGAAACGGTCGTTTTTCTTGACTCTCATACTTGTGGTTTTACTGAAAGAAACGTGACCGGTTTTATTATCATATGATGAAATGTTGACGGTTTCGTCTTTCCAGAAATGCAGGAGCTTGATTGTTATATCCGTCAGATTCTTAAAATCGGAGAACTTCTCCCTGTCAGCATACATCCCGTTAAATCCTGCGTGGTAAGGATCGGTTATGTCATCGCCTTCTTGAATATCGCTGTCGGAAGCCTCACTGACATAAAGATAGCCGCTTTCGGGATAACGTGTTCTTGAAAGCGTTGTCTTTTCGTTGAAAAGGATATTGAAATCCGCACTCTTGCCGATATCTTTTTTAAACGCACGAACTCCGTTGACGGTGCACTCTTCAAAACCTGTGTAGGGGGTTCCCGAAGTAAATGTCACTTTCTCATCCTTATATGCCTTGTAGACTACGTCGGATTTATCACTGCCGTCAAATTGTACGGTGCTGTCGATTGTATAGCTACCGCCTCTGAAATAAACAGTGACATTTCCGCTGAGGGATTTTGCCTTTTCCTTTGCGGCGAAGATGGTGGCAAGCGGTGAACCGATTGTTCCGTCCGCAAGGTCGTTCCCGTCGGGAGCAACAAATATTTCATTCCCGTCGGCGGCGCCTATACGAAGCGGCGGCATAAAGGGGAGAACACCGAGGGTGAGAGAGATTACAGAAGCAAGAATTTTGCGGAACATAATATACCTCCGTGATTTTAACGTTAAAATAATAATAGCATATTCGAAAACATATTTCAATATAAAAATCAGCGGTCTGCCACTTTGATAACAGACCGCTGAGGTGTCAGTAAAGCTGCAATTTTGAAAGAATGTCACGGACGCCGTCCTTCATTTTCAGACCTACGGCATCAAAATCGACGGTAGCGGTATGTGAACGGAGAGTGCCGATATCGCTGCTCTCGCATGATGTGACAACCACTTTTTTCTTTCTTCCGGCAAGGTTAAGAGTGTATTCGCCGGCGGGGAGCTTGGCTGTAAAATTGCCGTCGGAATCGGTCAGTAACCTGTAAACCGTGCCGCGGTCATGACTTGTAAGAGTAAAATCAATGAAGCTGTTCGGCGTGATCCTTGCCCATTCAAGGTGACCTGTGAGCGTTCCGTAATCCTCAATCTCACGAAGTGCCGCCTCAACGGCGAGCTGAGCGTTTACCATTCTCATGGTGCCGGTCGGCAGATGATATTCGGAGGAGCTGTCGGCAACCTCATACTTTGTGTTTTCGGGAGCGCAGACAAAACGCTTGACCTGTGTGCCGGTAAAGCTCGGGTTAATGCTCCAGACGAGGGTGGCAATTCCCGTCACAATCGGCGCCGCCATAGATGTTCCGTTGAGATACGCATAGGAGCGATCATTGTATTCATTGCCGTCACCGCTGTAATATGTGCTGAAAATTTTTGAGCCCGGAGCGCAGATTGAAACCTGACTTCCGCCGTTTGAAAACGGGGATTGTTCATATGTATTAAAGCCGTTGAATTTTGCGGCAGCAACTATAATTATTCTGTCGGCAATGTCCCGGGGAGAGACTCCGATCACGGCTTTTGTCGCATTTTCAACCGTTATCGGGCAGAATCTGCCGTTGTTGCTTGCGTCAAGGGCATAGGTGATGTTGTCACGGACAACGCCGTTTCCGGCGGACTGACAGCAGATAAAATCATAGCCTCTTTGGAGCATTTTTGCAATGTAGTATGAATTAAATCTTGCCTCGGCGTCCTTAACAATTTTTAATCGGTCAAAGCCTTTTTTCAGGGAACCCGAACTACCGAGGGAAAAGTTGACTACCTTTGCACCCGCCCTTACGGCGTTGACAAAGCCCGTCATAATTCTTGCTTCGCTGTTCCATGTCTGACCCTGCTCCTTGTTCGCATCCCAGTCGACGCAGACCATATCGGCGTCACGTACAATCCCCGAAATGCCCTTGCCGTTGTCCTGTGTGGCGCCGATTATTCCCGCAACGTGGTTGCCGTGATAGGACGGAGCGTTGTTCTTTTTGAAATAATTATCCGGGAATTCTATTCTGCCTCGGAGGTCCTCGTGTTCGGGATCAAATCCGCTGTCGACAATTCCGATCTTGAGATCGCTGAAATATTCGTCGTAATCCCATGCCTTGTCGATATCCGTTGCCTTGATCCACCAGTTGGAAAATGGGAAAGCTCTGTCAAGCGCATCGTCCTCCCAGTAGGTAAAATTCCATGGATCTTCGGGGACGTAATCGGGTTGGATCTCTTCGGCGAAGGAACAGCTTGCAAAATCCACGCAATCGTCCTCCATCAGCTCGTCGCAGAGAGAATTAATTTCATAGAAATCCGAGCGGGGAATTTTTATTTCAAGCTCGTTCATAAAATCAACTCTGCCGACGATTTCTCCGCCAAGGTTGCTAACAATTTTTTCTTTGTCCGCATCAGTTGCGCCGTCGCTGAAGAAAACCGTTACCGAGTCGTTTATATAAGCTGTCGAATCCTCTAAGGTTGATATGCTTTCCTCTTTCGGTTCGTAAAATATGTCGCTTTCATTTTCAAACTTTTCAAGGCTTTCGGGATTGATCTCAACGGATTTCGGCGCCTCGGAGGTTCTCTTTTCGGTGCTTGTCGGTTCCGTTTTTTCAATCCTTTCGACACTGCCTACGGAGCTTATCTCCGTTGCTTTGCTCAGCTCAATGCCGCAGCCTGCCGACGGAGCCGCCGCAACGGCAATGGCAAGAGCGAGCGAAAAAGCCGTGTTAAGTATTCTTCTTTCCTTCATTAATACCGCCTCCGAAACGTTATGAAAATATCGTACTATGAGAACGTTTAAAAGTCAATGAAAATCGGAAATAAAGCGTTGAATCTATAAAATTTTTATAAAAAGTATATAGATTTTTAACGCGATATGTGATATTATGTATCTATATTTATAATTCGGAGGGCTGAATATGACGGTAAAGGAAATTATTGATATACTCGACGGACGGATAATCTACGGCGAAGACCTGCTTGACAGGGAGGTTTTTACCGCCTGCGGCAGCGATATGATGAGCGATGTGCTTGCCTTTGTAAAGGAGCAGGCTGTTCTTCTGACGGGTCTTGTCAATCCTCAGGTTGTCAGGACGGCTGAGATGATGGATATGAGCTGTATCGTCTTTGTGCGAGGCAAATCGCCGGATATGGGAATGATTGATCTTGCCGAGCAGAGGGACATTGTGCTTATAGGTACCGATCTTGAAATGTTCACCTCCTGCGGACGGCTTTATGCTCACGGGCTAAGGGGAGGCAGCGGAAAATAATGGACGAGGTAAAACTGCATTATGACGTCAGTGCCTATGACTTTACCAGAGCGGGTGAAGCATCGGGCAAGCTGAAGCGTTCTCTTAAAACCCTTGGCTTTTCCCCTGCGGTGACGCGCAATGTTGCAATTGCAGTGTACGAGGCGGAGATAAATATGGTAATTCACGCCGAGGGCGGTGTGATTGATGCAACCGTTACGCCCGAGTGCATTACCGTTGTGCTCGCCGATAAGGGACCGGGTATTCCCAATGTTGAGCTCGCAATGAAAGAGGGCTATTCAACCGCACCGGAAAATGTGCGCTCACTCGGATTCGGAGCCGGAATGGGTTTGCCGAACATAAAAAAATATACAGATGAAATGAAGATTGATACCGTGATAGGAGAGGGCACTACAATTACCCTCAAGGTGTATAATAAATAAATTAAGAGCAAGGAGAAGAGCATGAATACTGTTTTTCATTCGGTTAGCCTTGATAAGAGCAAATGCCTCGGATGTATGAACTGTATAAAGAGGTGCCCCACTCAGGCGATAAGAGTGCGCCACGGAAAGGCGACGATTATCTCCGAGAGGTGCATCGACTGCGGAGAATGTATTCGAATCTGTCCCCATCATGCCAAAACCGCAAAAAGCGATCCGATTGAGGATATTCAAAAATACAGATATAAAATTGCATTGCCTGCACCGTCCCTGTACGGTCAGTTTAACAATCTTGACGATATAAATTACATACTTTCGGCTCTTCTTGAACTGGGCTTTGACAAGGTGTTTGAGGTTGCCAAGGGTGCGGAGATAATATCCGATGCAACAAGGAAGCTGTTGAAAGACGGCGGGCTGAAAAAGCCCGTGATATCCTCGGCGTGTCCTGCCGTTTGCCGATTGATAAGGATTTCATATCCCGATCTGATTGACAATCTGCTTGAGCTGAACACCCCGATGGATGAGTCGGCACGCCTTGCAAGACTTGAGGCAAAAGCCGAAACGGGGCTTGATGACAGCGACATCGGCGTTTTCTTCATCACGCCGTGTCCTGCCAAGATAACGGCGATAAAAAATCCGCTGTGCGCCGAAAAATCGGATGTCAGCGGCGCAATAGCGATCAGCGATATTTATCCGTTACTGCTCGGAAAAATGGAGCACCTCGGGGAGCTTAAAAATATTGATGAATCGGGCAGAATCGGAGTCGGCTGGGCTACGAGCGGCGGCGAGGCGTCGGGTTCGCTGAGCCAAAAATACATTGCCGCCGACGGAGTGGAAAATGTAATTAAAATTCTTGAAGAAATCGAGGATGAAAAGCTCAATGATATTGAATTTATCGAACTGAACGCTTGCACAGGCGGATGCGTCGGCGGTTGCCTGACGGTTTCAAACACTTTTGTGGCAAAGACGAGACTTTCAATCCTTAAACAGTACAGACCCGTTTCGTGCAACCATATCGGAGAGAAAAATGTGCCCGATGAGATGATGTGGCAGGAGAGCCTTCAGCCCTATTCGGTGCTCAAGCTCGCCGATAACGTTACGGACGCAATGAAGCTGATGAATCAGGTCTCGGAAATGGTGAAGAATTTCCCGGGACTTGACTGCGGAACCTGCGGCGCACCGACCTGTAAGGCACTCGCCGAGGACATTGTCCGTGGATATGCGAATATTGACCACTGTGTGTTCAGACTTAAGGCGGAGATGAGCAGTACGACACCGCTCAACGAGGACGAAATAGAGAGATTTATCCCTGTTCCGTTCCGTGAAATGATTGATGAGGAGAAGTTGAAATGGACATAAAAGAGCTGAAAGAAAAATTGGATCTTACACTTGTCTGCGGCGATGATCTTGAGCGCAAGATCACGGGCTGTTACTGCGGTGACCTTTTGAGCTGGGTTATGTCAAGGGCACGGGAGGGCGACGTATGGCTCACCGTTATGGGCAATGTCAACTCAATCGGTGTGGCGGTGCTTGCCGATGTTGCCTGCATTGTTTTGACGGAGAATGCCGCGTTTGATGATGACGCTCTGAAAAGAGCTGAACAGAACGGCGTAGTTGTCCTCAGAACACCGAAAAATACGTATCAGACCGCCGCTGAGATTTCAAGGCTGATATAATATGAAGCTGTATTACGATTTTCATCTCCACTCGTGCCTCTCACCGTGCGGAGATAACGATATGACGCCGTACAACCTAGTCAATATGGCGAAGATTCTCGGACTTGACGCAATCGCACTGACAGATCACAATACCGCCCAAAATTGCCGTGCGGCAATGGAGGTCGGCAAAAGTGTAGGCGTTACAGTCATTCCGGGAATGGAGCTTTGCACTTCGGAGGAGGTTCACGTGGTCTGCCTCTTTGACGGGCCGGAAAATGCCGAGAGCTTTTCGGACTATGTGTTGTCAACCGTTCCGCCCGTAAAAAACCGACCGGAAATTTTCGGCGATCAGCTCATTATGGACGCCGGGGACGGTATAATCGGAACGCAGGAGCTGTTGCTGACAACGGCGAGCGGAATAAGTGCAGACGATGTCGCGAAAGCTGTCGGAGAATACGGCGGATTCTGCTATCCCGCACATATTGACAGGAACTCGTACAGCATAATTTCAAACCTCGGTATGATCACGCCCGAAATGAATTTCACTGCTGTGGAAATGACGGAGAATGCCGACCGTGACGAATATGCGGCGAAGTACCCGATAATAAAAAATATGTCGGTGTATGTCAGCTCCGATGCACATTACCTTGAGAATATGAGAGAGGCAAGTCACACGTTAGAAGCCGAAGAAAATTCAATAAAAGCGATTTTGAACGCAATAAAAAACAACCGCTGAGAATTTGTGATGTGCTCACTGTCTACTTGACAGTGAGCACATCACATAAATGCGGCAGTCCGATTTATTTTATTTGCTTTTGTAGCCCTTCAGAAATTCATCAACATCAAAATCTTTATCTTCCTTTTTTGCTGTCGGCTGAGCCTGAACGGGCGGTCGGTAATGATGATGCGGCTTTCCGAAATCCCTGAGAAAGCTGTTAATTTCCACCTCCGACATATCCCCGTTGTGGGATTTTTTGTCGTTATCGGCAGAGTTCTCACGGACAATATCCTTGAACCGTTCGGGACTTATTTCCTCGGCGTCGCTGATTATTTCGGCGCAATATCCTTTTTCTTCCTCTGCTTTCTTGTTGTCATTTTCGGCGGTAACGTCGGTTCCCGATTCGGCAGATGGTTTTGCCGTCGCCTTTTTATAGTAAATATAAACAAGACCGAGCGAGATAAGCTGGGTGCAAAGCATATGGATCATAAACAGCCATTTTGTACTCTGGTCGACAACACGTACGCTGTTGGCGAAAAAAACATAAAGGAAGTTATCAATGATCGAAACATAGGTTGTTCCGCTCGCCTTAGTGAGAAGTCCCCATTTGATTCCCGTTATAAATTCGTGAACAATGTAAAACAGGACAACAAAAATCGCAAGGTCAACAATTTCCTTGCCGTAATAGTTTTTCACAAAGTTTCTGATCAGCTTCGGCAGGATGAATGTCATATAAAGCAGAGCCTGAAAAATATTTGCACTCTTGAACGCCGTCAGCTTTTCGAGCTTGTGGATGAGAAGCCCACGGAAAAACATTTCCTTAAAGCAGGCCGCAAAAAGAGTTGTCAGAATGTAAACCGTGATACAGAAGGCGGGCGTCAGATAGCCCTCGGTTCTTACGTAGCTCAGGCTCGGCGGGCTGAATCTCGGCTCAATTGCCGAGGGGTTGGAGAGCTTAAAAACAATCAGCTCGGTCACCGAAACAATCAAAAGCGGGACAACGGAAAAGAACGCTCCGTATTTTATCGCCGCAATGAATTTTTCTTTTTTCTTGCTTATACCGAAGTTTTTTAGATGCTCTTTTTTAAACAGCAGTGTCATAAAAAGCACAGTGAAGCTGATGAAACGGGCATAAAAATTATCGCCGAGAACTGTAAGGTCGGATTTTAAAAAGAAAACATCCAAACAGTAGATTATCAGCATTATAAAGTAAAGCGTTAACAGATTGGGCAAAGCCTTTCCCTTGGGATCGCTCATCGTGTCACATCCTCAATAAAAAATACGTCTAATTATACCACGGATCAGTCGGTATCGCAATAAAAATTTGATTCCCACGCCGGGACGTAGGGGTGATGAGCAAAGTGAAAACGGTAGTCCGGGCAGATGCGGTGCACAGCCTGCGGAAGAACGAACATATCGCTGTTGCGGTGATATGCGCAGATATACAGCCTCGGTCTGTAACGGCGTATAGTTTTCTCTGCTCCGAGAAGAGCCTTTTCTTCACTGCCCTCAATGTCCATTTTAAGAATTGTTATCTCTCTGTCGCCGAGAATATTGTCGACGCTGTCGGCAAGAATTTCGATTTTTCCGCTTGCGGAGAGCTTGGAGTTCCTGCCCTTTTTCTTCTCAAAAAAGAGAGTTTCTTTCTTATCCCATACGGCGAGGTTGAAGGTCTCAATGTTATTGATATTTTCGGTGCTTGCGGTCAGCTTTTTATAATTCTTTGAGTCCGCCTCGACGGCATAAATTTTCCGATATTTGTTATTCGATGCGGCGAGAAATTCTCTCACCGTATCGCCGTCATAGGCACCGAGATCCATAAAAATTTCACCCGAGCCGACGTGAAGAAAATCCGAATAAATTTCCTCTTTCTTCTTTTCACATTTGAAAAGATACTCGGTTTTTCCGCTTACCTTGAAATTGAGAACATCAACAAAACTTTTTCTCGATTCTTCATCCGAAAGAAGAGAGTAGGCAAGGTCGAAATCTTTGTTGTGCTCTTGGACATATTCCCGTGAAAAAATTCCGTTGCCGACAACGGGAACATCGGGGAAATAAAGAGTGTGTTCTTGTGAAAGCTCACAAACTCTGTTAAGCATTTTTTCATCGTGAACCGCAAATGCCATAACGATCACAAAGTCGTCGTATTTTTCGCAAACCTGAGAATATTTCAAAACGGTTTTTCCGTGAAAGGAATGACCTCGGACAAACTCGTCGCTTGCAAATACGTCGGCAAAACTCACACCTATGCTTTCGAGCTTTTCGATGATCATATCGGCTCCGTTTCCCATACCGTAAATCACAATCGGGAGTGTTATCTCTTTTAATGAATCCCAGACGTTTTTTTCGTATATTTTTTCGATCATTATTTCATCGCTTTCTATTGCTTAATCGGCTGAATTTATGATATACTAAATTGAAAAAATAATCAAGGCTGTGATGAAATGATTTTTAT
>ERZ1034844.1004-NODE-1004-length-14015-cov-5.361605_pt1 | contig 14015 bp, 9 predicted proteins | sample MGYA00520594_ERZ1034844 | MGnify/ENA primary metagenome ERZ1034844 (study PRJEB33766, sample SAMN09781733) | gut metagenome | biome: gut microbiome | host: Homo sapiens | place: Madagascar | study: EMG produced TPA metagenomics assembly of the PRJNA485056 data...
GTATATAAAGAATAACATAAAATTGATATTCTACACAACAAAGTTGCAGCAAAGGACGGAATATATCCAGTACGCCCGCATCCAGACCTCTGCGGACATGTCAGACTTCAGAGGAACGATCACAGGCAGCGCATTTACTGGAGGTTACATCGGTTACACGATGCTTGTAAACAGTACGGATACGACCTATGCGAGAACGACAGCGGAGAATGTAAGAAAGCTGACCTTAAATCAGCCATCCGAAGAGACGGTAGTTGACAAGGTATGCAATGCTAATGTCCAGACAAGTGAAGTACAGATGTATGTGACAGGTACTGTTGGCGGTGGAAGTGTGACATCAGATACTTATGTTGGCGGACTTGTCGGATACGATGATGCAAACACATTTCTGCGTATCGAGAACGCGACGAATAAGGCATCCGTAACGGCGGAAACTGGCTATGCGGGAGGTATGATCAGCGCGAGCCGCAAGTCGAATAATAAGATTCTGACAAGCAATAATTATGGAACCATCACAGCGAAAGAAGTTGCAGGTGGTATTGTCGGTGAGAACAAGGGTACAGTCAATCAGTGTAACGTAAGCGCAACGATCGTAGGTAACCGTGGTACATCTATTGCAAGCTACGGCGGTATCGTTGGTGTGAGTGGTATCGCGACGGAAAAAGCAGAGGATACAGATGCGGCACAGGTGATGGAATGTACATTTACAGGAAGCGTATCTGGTGCGGGAGATGGTGTGACAGCAAATGTTGGCGGTATCGTTGGTGCCAATGGATATAATTCAACGGTCAAGGCAAACACGATTGGAAGTGCAGATACCGTTGTGCATGGCGGCATGGTAGATGGAACTGCATATGAAACTGCAAGAGCGAATGCCGGCGGTATCGTTGGTACAAATTATGGAACGGTTTCTTTGACCGATAATTCGCAAAAGGCAGAAGGAAATACAACGATTGACAACTATCTTGGCTATACCGGTGGTATTGTCGGATGTAACCAGAAAGATGCTGTTGTAAAGGGTACAGCGACAGAGCAGATTATCACAGCAGGCACATGGCATGTGACAGCGAAAGTTGCTGGGGAAAATACGGCTGTGGGTGGCATTATCGGACATTCGATGTCTGGCGAGAATCTGGAGTACCTTACGAATTATGCAGAAGTTAAGACGACTGCGACCGGAAATATCGCGGTTGGTGGCATTGTTGGACAGATGGAGAATCAGACCAGTGATGCGATGACATTTACAAAGTGCAACAATTACGGTACGGTTACCGGAACATGGTACACGGGTGGTATGATTGGATACCTGCGCTACAGGGGCGTGAAGTTTAATAGCTGTACAAGTGATGGAGCCGTGACGGGGGGGACAAGTGTAGATGCGATGGTTGGATATGCAGATGCCGATATCGAGAGCAATATTCAATATGCAGATTGTACAGTAAATGGAACAAAGTACTCGAAGACTACACAGCTTGCATCGAATGGAGCAGAAGAGAAACAGGTCGTTATGGATGCTTCAGAAGGTAAAAAGGAAGCAGAGACAACGGCTGGAACGATGGGACAGCCAGATGAGACAGAGAATGCTGTGACGGATGCGGATACACAGGATTCTACGACAGAAGCAACAACCGAGGAAATACAGACTGTCCAGAAGCTTGAGACACCAGATGTCAAGTGTTTGGCAGACGATGTGCGTGTCCTGCAGTATTACGATGGAACAAAATGGACATTGACAGCACCAGTGCAGGATGAAGATTTGGTTGGGACATATGAGTCACGGGCATACCGGTTCGAGGTACAGGATGGCGCCGATTATTACGAGGTGCAGATCAAAGATGCAAGCGGCGCATATGGTGTGATGTATGTGGAGCCAAAGACCGATAAATATTATGTATACTATGCAGGAAGTAACGCAAAGATCCGCAGAGAAAGCCTGTGTGAAGCAAATCCATACACCGAGTTTGCAGGTATTCTAACGGAAGAAAAACCAATAAGTGTAAGCTATGCCGTAAATGTACGGCTGGAGGATACAACGACTGCAATCTGCGCAAAGGTGGTTGCAGAAAAAAATCAGATTTCTGTGTTACTTCCAGATACAACGACGTTCGTTGCAGTACAGGCAGTTGTCGGCGAGGCACATCTGGATGCCTTTGAAAGCTCGGATGTCGCAATGTGGAAACTGATTCCGGTTGATGATGCAACGACAACAGATGCCAGCGCAATCACGGAAGCCGAGGAGATGGATATGGTGATCTGGACTGGAACTGTGAAAAAGGAAGCTGCAAAGACAGAGCTTCCGAAGCTTGCAGGAACAACGGTGACAGTTGGAAGTGGTACGACACAGAAAGAAGTTGTGAATTATACAGTGGCAATTGAGCAACCGATGCTCGTACAGGTGCTGGGATTTGATGCAGAGAGTACATTAGTACAGTCCGTTTATTATACCGCAGACCAGACAGGCGCAAGCTTTATACTGGAGAAGGACACATGGTTTACCGAGGATGTGAAAGATGTGCAGATCCGATTTGCGGCAATTTCGGAAGATGGACTTGCCGAGTGGACACAGCCACAGACGCTGACAATTACCGGAATATCAAAATAGTAGAAAGATAAATTACAGGTACATGCAGAGAAAAAGAAAGCTCAGACAATTTCATAAAGAAGAAAATCGCGGTTCTGCAATGATCGTGGCGATTGTTGTCAGTATGGTTGTCGTTGTGTTCTGCTTATCTTTGCTGCTTGTAAGCTATGCATTGTTTTCGTCTTCGGTGCGCCGGGTGACACAGAACCAATGCCGGGAGCTTTCGAAGACGATCAGTATTGAAATAGAGAAAGAACTGACGACGCCGGCATATACAAGTTTTGATATGCAGAAGCAAGATGTGACGGATGGAAAAAATCTGCTGTGGCAGTATCTTCGATATAATGTGTGTCAGGGCAACTGGCCGTATTATGAATCGGAGAGTTCGACTGATCATGGGGAGAAAGCGGCGTACCGGTATTTTACCCTCGCAGCAACAGGCGGAGATACGACAAAATATGCAGCGATGGCGGATGATATTTCAGTCTGTATCTATTGGGAGAACGATGGCAGTTATCAGATATCGAAAAACGATGTTATCCTTTGTGTCAAAGTAACCTGTACGAAGGGTGACCAGACAGCATCCATGTTGTCAAAGTATAATTTGTCCTGTATGGATTATGAGGACGCAGAAATTGGTGTGGATACTGGAGATGATACGGTAAATCCATCGAAAAATGATATTCTGAAAAGTGAGCATTGGAGCTGGAGTTTTCTGGAGCGTGAGTAACATGAAGAGAAGAAAAATCGTGCGACAAATGAATAATGCAGGTTCGACGATGGTGGAAGTGATCGTTGGATTCGTGATTCTTGTTATGGTTCTGGCAGAATGTATGGTACATTTGCTTGGCGTATCCGGAGAATTGGTCAAGAAAAGCAAGGATATGCAGGAGGAACAGCGTATCCTGAACGAGGAAATGTATCGGACGGATACCGTGTTTGAGACATTAGCAGATACAGGCATCACACTGACGGTGGACACAAATAAGACAGATTCACAGAATATGCCACAGGCAACGAGCTTTGCGATAGAAGCAAAGCTGCACCGTTATTATAGTGATCGTGCCGATCTGACGGTGTTCCGGGTGATACATAAAAGTGAAGAAGCAGGAGAATAAGAGGAGTCAGTTATTGAAATGAAAAAACTGAAGCAGCTTTTTCGAAAATTTCATAATAAGAATCAGGGACTCACGCTGGTGGAAATGATCGTGACCTTTATGCTGATCGGGCTTTTTATGATTGCGGCGAGCAAGGTGATCGCGAATACGGTGAGTGTCTATTATACTGCGAAGGGCACTGCAAATGGTATGCAGGTATCATCCATCATTGCTTCGAAGATCCGCGGTGAGATCGAGGGTGCGCGGGATGCGACAATCACAACGGAGGTAAAAAATGAGGATGGAACAACGAACGAGGTCACATTACCATATGTCATGCAGCTGTCGACAGATGCGACGCTCGGTGGACAGAATGAAACGACAGGGTATAATAAGATCGAGTTTACCGATGCGCAGGGCAGTCATGTCTATATTGGCGTGAATGAAGAAGGATATCTGGTTGTGCATTATTATCCGGTGGTGGTTGCAAGTGGCGAAGTGAAGAGTACTGACTGGGTATTTGACCAGAAAGCGTATATGGGGTATTCCATCAAGGAGTTGAAGTTTACACAGCCGAAGGGAGATTATGCAGACAATATTATTTATATGAGTCTGACACTGCATAGCTCACGGTATGGTGATTTTACATACACGGAATATATTCAGTGTTATAATTTAGATGCGCAGTCCGACACACAGATTAACTGTAAAACAGAGTAAAAGGGGTAGAAAATGAATTATTTTTTATATGCAATGATATACATAGTAGTATTTTTGATGGGAGTGACCGTGTTTTCATATCTGAATCTGGTCATTGAACGGCTTCCGAAGAAGGAGAAGCTGACGATTCGTCATTCCCACTGTAAGCAGTGCGACCACGAGCAGACATGGAAAGATGTCATTCCGATCTTTTCCCGGATTCGTTATCAGAACCGCTGCAGATATTGTGGTTCTGTATTGCCGAAACGTCCGCTTATTATCGAGCTGGTCGGTGGTGCATTTGCAGTATTTTCTGTTGCAATGTACGGAATTCATCTATCCGCGTTGCTGTTCTTCCTTGTGATCTGTGATCTGATGGTGATCACGATGATCGATGCGGACACGCAGGAGATTCCGCCACAGTTGAATGTGATTTTGCTGTTGCTTGGTATCCCTGCTATCTGGGTGCTGCCGGGACCAACGATCATAGAGCGTGTGATTGGACTGTTCGCGATCAGCGTGCCAATGTTTATTCTGATGTTATTTAACGGCTTTGGCGGTGGCGATGTGAAGATGATGTTTGCAGCCGGATTCCTGCTTGGCTGGAAAGGTGTAGTTGCTGCATTCTTCGTTGGAATCATTGTCGGCGGTGCGTATGCAATCTATCTGCTGGCAAGTAAGAAGAAGGGAAGGAAAGAACATTTCGCATTCGGTCCATTTCTTGCATTCGGTGTGCTTGTTGCACTGACTCAGAATCTGGGCGATTCCATGATTTCGATGTATATTGATTATGTGAAAAGTATGATGACAGCTACGTATTAGGAGGCGCTATGGTTACTTACAAATACAGAGCGCAGGATGAAAACGGAAAGGCGATTTCCGGTACGATGCAGGCAACCGATGAGCTTGATCTGCATGAGCGCTTAAAACAGGAAAAGAAATATTTGATACAGGCGAAGGCACAGGCGGATAAGGTCAACATCAAACGTCTGCGTTCCGATGTTGTCTCTGAGTTCGCGAAGAATATCGGTGAGCTGCTTGGCGCGGGCGTGACGCTCGTAAAGGCACTGCGAATCATATCCGAGGATGAGTCCATCAAGCCAAAGGAACGGGAGGTTTATACCGGACTGTTAAAACAGGTGCGTTCCGGTGTGCCGCTCTCTGAGGCGATGCTTGCGAGTGGTGATGCATTTCCACCGCTTTTTATCAACATGATCAAGAGTGCGGAGAGCAGCGGAAGCATGGATAAGATCGCATTGCAGATGTCAGTGCATTATGAGAAAGAATACCGGTTGAACCAGAAGGTCAAAAGCTCGATGACATATCCGAAGATTCTGTGCGTATTGATCGTGGTTGTAGTGGCAATCATTATGGGCTATGTCATTCCACAGTTTAAGGATCTGTTTTCACAGATGGATACACTTCCGACATCCACGACGATCCTGCTTGGAATCAGTAATTTTGTAAAAAATAAGTGGTATGTCCTGATTATTGCGGCTGTTGTATTGTATATTTTCTTTCATGTGCTTTTTGCGATACCGGGTGTGCGGTATGCAAAGGACAAGTTAGAACTGAAGCTGCCGGTGATCGGGAAGCTGCGCCGTGTCATTTATACCGCACGGTTTGCTCGTACGTTGTCGAGCTTGTATTCGGCAGGTATTTCAATCATCAACTGTCTGCAGATCGCACGAAATACGATCGGCAATTCTTACATTGAAAAGCAGTTTGATCAGGTCATCGCGGATGTACGTGGTGGTATGAATTTAAGTGAGAGTATTGACCGGGTAGATGGATTTACGAAGAAGCTTTCTTCGTCCATTTCAGTCGGTGAAGAGACGGGTGCGCTCGATACAATGCTTGTATCAATTGCAAACCAGATGGAATATGATTCCGAGGTAGCGATGAACAAGCTGGTTTCTTATCTGGAGCCTGCGATGATCGTCGTAATGGCGGCAGTCGTTGGATTTGTTATTATTTCCGTAATCCAGCCGATTTACGGCTCGTATGCGACAATTGCAAATTCGTACTAAATAGAGAAAGCAAACCTATTACAGGAAGGAGAACATACATATGAGTACAGTCATTTATCTGGCAAACCAACAGATACAAGTGATCACCGGTACTCCCGGAAATCGAAAGATTTCTGTCGCGGATTGTTATACGGAAGATGCGCCGGATGGCAGCATCATCAATGGTATGATTATGGATGCGGATGCGTTTGTGAGCTTCATGCAGAACTTCTGGACGACACATAATCTGCCGACGAAGGATGTGATCTTAGTCATCAATTCGACCAAGTTTATTGGTAAGAATATTGAGATGCCTCTGCTCAATTCGAAGAAGACGGAAGAGTTTATCAACCGCGAGTTTACAGATATCAAACAGGGAGAGGATTATATCTGCGGATATTTTCCAATCGGGCAGAATAAGGCGACGAAGAAAATCTATGCCGAGATCATCACGACCGATTTCATCAAAGATTATGTGGACATCTTTACTGAGATCGGCGTCAAACTCAAGGCAGTATATTCCGGTGAGAGCAGTCTGATCCGTCTGACTGCATTGACAGCGGCACAACAGTACAAGACATTCGTCCTGCAGATCGCAGACCGCATGACAATCACGACGATCCTCTGGGTAAATGGAGAATTTTACTATTTCAACAGTGCCCGCTGCTTCCATGATCAGGGAACAGAGGACTATGCGCAGGATATCGCGCGTTCCGTCAGCCAGATCCGTCAGTTCATGCAGGCAAACCAGCTGGATTATCCGATTGAGGCAGTTTTGCTTGCGGGTGTGAATCCACAGGATCTGCCATTATATCAGAATGCAATTTCCCAGCTTGATATTTACGCGCGTGTGGAGGTATTTGCAGATACACATGTTGCAACCAATGGTCTGGATGTACAGGCACATTTCCACCCGATCAGCGGTCTTGTTACGGGAAATGCCGGCAAGCAGAATTTCTTAGACGGCTATCATGCCGGAAAAAAGAAGGAAACAGAAGGTGGCGGAGTTGGAAAGGGATTTCTTGCAATTCTGATCAGTCTTGCTGTGATGCTTGTGGGACTTGCCGTGTGTATTACGGTGCGCACACTAAAAAAACAGGAATTGCAGAAGCTGAAGGAGTACAATGAGTCACCGGCAACAATTATGGAGGTTGCACGGTATGATGTACTTTTAGAGCAAACATCCTATTTGAGCAATCAATACAATGCGATTGCAGGAGTGAATCAGAATCTATACACGTATCCGGTCTGTAACCGTGAGGTGATGAGTGTGGTTGATAATTGCGCGCAGGGGCTTGCAACCGTGACCTTTGATTCGTTTGATGCGGATCTGGGCGTGCTGACGATGACAGCGCGTGCCGATACGGTAGATAATATCAATAAATTCATCCGCAATCTGTGCGGCGTGGATATATTCAGCAATGTTGATTATACCGGATATTCTTATGTGGAATCCGATGAGCTGTGGGATATCCATGTGACCTGTACACTGGCGGAGTCCGCAGGCAGACATACCGATACAGATGCACAGCCAGAGACAACAGAAACAAATTTGCCGGATGTCGGCGATGCAGAATAAGGAGGGGATCGTTATGAAGTTAGAAATGACACAAAAAGACAAAAACCTCCTGATCATGCTTTCTATATTCGTGATCGTAGTCTGCATTGGTTACTGGGGTATTTACCCGGTTGTAAAGGGTATCGTGAATACGAACAAAGAGATTGCGACACAGAAGGAAACACAGGAAGAAAATGAGCTGAAGCTTACGCAGGTGCCGATGATGGAGGCAGATAACGAGCGGTTTTCAAATGAGATACAGGGAGTACGAGAATCATTCTTCCCAATGATGGAAAGTGCAGAGATTGATAAGTATTTTACTGAGCTTGTGTTAGGATATAACTTGTCAGCCTATGATCTGGCTATCCAGATGCCACAGGAAGAAACGGCTTTGGAGCCATATGTATATTCGAAGCGTGCGGCAATGCTCGCAGCACAGGAGGAAACGGATACGACTGAAGCACCACAGGGCGCGAAAGCGGAACGCTCTGAAATCGAAGCGGCTGAGGAGAGTGGCGGTATGTCGACGGACAGCGAAACGAGTGCGCTTCCGGCATTTGATGATGAGGTAACAACAGGTATTTATAATGCGACGGTGACACTTCGTCTAGGCGGAAAAGAGAGTGATCTGCTTCAGCTGATCGAAGATCTCTCAAACAGCGATAAGAAAATCCGTGTGTGCAACTATTCATGGTCTGAGGAGCGGAGTATCACGAACCTGACCGAAGAAGGTGAGTACGATATCAAGACTGAGCGTGTTTTGACATTGACGCTTGAGATCTATATGTACGAGGAGGTGCCGGACGATGGAAATGCGCAGTAATAAAAATATCCGAATCGGTGATGTATTGCAGGAACTTGGATACATCAACGAAGATCAGATCAATCAGGCGGTTGCCTACCAGAAGGAAAACAAAGGTGTCCGTCTTGGTGCCGCATTGATTGCACTTGGCTTTATCACAGAGAAACAGATGTTAGAGGCGCTTGGAAAGCGTCTGAATTATGAGGTTGTCAATATTTCGGATCTGTCTGTGGATGTGAAAGCGGTGGAGATGATTCCGCGTGTTCTTGCCGAGAAATATAACATGATGGGATACAAGGTAGAGGATACGATGTATTATCTCCTTGTGGACGATCCGCTGAACTTCTATGGAATTGAGGATATCCGCCAGATTGTCGGACGGGAAGTTCATATTTCTCTGTGTGAGAAGGCACCGCTGGAAAATTCGATTCAGTATTATTATTCCGAAGTGTCTGCACGACAGGCGGCACAGAAGGCGTCCGCGAACACAACGCAGACGAGTGAGGTTATGGAGATCAGCGTGGAGGATGGCGACGATGATACACCAATCATCAACCTGTTTAACAGCTTGCTTGTCCGTGCCTATAACTCCAATGCATCCGATATTCATATCGAGCCATTTGAGAACCATACAAGCGTGCGAATGCGTATGGATGGTGTTATCTGCGACTTCATGACACTGCAGAAGAACATTCACAATTCCCTGCTGGCACGTATCAAAATCCTTGGTGATCTTGATATCGCAGAGCGAAGAATCCCGCAGGATGGGCATTTCCGTATCAACATTGAAGGTGTGAACCTGAATGTTCGTGTATCTGTCATTCCAACCGTATTTGGCGAGAAAGCGGTTTTGAGACTTCTTGCATCGGCAGGTTCGATCGACCATATGGGAACCTTCGGTATGACGGAACGAAATTACAAGCTTGTAATGCGCATGCTGCAGTCACCAAACGGAATTATTTATCTGACCGGACCGACTGGTTCTGGTAAATCAACAACCCTGTATATGATTCTGGAAGAGCTTGCAAAACGTAGTGTAAATATCTCGACGATCGAAGATCCGGTCGAGAAAAATGTGCCAAAGCTCAATCAGATGCAGGTAAATAATACCGCAGGACTGACCTTCGAGGTTGGACTTCGTGCTTTGCTTCGTCAGGACCCGGATATCATCATGGTCGGTGAGACGCGAGATGCAGAGACCGCATCGATTTCTGTCCGTGCCGCAATCACCGGACATCTGGTACTTTCGACGCTGCATACGAACGATGCGGCTTCTTCCGTTGTCCGACTGGCAGATATGGGCGTCGAGCCATACATGATCGCCAGCTCTTTGGTTGGTATCGTGGCACAGCGACTCGTGCGTAAAGTCTGCCCATTCTGTGGCGAATGGGGACCGATGACCGAGCAGGAGGAAGCAATCGCAGGCGTACATTTCCCTCAGATCAAGCATGCCAAAGGCTGCAGACAGTGCAACAACACGGGCTACAAGGGACGTATTTCTATCCATGAAATCCTGATGATCGATAAGAAGGTGCGTGAAATGATCACGAAGGGCGCTTCGGTCGAGGAAATCAAAGATTATGCTGTACAGGAGCAGTGCATGAGCACCTTGAAGAAGAGTGCACTCGAACTCGTGGAAAATGGTACGACGACTGTAGATGAACTGTTGCGCGTGTCTTATTATGAGTAGGATGAGGAAAGCAAGTTGGAAAACCCATGCCGGAAGCTGATAGTCAGGAAGCGGAGAGAAAACTGGGCGTGAAAGTAAGAATCTAAGCTTGAAAGCCCATGCTGTGGGTGTAGGAAGAGAAAAGCGAGCGAGAAAACCCAAACTGGAAGCTGACAGGCAGTCAGCGGAGAAGAAACTGGGCGTGAAAGTAAGAATCTAAGCCTGAAAGCCCATGCCATGGGCGTAGGAAGAGAAAAGCAAGCGAGAAAACCCAAACCGGAAGCTGATTGGCAGTCAGCGGAGAGAAAACTGGACGTGAAAGTAAGAATCTAAGTTTGAAAGCCCATGCCGTGGGCGTAGGAAGAGAAAAGCAAGCGAGAAAACCCAAACTGGAAGCTGACAGCAAGTAGATGGGAAAAAATAGGTAAAAATTATAATAAAAAAATCATAATGAAAAGATAAAAAAATACGAGAGGAGGTCGATATATATGATGATAGATCAGATGATTATGGAAGCACGTTCGATGGGATGCTCGGATATTCATATCACAGTTGGTATGCCACTTATGTATCGAATCAATGGTCGCTTGCAGAATGCACAGACCAATCCAAGCGACGGAGAAATCATCGCGATGCTCGCAGAGCTTTTGACCGATGAACAGCGGGAGAATCTCGAGCGAGGCATAGATGCGGATTTTGCAATTCGTACCCCGGATGGCAACCGTCAGCGTGTGAATGTATTTAAGCAGGATGGCAAGATGGCGGCAACAATCCGACTGCTTAATTCCTCGATTCCGTCGATGGAGATGCTTGGACTTCCAAGCGTGCTTCGGGAGCTGGCAGATAAGCCGCGTGGTATGATTCTTGTGACAGGACCAACCGGTTCTGGTAAATCAACCACACTTGCTTCCATGATTGATTATATCAACGAGAATCGTCCGGAACATATTATTACGATTGAAGATCCGGTCGAGTATGTATACGACAGAAAGATGGCACTTATTCACCAGAGAGAGGTTGGAAGAGATGTCACAAACTTTGCATCGGCACTTCGAAGTGCACTTCGTGAAGACCCGGATATTATTCTGGTAGGAGAGATGCGTGATTACGAGACAATCTCAGCAGCACTGACTGCGGCAGAGACCGGACATCTGGTTATGTCCACCCTGCATACGACTGGTGCGGCACAGACGATTGATCGAATCATTGACGCCTGTCCAGCAGGCATGCAGAATCAGGTACGGACACAGCTTGCCAGCGTGTTAAATGGTGTAATCACACAGTGTCTGATTCCGAATGCACGTGGAAATGGACGAGTTGTAGCGACAGAAATCTTAGTTGGTACGGATGCAGTTTGCAATCAGATCCGTGAGAACAAATGTCACCAGCTCGGATCCCTGATGCAGTCCGGTTCATCCGTAGGTATGCATACATTAAATGGTGATTTGTCCCGCCTGGTTCAGAGCGGTATGATCAACCGTCAGATGGCTTACAAATATTCGAACGATGTTGCAGAGCTAGACCAGTATTTATAAAAGGCTGTTGAGCAACAAGATGTGGCATGAATGGTAAAAATTACCATGAGAAAATCCCTCGAAAAAAAGAGAGAAAAAGTTGATAGTAATAGCAAATTTTGCTATACTTTATAAAGATTTTTCATATCAAAAAACAAAAAGACTAAGGAGGAAATGATTATGAAAAAAATGAAAGAAAACAAAGGTTTTACTTTGGTAGAGCTGATTGTTGTTATCGTAATTCTCGCAATTTTGGCAGCAATCCTCGTACCAGCATTGCTTGGTTATATTGACAAGGCAAAGGGACAGCAGATCGTATTGAATGGTAAGAGTGTACTCACAGCAGCACAGGCTGATCTGTCAAGTGCTTATGCAAAGGGCAAGGCACCATCAGATGTTGATAAGACAGATATTCTTAAGACAGCAGATGTACCGAAGGCAAAGAATATTACAATTGTTGTAGGAGGAACTGCAACGGAAGCTAAATCTGATAACCATTCTTCTTACACAGTGTATGGAGTAGAATATCAGGAAGAAACTGGTGACCCAATTTACTATGTTTATGATGCAGATAATAACACATCTACATGGGATGCGACAGCAGCAGATTTCCTTAAGCTGAGTGGAACAAAAATTGTAGTTAAAGGTTCAACAGTGGCTAAATAAAATAGACCGTGTAATTAGCGTGATAGAGAGCGTTCAGAAAAGTCTGGACGCTTTTTTATTTATGGTTTTAGAAGGATAATTCGTAAATGTGTACTTTTTAAGGGATTGGAAACGTTAACGAAAAAATAATGGCATCGAAAGTGTGGGAAAACAGGTAGAAAATCACCCCGGAAACTTGTGAAAAGTTTCCGGGGTGAACTTATTTTATAATAAAAAGGCAAGCTTGATTTTAATTAAGCATAAATCTACATGAAATTTCGCATCACCAATTGCTGCACCCAACTGGAATCGAGCGGATGCTTCTGTGTCTCGTAAGTTAGAATGAGATTAACATCCGGAATGATATTGTGGTCACAATATGTACTGATTTTCTCCATGGCATGATCTTTGTATTCCTTTTTATCCATCAACCCCAAATGCTCCCAATAAGTATAGGAATTATTCTTAGGATTTTTGATTGTAAAATCAGGATATATGGTTGATCCGTTTAGTGTGAGTGGTGCTTCATATCGAAACGGAATATGGTTTGTGAACAAAATATTTGCTATGATTTCCTCGGATTTTGAGCGTACTTTTAGCCCGGAAAACGTGTTGTGAATAAGGTCTTCGCGCTTATAAGGATTTTGCTCATAGGAGACGCCTGCCCATGCATCAGGAATCAGTGCCTTAGCTAAAAATGTGTGATAATTTGAATCTGTCGCCAGAAGCTTCTGAGATGTATTCGGCAAAGCCTGAATATCTTGAATGAATCGATCAAGAAGCTCTTTTTCTTTGATGCAATCATCCAGACAGCTTTCATAATATTTCTTCAAAGCTAATTTCTCGATGGTGGCGGATTCTTTGGTGGGAATGTATTTTTTCAGATTGCCATTCACTTTGTATGATTTGATATGCTTTCCGTTCTTGAAACATTGTAGTTTTCCAGAGGGGAATTTATTGATAAGCTTTTTATAGTTTTCGATGCTTTTATTTAATTGTTTTTGCTGTTCAAGAATATTCTGTATAAAAATGATATACACCTCTTTCAATAATTGACATTGCAACGACTGTAATAGTACAGACCATCATAATGCGAAAACACATGAAGCCGTTAGGCAACACGCTAAAATTTAAACTACGTGGGTAAGTAAAATCTGAGTTGTTTCTGAGTTGTAAAACAGATTTTCTGTATGAAAAACTATGCGCTAAAAACTCGATAAATGAGTTGTTCTTAATGTAGCATATATAAGTTGCTGCGTAAATGGAATACATGATTTTATCACAGAAAATTCATAATCGTGTTTGTTCTAAATAATGCTTTGGGCGTGGGAGCAGAAAAGTAGGCGTAGAAACCCATAGCGTGGGCGTAGGGTGTGAAAAGCAAGCAGAAAAGCCCACCCCGGAAGCTAATCGATATGTCCCGGAGCGGAAACTGGGCGTG
>ERZ1034844.1005-NODE-1005-length-14007-cov-9.867618_pt1 | contig 14007 bp, 14 predicted proteins | sample MGYA00520594_ERZ1034844 | MGnify/ENA primary metagenome ERZ1034844 (study PRJEB33766, sample SAMN09781733) | gut metagenome | biome: gut microbiome | host: Homo sapiens | place: Madagascar | study: EMG produced TPA metagenomics assembly of the PRJNA485056 data...
GTGTAATTCTTAATAAATATTTCCCCGTTGCCACCCAGAAGGCAAAGAAGCAAACCACAAACACAGAATTGTCGAGTAAATCGTATAAAGAATACATCCAGTGACCAGCCGGATATGGCAAACCAAAAGAAGAATGCATTTCTTTCCCCCTGATTTTTATGCCGCCATTTCAGTGTTCAGAAGGATTCTGGATGATTTTTATTTCATCGAATTCTTCAACTGAAATACGCTCTGGTGTAGTCCTTAAACAAGACGCTGTGAGCGGCGTTTCTTTCCCCTTCTCCACGTTACCCAACACAATTCTGGTCAGGCAATTCTGCTTAACAGTTTCCAGCAAACGGTTTAACTCATCATCAGAATAAATTTCTTTAATATTGTTAATGTCGGATGTCAGAGTTACAAGTCGGTATGGCGGAGTTACAAATCGGATTTTGCTCATATGTTTACCTCTTTAACAAAAATATGTCGGGCTTAGGTAATTTAGTTTTGTTTATCTAGGTAATGCAGGTTTTCAATCGTTCCTAAAATCTCAAAACTGTCAGGAGCAACTTTCCGCCAGTGATTTTTTGCATGAGAAGCATAACTTCTGTCCCAGCGGAGAACACGATTACCATTCTGGATAATACATACCATTCTGTTTTTTGATGTGCGTAATGATTTTGTGACTTTTGCAAAGTCATTATCTGAAAGTGCTTCAATAGTGGGATTATTCAGATTGATTATTCTCTCCTGCCCACTATTTGATACAACAAGTATTTTTATCATCATCATCGTCTCCATTGTCATATTCTGGAAACACAATTAATAAAGGCGCACCATCATTTTTTTTCATGAAATTGGTTACTAACCGCTCAATATGTTTATTGGACATATGCTGTTCAATGTCTAATACAGTATATTCATGTGCTGGATGTGTTTTGTTTTTTTCGATAGATTTGATTCTTCGAATAAGATGAGTATTCCAGATAAGTAAGCATACCATTAGAGCGTATATAAATATCCAGAATAAAAAATCATTTTGTAGTTGTTCAATCATATTTCAGCCTCATTGATATTTATACCGCCATTCCCACGGTGGAACCGAATTTATATCAGCCCATAAACCACGTTTTTGTTCCTGCGCTTCCTGTTGCAGAGCCGGTAATGACTCATCCGAGTTGTGACGTTCATATACCCATGCAGCGCCAGACTGAACCATAAAGCGGCTGGCATCCGTGCCGTTCGCAGTCACCACTCGTCCCAGGACTCGCCCGTAGCGATCTGTTTGCGTATAAGAGACGGTAACGGATTGTCCTGCGAGCAGGGCTTTAAGTTGATTTGTTGACCAGTGTCCAAAAGGTTGTTTCTTTTCAGGGGCATCGATATTTAGCAATCGGACTCGAATCGGAACTTCATACACAACAATTTTTGCGGGTAGTGTTTTAACTTCTATGGTGTCGCCATCGAGAACGCGAATAACTTTCCCCTGAAGAATTTCCTGGTTAAATGTATAAGGTATTCCACCTGCATTTGCAGACTGAAAAACAGTAAACAGGAATAAAATCATGCTTAACAAAGACTTCATTCAGCGTTTCCTTTCTTGTTATTTTGTTGGTGTTTGTATTTATCTGTATGTGTGTTTATAGATGTCGTAAGAAAATTAAGATCTTACGACATCAGATGTTTAGTTCAGAAAAGCATTAGCGACAGGCGTAATAACCACGGATACCCGTCAACAGACCTTCCTTACCGCCGGGGAAGAGATACGCAATGGTACTTTTCACGCCATTACCACTGACAACGGTTGTACTGGAGTACAGCCAGTTATTTTTCAGGTTGGTCCAGCCATCATAGGTTTCCAGTTCACCCCATTCACTGATGATGCCCTGAAGGGCACCGGATGAAGCCACCTGCGCGCCTAGCTGGCGACAGGAGTAAATCGCTGTTCCGTCGTAATCGCTGTTGAGCCATTCGTATTTTGTCGCACTCTGCGCAAACCAGTTGCTGCCCATGTTCAGGGTCACGGTCTGTCCGTCTGCATCCGTGCCGGTCAGGGTGACACCTGCCGGATTGCTTTTCACTGTCATGATATTACCGTTGATGCTCACCGCCGGTGAGGATGCGGTCCAGGTGACTGTGCCAGCGGCATTCTCCGTATCAACACGGAATTTCGCGCCCGGCCAGGTGCTGTTGGGAATACGCTTGCCAAAGTTTTTGCCGTCTGCGCCAGTGGCATCGATGCCAGTAACATTACTTACAGTTAACGCAACCATGACAGTAATTACCGGGGCAGAGTACTGTTGACCATACGCATCAGCGGTAATGCTGACCGTTCCGGGCGTGGTACTTTCCCACGTCGTGGTGGCCCGGCCCTGTGCATCCGTTGTTCCCTGTGTTTGCCAGAGGTTGCCACTGTCGGTATGCCAGTCCACACGCTCGCCACTGACCGGATTTCCTGCGGCATCTGTTAACGTCAGGGTAACAGTCTGTTTGCTTCCCGGATAAACACGCTCTTTTTCAACCGTGATAACACCACGGACGGTACGGGTGAAGGTGACAGGCTGTGCACTGACCGCTCTGCCGTCCACGGTGGCATTAACCACGGCCTGTCCGGCCTGTGTGCTGGTCAGTGTTACCGTGGCTTCGCCCTGTGCACTGGTTGTACCCTGTGGAGACGAAAGTGTGCCCAGGTCGGTGGTCCACTGCACGGCCTTGTCCTTCACGGGCTGACCTGCACCATCACGAACATTCAGGGTGTACGTGATGCTGTCATTTCCGTCTGCTACTGCGGTGGTCCTGTCTGCCTGAAGAGTGAGATGCAACTGTTCTGTGAAGCTAACACGAGGGGCATTCACGGTGTCGGTCGTGCCGTTCAGGGAAAGAGATACCTGTGCAGTACCTGCCTGTGTACTGGTCAGAGAGGCAGAAGCTGCTCCGGCAGCATTTGTCACCGCATCCTGTTGTGAGAACTGTCCCCTGTCCGTGTGCCAGGTGACAGCTTGCCCGGCAACCGGAATACCTGCGGCATCCCGGATTACAGCGGTCAGAATGATGCTGTCCTGCCCGTCGGCAACGGCGGAGGTTTTGTTCACCACAATGGCGGAATCCAGGCGGTTTTCAAACGTCACAGGGGCAGCACTGAGGGTGGTGCCGTCCACGGAGGCATTAACCACAGCCTGTCCGGCACGGGTACTGGTCAGTTGCACGGTCAGTTGTCCGTTCTGGTCGGTAGTACCCTGTGTCTGGCTCAGTTGCCCGGCTGTGGTGGTGAATGTGACGTTTTTTCCGAAAAGGGGCTTACCGTTAGTGGTTTTCAGCGAGAGGGTGTAGTTAACAGCCTCTTTGCCATTTGCCAGTGCCAGAGTACGGTCAGCCAGCAGTTCTCCCTGCATGGCAGCAACAAAATTTACATCTGCCGCTTTTGCCGTCTGGTTACGGGTGGTGGCAGTAACCTGGATAACTCCGGTAGTCTGGCTGGTCAGGGTGGCAACAGCAATACCGTCAGCGTTGGTGATGCGTTCACCATTCAGCGTACCGCCGTTATGATCCCAGCGTACAGCCTGTCCGCTGATCGGCTTTCCGTCACTGCCCGTGACGGTCAGGGTGTACTGCACATTGTCCGCACCGTCTGCGGTTGCCGTGGTTTTATCCGTACTGACTGCCAGTTGCTGCTGTACAGCCGGGGAGACCAGAATACGGGTACGGGCAATATCAGAGAGGTTGCCACGGGTATCCCGTGCCCTGCCAGAGAGCGTGATGCTCTGACGGTCAGATGCCCATGCGGGTAACTGGAGAGTAATTTGCTGCCCGTTATTACTGATAACTTTCCCTCCTGCCTGACGCAGTTCCGCGTCGTCAAGCTCAATACGGGACAGTCCGTATTTCGCATTCACCTGTGGTGTCAGGGTGACAGTTGTCAGTTCTGCGCCATATACGTCTGGTGGCAGTAGCAGGGTGATCAACGTCTGTTTGCGGTATTCAAGCACCACATCATTGTTACGGTTCACCAGTTCCAGGCGATTAGCGGCAAGAGAACGTTTTACCCCAACATAACCACTGTCCAGTTGATGCGCCAGTGGTTCACCAATACGGTATGTCAGGCCGAGGTTCAGGCGGGTGTCGTCAGCCCCGTTTTTGCCCCTGCGGTAATCGACGCCAGTGGTCAGCAGCGGAAACGGCGTCCAGGTGACACCGGCAGTGATAGCGTGAGGATTTTTCTGGCGTTCAGACTCACCGAACAGCGCCACTTCATTCCCGTAATACTGTTCGTAAACCAGCTTACCGCCCAGTTGTGGATACGCAGGCAGCCAGCCTTCAGCACGAATATCCCAGCCGTCAGCCGGACGTTCGTCATAATCGGTGACGGTCGGTGATTGCCGCCAGTCAGACAGGCGCTTATACCCGTTGGCGGACACTTTCAGGTAATCACGCCAGGCTTCCACGCCAATCCCGTAGCGGCGGTTGGTGTTGCGCCAGTCAACATCGTAAAACACGTTGTATCCCAGCATCCAGCCGTTATCCGTGAAGTAACGGTGGCCCAGCCCGGTATTGGTGGTGAAGCGTCCGTCGTTATCCCGCATTCCAAGCTGGGTAAACAGCACGTTCTTCGGGGTGTTGTACAACGGCAACAGGACATCGAGCGATGAGCCTTTCAGGGATAAATCGCTGTCCACGCTTAGTTGCGCTTTTGCCGTACCGAACTGGTTCAGCCACTGTGTGACGGCATCTGCCGTTTGCCCGGATACCTGGCTGGTCAGCATCTGACGGGCTGCATCTCCGCTATTGCTGCCCTGCAATACACGTCCGGCCTCCATAGCTGTCTGTGCTACCGATTGTTCTTCGGCCTGAAATATACCAGCAAAAGCAGGGGATACTTGAAAAAATACCTGCAAAGCAATCATTGAATAACCGATCGCTTGCTTCATATTATTACTCCTGTTTTATATTTAGATGATAGAAAGTAGAAATCAGATATATATTTCAGATATATATTCAGGTATTAATGTGAAACATCTGTCTTGTCATATTTATCAAGGTCTGGATTGGTTATTATGTTGCCTCCAGCAATAAACGCTTTTTTATATCCTTCTTTGTTTTTGTAAATCTCAGCTATTTTTGCAATTTCATCCATAACACTTTTTGAAAATAGTAGTGGTATCTCTACAGGTTTTTCTTTCGCTATATCAACTCTCCGTTTTAATTCAGGTTCTTCAAACCAGATGATTTTATCTGCGATGAAAGGACGGGAATAATCACTGGTTATGATTTCACGAATAGCAATGTTGCGAGCCTTGTTTTTTTTATCTCTCAGTGCAACGATTTCTTCCGGCAGTAGGACGGGGCGTTCAATAATATCGTCATTCCTTGTGCGTGAACTTCCTCCTTTGCCTCCACCGCTTGAAACTGAACGTTTGGATATTTTCATATCGCGAACGCCAATTTCTTCTGAAATTTTCTTTGCCAAATCATCTTTAGATTTGGGTGGGTAATAAATAACAACTGCGCTGTTTTTTACGAAAGTTGTCCATCCTTCTTGCCCATACATATCACTTTTTTGTCCTTGCCCTTCGTTCTGGAGGATGAACATAAAACGGAGGTTATAACCTGCCGTATAACCAACTGCACGTTCAATTACTTCTGATTTTCCCATTGATGTAAATTCATCAAGCAGAATCAGACACTGATATTTTAGTTCTGGATTATGCTCTGGTAGTTCTCGGCAGTTCTCATTAACCAAAAATGAAAAGAAAAGGTTAACGACTTTTTCATGAGTGATTAAGGCATCTGGTGTAATGCCTAGATAAATCGACATGGGTTTTTTTCGAATGTCACGAATATCAAAATCACTGTAATTTGTGGCTTCAGCAGTAACAGGATTTCCAAAAATATTAAGCGGTGAAGTAAAGTTTGTTTTTATACTGCCTCTTGTACGATCTGGTGCAGAAACAAAATCAGAAAAATATAATCTTGTGTTTTCGCTAATCCATGTTCGATTTTTTATCTCGTCTTCCATCCATTCAGCAAGATCTTTTCCGCCATCCGGTGTGGCTAGTTTCAAAATGGCACTGATAGAAACAAGCACATCTGGAGCAGTATGCCCTTGAGCTTTTTGTTTAAGGTGGAAGCGTTCTTTGTCCAGCAAGTACAGTCCAAATCCGACAAAAAGATTTCGGGCAGATTCAGCCCATATCGGATCGTCACTTTTAGGGATAAGAATGGCTGCAATTTTTGCCAGGTCAGCCTCACGTAATAAATCGCTACGACTGACACAATCAAGAGGATTCCAGCGATGGGAGCGAATTTGTCCAGTTATGGCCTCTTCGACTGTTTTAGCATATCCCGCAGGCGCAAAGAGGAAACATTTTTGCCCAAGCTCTTTTTCTCTGTATCCGGCAGATAAGAAGAAATTTTCGAGTTTTATATCAAGCACAACCATATTGCCTGGATAGTTAACACAGTTGGGTATAACAATGCCAACACCTTTTCCTGAACGGGTAGGCGCATAAAGAATCAGGAATTGTTGCCCGGAAAAATAAATAAATTGCCTCTTATATCTTCCTTTGAACATTTTTCCGATAAGTATTGCAGGGTATTTGTAAGGGGATTGTTTGTCAGGAAAGAAACCTGATTTTTTCAAATCCATATCAGTCGCAAGCCGGGCATCACCATAAATAATTTTTTTTGGCATGAAACCGACACCAATAATCGCCATGAAAACAACAAAAAATAATATCGGGGCACAGAATCCGAACCATGATATCATAATGAGCTTTTTATGTGCGGGATTGCCTGAAAAACTGGTAATTACAGAGTGAAAAGTATCCCATTTTAATAACGATGTATCCACAGATGAGTATCTTAATGCAGCATAACCGCCAAGATAATTTGCTGCAATAAGGGATATAATAAAAAGAAGCAGCAGGAAGATTATCAAGCCACCTATTTTTTTTGCATCCATAATTAATCCTTGAAAATTTATAGTGAGCTCAGGAAACGATTCTTCTCTTCCGGTTCGTAGTAAAGCTCGGTACATCTGGTATGATTGAAAAAGAGAATCACATCAATTGATGTTTTTATCGTTTTCATAATGAGATCTATATCTATGGTCATTCCAACATCAGACTGTTTAACAATACTTGCCAGTCGAGAAAATGAAGCATAAGTATTATTGGAATGAATGGTACTGATTGAACCTTCATGTCCTGTATTAAGTGCTTCCAGATAACTCCATGCTTCGCTTCCTCTCAGTTCAGCAAGAAAAATATGATCTGGTTTCAATCGCATACACGCTTCAATGATTTCTTTTGCTTCAACGGTGTTTTTTTTATAGAAAAGTCGGATGTGGTTTGGATGCAGGGGTAAAGACATTTCCGGTACATCTTCAATGGTGATGTATCGCCGTTCTGGTGGAAATAGATCTGCAATTGCCTTTGCTACAGTTGTTTTACCGGAACCAGTTCCCCCCACAATTAAAAAATTAAGGCGGTCTTTAACCGCCTCTGTTAGAAATTGAGCTTTAGATTGTCCATCAGGACGCCGGGATAGCTCATACAAGTAGCGTTGCCGTTCAGTCAGTATAGCTTCGTGTTTTGTCGCAATCCTGACATTATCAAAACGCCCCGTTCGGACATAATCATCGATAGTAAAGCGCGTTAATGATGGCTTACGGATAGATATCACAACGCTGTTATTTTCCGTTGCAGGTGGAATGATGATTTGCCCACGCTCCCCGCCAGGAAGAACTACAGATGCAATGGGGTTATCGTGGCTAAGAGGTATTTTTATTTTTGATAAATTCGTCAGCGTCTTTGCAAGCGTCATTAAATTATCAAAGGTTGCGGCGGGCGCATCATTGCATTCCCAGCCATTCTTCCCTTCAAACCATATTTTTCCTGGTTTATTCACAGATATTTCTGTGACATGTTCAATATTAAGAACAGACTGGATTCCTGTTATTTCCAGATATGTTTTTGCGGTTTTACTGTTATCTCGAGGTTGTGATATGTTACTGATATCATTGATGTTGTTCATGCTGTAAGTGTTTCCTTAATATTACTGAAGTTCGTATACAGATGAAAAATCGATGTTTCGTGGAACAATAACAGACAATACAGTCCCCTGATTAATATATGCCGTGGGTGGAATGTTTATCGTATTGTCCAGCGTTGTTTTCGCCATTTCTTTTGTTGCGTCAGATGTATTTTCGTAGGTGATATTGCTGTTTGATGCAGTTTCTTGGGTTGTATTCTTCAGAATATCCAGACCGTCACCCAGCAAAGATAACATTAGTGCGCCACCGAACCTTTCGCCAAAATGATTATCAATCCAGGCGGGAAGCCCTGATGCACCGAGGCTGTCAGTTCCTAACGCGCCGATTCGAACATTAACATTACCATCTTTCAGGTTTGTCCAGTTTACGAAAACTCGTGCGACACCTTGTGTCATGACCTTATTTTGTTCACCGATAAGTAATGAACCTTTACGGGCAAGAAGAACTTCTCCATTATCAGACCAGATATTACGTGTTAATTGGCACATCGTTACACCTGGATAAGATGTGACAATTTTTGTTTTTAGTACACATGATAAAGCTGTTCCGGCGGAAAGAAGGTAGCGGCGATGTAGTACAGGAGAAACAGAACCATTAGCATATTCGTTACCCTGTAGTTCGTCCTGCACCGGGGGCTTATCTTTTTGCTCCTGTGCATCGATTTTAACCATAGTCTCTCCCATTAATTGTCTGACAGATTTTGGCAGAGGTTTATTTTTATCGTCATTCGTCGATGATGTGGATGCCGATGGTGAATTTTTGGCTATTTCACTTACTGCTGATTGTGTTTCTGGTTGTTGTGGGGGCGCGGACTCCTTATTTAGAGTAGTTTTATTATCATTTTCTCTCTCTTTCTCTTTTTCGGCTTCGCGTTTCTCCTTTTCTTCTATATTTTTCATAATAGTGCCCAGAGAAACATTATTGTTTGAACTTGTGATTAATGTTTCATCTGTCTTTTCAAGAGTCGTGTGTTGAACTGATTCTTGTTTAGAAATTAGTTTGAAAATGATGATGATAGCCAATAATGTAAAAACTAATATGGCGATAAGTATCAGGGTTTTTTTGGGGGCTGATTTTCCTTTGACTTCGATTATCCCTCGATTTCCTTTATCAATTTCGGTCTCATTGTCTTTATTTTTCATAACTGAATTTCTCAACTCTTGTCTTTCCATTTGATGTGGCTTTTTTATTCCACGGGCGATTCACGATTGATGATGTTCTTATATCTACAACTTGATCACCTAAACGTAGTCGTAAGTTTTCAGATACATCATGATAAATCATGGTGTTTTTATCTGGGGTATTGTTGACAAGATGCTCGTTACCGTCTGAATCAACTCTGTACAATACGGGAATTTCCTGTTTGTTTAACCAACGCATACAGGTAAACTCACCGTTATCCCATATTTGATAAGGAAAAATACTTCTGTCACCTTTTAGTTGATAATGTCCGTTAATTATTCCACCATCTGTGCAGGGATAATTTTTTTCTGTAAATACAGTTGATGATTTTGGTTTTGGATAGTTAAAACGAAGAATATATGTTGGTTGTTTAGTTGTGGAAATCAGGTAAAGAGGATAGATACGTTTATTCGTCTGCACAGTAACATTTGTGTCTGGATCATCAGCCTTTGGACGAAGAAAGAGAGTGTTATCTCTTACTGATACAGACCATGCTTCTGGATCACCAAGCCCAACATCTTTAATGATTTCATCCTGACCAAATTTAATGGTTGACTGTGCCCCTGTTTTCACTCGCACGTTAAACACATCATGTTCGTTATATTCAACAGTCTGAATGCGTCCATCCTGTGCAGATGGTGTGCCGTACACCGCCGCGAATGTAAAGGGTATTTGTAATGAGGAAAGCAGAGTTATTGCTGCAACGCGTTTAAGCATCATTTTACGACCTCTGGATTCGGTTGATAACTCAGAACCTGTAGTCCTAATGGATTAACAAGACGTTCTTTTTCTGTTTTGATATCTTTATCCCAGTCGAAAGAAATGGTTGAAATCCATTCTGTGATTCTATATCCAGGTGCGGGTTTACCTGCGCTATCCAGAACCATTTTTTTGAATCGTATTTGTGCCGTCTCTTTATTCAATAAAATGACGGAGTTAATCTGAACTTTTACCTTGTTGTTATTTTTCAAGATATTCAACGGGGATGACTCTGAACGAATCATTGAGTCATAAGTCGAAAAGACTTTTTGAGACGACATTGTTTTTACGGTGTCGGCCTGTTCCTGAATAGTTTGCCAGTCATATGATTCGTAGTTAATGAGATATTTTGATAAGAAATATTTTGTTTCAACCTCCTGATAGCTTTCTTTGGCATCAGATAACTGGGGGGCTATATCGGTATAACCAGTGCTGTTATCAACACGAATGAGATAGGGAACTGCTGTTTTTAACGGTGAAATAGCAGCAATTGCAAACGCAAGGATACAAATAACAATGAATTCACCAGTAGCAAGGTAAGTGAATAACCTGGCTTTTCCTTTTATACTTTCTATTTCACTTCTTTCAAAGTCACGTATAGCAGTGTAGTAATCTTTCTTTTCTTTTTTCTCTTCAAATGATTTCTTTTCTGCTTCTTTTTTTGTATAGTCGAAGTATTCTTTGTTTTCCATTAGTACGTACCTGTTTTAACCTGCTCAATAGTTGTGTTTAGTTCAAACCAATCTCCGCGTGCTTGTTTGGGTTCAGGTGCGTGAGAACATGCACTAATAGCTAAAATAGCCATTAATATAAAAATTATTTTCATTTATTCACCTATTTATTTCTTAGCTTATCAAGGAGTTCAGGAATCCAGATATCAGGAGATACATTACCCTTTTCAGCAATAATCTCGTCAAAAATTGATAATCCTGTTTCAGAGCCGGACAGTACAGGTATGAAATCGTCAAAGCCAAATAAATCCATTTTGGCGAATACCGAAGAACCTGATTGTTTAATCAACATTGTTCGGGACTCTTTAGCCAGATCTCTTAATTTTTTAAATTCTTTTTCAGTCAGTCCAATCTCTTTATATCCTTCCCATTTTGCATCTGGATTAGGAAGAAGGATTTTCGTTGCCGTTTGCTGAACAAGCGCGGGAAATATAGCGCAGTTAATTGCATCTTCAGGTGATTGAGAAGTTAACCACATCATTTCACCTTTCATGCGGCCCGCTTTCAGTGCGCTTTTAATCATACTTTGCGTCATAGGAAAGTTTGCTGGCATCCAGAACTCTTCAATAATGGAGAGCATCAGATTGCCGCCGCGTTGCATGATTTCTTTGTAGAAAAACAGGACCGCGAGTAAAGGTTCACAGGCGGGATGAATACCATTTTTTGTATCCAGGACGACAGTTGTATCGAATCCCACCTTTTTATGATGCAGTGGATTGAAGGTATTTTGAGGGGAATCCGTCGCCCAGGCATATTCACCATTATCACACCATTTAGCGAGGCGAGTCTGAAGTCCGGGGCTGACAATCTCAAGAAGTAGTGCAGTCCTGCGATCTTCGACAGGCATTCGCATAATACTGTCAACCGCTGCGTTTAATTCAATACCTTCCTCGTCAGAACAAGCGTTTCCTTGGCTGTCTCGTGCCAGAACGTGCGTCCAGCGTTTCAGAAATGCGATAAGCCTGTTCCAGATGGGCGATTCTGGACCTTCTGCCATTTGCCACGGATTACATCCGGTATAGATACCTTCTCGTAAGGTGAAATAGCTTCCTCCATATGCGCGAACAAAAAGCTCTGTGGAACGGTTGAAATCAACAACAAACATATAGGGATCAAACCGCTGAAGAAATCCGCTGGCTACTGCTTCAAAAGTTGTTTTTCCGACACCTGTAGCCCCCAGGATCATTGCGTGCCCGGCAATTCGCTGCCCGGTGACATTTTTTTCTGGTGGACTGTAATGTGTGTTAAACCAGTAGATACCGTCAGAGATGGTTTTAAGCGGCATAATTGCAGAGCCATCGCCAATAGGATTACCTGTTTTTTTACCAGTGGAATAATTGTGTAAAGACATCGTACAGGCCAGATTGGTGATAGTTCTTCGCGTATCCAGTGGGCGCTTTTTACTCAATGGCATATGACTGAAAAAGACAAAAGACGAAGAACTGGATGCCCGGCTGAAGCGAAAACCTTTACCTGCTGTGATAAATTCACTGGACAGTTTAATGCCGTTTGTTCTGGCCTGATCCGGGGTGTCACCAAAAACAGTCAAAGCACAGTGTAGCGAACCGAACAGTGTAATCCCGGATGCTACAGCTTCCTGGCCCAGCAGGAGTTCAGCATGTTGTGTTTTAGCTGCATCATTTGCTGACGTGAGTTTATTTAATTGTGAATCTATTCGTTTAAGTGATTTTGTTGGTGATTCAAAGATAAATGATTGAGTCAGGATAAATTCATAAGGCTGTTTGAGTAGAAAATCCCAATGACCGGGGGTGGTAACTATTGGGAAGTCTTTAATGATATAGTTTGTAGCAAATTTTTTACTGTCAGATTCATTATTTCTTAACTCAAGAATATCTGCCCCGAAATACAATTCGGAATCACATATGCTGGATGATAAGGGAGTGGAAGATAGAGGTAGTATGTTTCGTTCTGCATTTAAAAGTAGTGATAAATAACTAGCCACTTCGCTAATGTAGGTATTGTTAATAGATAATAATGCTGCATTAAAAGGTATAAGAACAGCAAGGGCTTGTTTTGTTATTTCATCCATACGTTCGATACCGGAATCGACGTCACTATATGGAATGCCAAAAGTGATATACCAGGATGATTTATAAAAGTTTCCAGCTATGAAGGTTGATAAGTATTTTTTTGAGAAGTTGTGTAAAAACTTGTTCTCAAAGTTCCACTCTCCATCAATAGTGATTTTTTCTTTAATCAGATGTGTCCATAAATACAAATCACCTTCTTTTCCAAGGCCGACAAGGAAATTTTTAAAACCTTTGAAAAGGGTCAAAAGTGTGTTGTCGTTTTCTGTTTCAAAAGGAATACCTGCAATGGCAATGGTCGCCATCATTTTTCGATCATCTGTGAAAATAATACTTTCTGTAAGATGATAACGATAATTGGGATATTCATTAGTGATATCCATGTTATCGGATTTTTTTAGCTTCAACTTATACATATACTTACCTTATTGATGAATAACCAAGAATAAGATCGTTGTGTTTTACTTTTAGTAAAAAACCCATGATGTTTAGTCTTATTATTCTTAATGCGTTTGGATCATCTTCACAGACCAGTTTCACCATAAATAGAAAGAGAAAGCATCCAGCAGGGATTATGAGTCCTTTAAGTTTAAAGAAAAAGATAGCAGGAAAACCTGCCAGAACAGCAAATAAACCAGTAAACAGCAATATCATTAATGGTACGCCAGCTACTAATGCCGGGCGATTGAGGCCGTTGTAAGTTAGATAGGCCTCTTCTTCGTCGTCATGTATATCCATAAATGCACCTTTGGAATATCCGCATTTACGGGAATTATGTAAATGCGGATAAGATTTAATATTTAATTACTTGAATAGATCAAGCGCCCAGTTACCAGCGAAAAGCGCGCCGCCAGCAAAAGAACAGTAGACAAGGGCCATACCCGCATCAGACCAACTTTTACGCTCCATAAAAGCCATGATGATGTTGTATATGAGATAACATAATGCACATACACCAACAAAACTAAATGCCCATACTTTAATTTCTGTTAAGGTGTCTGTTGCTTTGTCAAGCCCACCTGCAAACGAAATAGAAGAGGTGCAAGACAGGAATAACGCAAGAATAAAATTTTGCAAAAACGATTTGATATTCATTAATTAAAATCTCCAAAAACATCCCACTCCGGCGATGTTTTCTTTTCATCATTCGGAGGTGCTATTTCTGATTCATCAGTTTTGTTACGGATTGATGGAACGATATAAGAATTTGCATTGCGCGTAATTCGTTCCAGATAAGAAGTGTTATTAAATTTCTTTT
>ERZ1034844.1007-NODE-1007-length-13974-cov-11.719233_pt1 | contig 13974 bp, 10 predicted proteins | sample MGYA00520594_ERZ1034844 | MGnify/ENA primary metagenome ERZ1034844 (study PRJEB33766, sample SAMN09781733) | gut metagenome | biome: gut microbiome | host: Homo sapiens | place: Madagascar | study: EMG produced TPA metagenomics assembly of the PRJNA485056 data...
GAACGGAATTACAAAATATATATGTGAAAATCTGTCTCCATATATTTTTTTTAATTTGGAAATATTTTTTTCATATCTACTATTAAAAATAAATATTAATGCTACTTTCATTCTAAGCACTCCTCGCTATTTAATAATTTTGCTTACAAGATCCATTGCTTTCTCTACCGTTGCATCAGAATTATAATGTTGATGTTCTCCCCATCTTCCTAATCCGTACACTCCTTGTGTTTCGTTCCATTCGAGTAATTGTTTCATGATTAACGGCTTATTCTTAGTATTAATAGGATATGCATATTCATTAACATATCTATATTTTCCGTGCGCCTTATTCATATTAATTCTTTCACAATTGGTTTCTGTCCAATATCCTTTACTGCCTATGCAAAAATTTGATCTGACTAAAATTCTATGATAGGATAATTGAGGGTCTGGATAATAAATCCATTGGCTTCTCGTATCTAAATTTTCGTCAAAATACTCTATTTGTATTGAACTATGCTTAAGTTGCTTGACAGATTTTTCCATAACCTCCGGCATACCTATGATCTCACCAAAGGAATTCCACGGTATCGTAGATATAATATAGCTTGCTTCGTATGTCTCCCCATTTCTTAGTTTTACACTTTTATTTTGATAATCAATCCCGTATACCGCTGAATTATAATGTATTTTATCACCTAGTGAGTCTGCTATTCTAAGCCATACTTCTCCATATCCATATTTTTTAGGATAATAAAATTGAGCATGTCCCGGTTGTTCTCCATATGCTTTTTTTTCCAAACAAGAACGCAATGTTTCTTCAAAGCTCACATTGGGAAGTTTATTCAACCAATATGTTCCTAATTCATTTAATTCATTTCCGAACATTTTTTGATTATATGGAATCATATAGTCTTTTGCAATCTTATCTCCTAGTTTCCAATATATCCACGCCACAAAATCCTCTGGCATATCTTCCCCAATATTGCAACCTGCCGTAGCTATTGATTTCAAATAATAGACCTGCCTATCAAGGGGCAGTTGCCATATATTTGCTTCAAACGGATGATTAATCATAGTATTATAAATAGATATTTTACTGTCTCGATCATATTTATCCCATTCGGATTCCGGCATGAATTTAAACAAAAACTCATTTACTTTGGGACGCCTCACATCAAGGAAATGCCCTCCTCCAATATCTAACGGTGCTTCATCGACTAATACCGACCTGCACAATCCTCCAGCCTCATTCTCTTTTTCAAGCAACATAAAATCCTCTATTCCTGCTTCTTTCAATTTTGCTGCTACTATTAAGCCTGCTGGTCCACCACCTAATATTAAATACTTCGTTCTTTCCATACTATCTCCTTAATTTTATTGCTATTATATTATTTCATATCCTTCTTAAATACTCTAAATTGCTTTATTGCATTCCATCCTATTTTAATAATTTTAGGAACATTTATAGAATTTGTGCCACCTTGTCTTGGTTTAAATGTGATTTTCTTAAAAGTAAGCTTTTCGTTATATTTAGCAAAATATGTTGTAAACATAATATTGGGAATATTATAATTTTCCGGCATATTGTCAATATACTTTGCTACAACAGAGCTTTTCATCAGTCGAAAAGGTGCATTTGCATCCGGCACCTTCACACCAAAATAGAATCTCAGTAAAAAGCAGACCACATGCTCTACGAATGCACGACTTTTTCCATCTCCTCTGACTGCTCTATTGCCCAGGATACAATCATATTCTCCTCGTGCATTCCAAAATTCGTCAAACTCCTTCGAATCTGTCTGTCCATCTGAATCCGTCTGAAAAATATAATCTGCACCATTTTCTATTGCATACCGATACAAAGCAATCACTTTCGGTCCATGTTGTTTGTCGCTCTTTTCTAATATTTCTAATTGCGGAAATTCTTTCTGCAGCCTCAATAAAATTTCGTGAGTTTTGTCAGTAGAGCCGGAATCTGCCACTACCATCCTGGAATTTTCAGCTTTCCCATTTAAAATGGGGTACCATGTCTTCACAGTGGTTTCAATATTTTCTTCTTCATTATATGCCGGCATTACAATGTATAGTGACTTCACTTTATTTTACTCTCCACAACAATGTTCCTATCTTCTTTTTTTCTACGCTGTAATCATACATGACCGCAAAAGCATCCGCTAAGTTTTGATATCCATCACTAATATACATCACATCCGCTATCTTATCTGGATGCTCTTCATAGTAATTATATAAAATTGTAGGATCCGCCGATAATGAATAGTTCAATGGAGAATATGAACCACAGCGTTGCCTTCCTGACATCCACAAAGTATTATCTGCCTGATACAATACGATTGTATCTTCGCTCGTTTTTCTAATAGTTTCTGTGTCCTCATACATTTGATCATACAGCTTTTTTGTATTTTCGGTAACGTATAGTCCTTTGGCCGTGCCTTGTTCTATTGTTGCTTTCAAAGATTGTATTCCACCATCTTCCCAAAATACATATGTGATTCTATAATATACCAACAAAATAAATATTGCTATCAAAAATGAAGCAACTACTTTTTCATATCCGCCTATTTTTATGTTTGTCTTTTCCATCTCAAAACAAATAATAATTATACTTGCTGTTGTTGCCACACAAGAAGCCGCACTAAGTCCGGAAAAGCCTGTATTAGATGCCAAATATTCACAATAAGAGACCAACATCCCCGGTATCCAAATACAATAAAACAGACTTCTTACACGTTCATCCTGCCTAAAACTAAATATTATAAACATGAATGCCAATACATTCGGTATAAATATTATACTGTTAATATAGTTATCTGTTACAACATACAATACCAATAGAATCCAAGATCCAAGTACAGCCCCTAATTTATAGTTCTTTATATTTTGCCGTCTTTTTTTGTCTAGCAAATATGCCAGTAATATCGCCATTAACAATATATATCCGCAAAAAATCCAATAATTGTGATGGTTTCCAATCAAGATTCTAACAAAATATGCAAGTGTCTTATGATATACAGATTTTTGTGAATGTGCAGGATCTCCATATAGTATATGTGGAATTGTATCAATTACATTTTTTAGGCTAACTCTAGAAAAAATATATGTCATCAATCCTGCACATGCAATTCCTCCTCCAAACGTCATGCACCAAAAAGTTTTCCAGGAAAATAGATGGGCTGTATATTCATTAAAGCATATTTTTCTCTTCCAAAAGGGGCTTATTATCACAATTGCTAAATATACACCATATAAAATCATCATATATGGAATCCCCATGACACTAACCGCAAATGCTACCCCTGCCAATCCTGCGCAAAACATGGAAGTTTTTGACTCTTTGTTATCTAATAGTAAAAGCAATGCTACTAGTGCTCCACCAATAGCAAATGTGTTGTATGACAGTGCCATTAATCCATGGGCAGCAAACACAAGAAATACAATGGATGTTGTATATGCCTCCCTTTTCCCAAATCTCTTTAATCGCAAAAAAAGGAAGACAGCTATTAATATTTTAAATATGGTATATACATATCTGATATAAAGATATATACCATCCATTCCACCATTTATGGCTTGATACAACATCAGAACCGGAAGTAATAAAAAACCTGTCAACTGTGTATTACTCCATTCTTCATATAATATTGCATCTCCCTGCATAAATCGATATGTTATTGTTGGATAAAATGCTTCATCTAAAGTTGCGTATCCATAATTACATTTCCAAAACAATAAAATGACAATGCCACTAAAAAATATAATCATGGCTATACTTTCCATATTATGCTTTATCTTTTTCATAGAAACGATATTTTGTCTAATTTCTGCAGACCTTTTTCCACTTTCAATTTTCTCGCTAGCCCATCGACAGTTTTATCTACTATGATGCAACTCAATAGTACAATTACTGATAAAAGAATTGACATATTAACATAAATAAATGGTCTTGCTGTGTATGTATTCATTGAGAACAATTCTGTCCACAATGGATATAACAATAAAGGGTGTGCCGATATTAAATATCCCGCAAGGCAGTTAGCTGCCAGCGAATTAATTAATTTATTTCTAATATTTTTTTGCGAAAGCTTCACGAAGAAGCAAAATAAACATACACTTTGTACTAATACGGTAACAGAATTATACGCATAAAAATTTCCTCTGGAATTCACACCTCCGGCAATGTTCCAGTTTACTATCAAATAATTCGAAACAAAAATAGCGATACTTGTCAGAACATATATTCCCAGATATCCCCATGCCGGTTTATCCATGATTTTTCCTTTATTTCTTCTGAGCCAATAGCCCATGATATACATTACACAAGCCCAGATAAATCCATATCCTTGCGTTTGATCCAAAGTATATTGGACTTTGATAAATGTCTGGTGCAGGCAAAAGAAAGTTACTAAAATACCAATTAATATACTAAGTTGTATGGTTTTCAACTGTTCCAAGCCCTTTGCAATAAACGGCATCAACAATGCACATACTATATATGTCTGCATATACCAATATTTTTTGGTCAAGACTGGGAAGAAATAGCTAATACACTCTTTTATAGAAAAAGAATGCATTACGATACAATATAGAATATAAATTGCACTAGAATAAAATACGGTTTTTAGCCAAATAGATGCAATCTTATTCAAACTATAATGTGTACTATTTAAAAAGTATCCTGTTAATAAAAAGAATAGGTTCACTGCACATACAGTAAAAGCTCCAATGCCCCAACCAATGCAATCTAAAGTTCCTAAATATGGCTGTTGATCCTTAGCAGTAGCCATCATGCAATGTCCTAAAATTATCATTAACATCGCAATTAGTCTCATTATTTCAAAGGCACTATTCCTCTCCTTCATTTTAGTTAGTAATCTCCTTCTGCATTTTATCCGTTATCATCTGTTCATTTGTCTCTGCATCATTATTTTTTATTGCTTGCCCTACCAATAGTATTGAAAAACAACATGCGCAATTAATGAACGAAGTATCCAACATGGCTCCTAATGCAAATGCAATAAGTAATATGCATTCCCTTTCCGCACACCTGTGTGCAGCTTCGATCATACATATAGTCAGTATCACAATCCAAATAATCCCCATATTTATTATCATCCACATATACGTGTTGTCATATGTCATCCCATCACTGTACCATTTCAAGTTTAACATACCTACACCCGGCTCATTTGTTCGATATTTTCCAAACATAGTTATTCCGTATCTCTCCAAATTGTAACCGCACAATCTTACACGTGAATTCATAAACCGGTCAAATAGATATCCTATTTTGTTTCCAATGCTATATAAATAAATTGATACTAGCATTATCATTGTGCATCCCGGAACTATGATTTTCGTGACACTTCTTATGATTTCATCACCGTTTCCCCTTCCCACAAATCTTGTTCCCATAATGACAAATATCATAAGAAGGAACACCGTTCTGGAATCAGTTATTAGAAAAGTAGCTGTTGCTATGGAAATTAGAATCGCACATTGTCTCCTCGTTATTGTCCTTTTCTGCGTATATATCCATATACATATAAGGTTTAAAATACAATCTGCCAAATGTCCTGCCATTCCATACCCCAAGTGTATCCGAAAGCGTGTTCCATCTTCTGTATATCCCCACAATGTTCCATACCCCAGTAGTGATACTACACACGAAAAAGCAGTATTAAATAGAAGCAAAAAAATTTGAAGCCGAAATGTATTTTTTGCAATCTTTTGCAAATCTTCGTCTTTCACTGCAATAACAGATAATACCGTTGTGGTAATGAGCATGTACCCCGTTACTAATCCTGTGTACAAAGCGCAAAGTCCTAAGAAAATGTATATAAAAAGTTCTTTTTTGTTATATTTTTTTGAAATGATAGAAATACAAAAAATCCCGAAGATGACTATAGCTAAAATATCGTCCACTCTGTCCGGTATATTGATATAGTCTGCTATTCTTAGGTAATCTTTTATAATTAGTAAACACCACGCTATATCAAAATACGTCATTCCTCATACTCCTATAGATTGTTCTCGATAATACAAATTCCCGTTATCTTGCAGTCTCACATTTTATTCATTTGTGTTGCAATATCCGCATCCACAATTTCTTCTCCGGTCTTACCTCGTAATTGTTCCATACTTGCCGCACTCAATCCGTTATTCACCATTGCGTGCAGATCACAGGTACTGCATTTATCCAATGCTTCCTTCGTAACCTTTCCATCCCTGTAATCTCTGACAATCTTATTTTCATACATACTATACGGATGTTTGGTAAACAACGCTTTCAACTTATGCACAGCGACCCAGGTTGCCGGTTGCCATAGATATTTGTGCATTGCCGGGGATACCGAACCGATCATCCAGCAATTCCGGTCGCAGCATCTTACTTTTTTTCTCACTGCTTCTGCCTGTTCACTATTCCACAGATCTTCCCAACTCTGTTCCTTCAGATTTCCCATTACTTCTTTATCTTTTGATCCGTTACACGGCATGACATCCCCATAAGGGTCAATAAAGAAGGTATCAAAGCTCATGTCACAGGGTAACAATCTCTTCTGCCCGTAAATGTAATTGATCAGTCCATGGTTGAAATAGGCGCGAAACCACTTTTTAGGACTGTTACTTCTAAGCAATTCGTTGATTAAGCTTTCAAAGTTTTTCGCTACCATAGGACGATCCTTGATAATATTTTTTGCTTCTACAAAATAAAAACTGTTATGAAGCGATGCCGTAGCGAATTCCATTCCCATTTCATCCGAGATTTTATACAGCGGCACCAGATCAGGTGCATTCTTATCCTGCACGGTCATTCCGAAGCCGACATCCTTCATTCCCATCTTTCTCAGAGTTTTCAGTGTCTGATATCCCTTTTGGTATCCATCTGCCAGTCCTCTGATCTCATTATTCGTCTGCTCCAGTCCTTCTATGGAGATACGGATTCCGATATTGGGAAATTCTTTACACAGATCCACAATTCTGTCTGTGAAAAAACCATTAGTAGATATCACGATTCTATCGCTCTTTTTATATAATTCTCTTACGATCTCTTTCAAGTCCGTTCGGATAAACGGTTCTCCACCGGTGATGTTCGTAAAATACATCTTCGGAAGCTTTCGGATCGTTTCAATAGATATTTCTTCTTCCGGTTTCGAGGGAGCCTTATATCGGTTACACATGGTACACCGCGCATTACAACGATAGGTTACAATTACTGTTCCATTGAGCTTTTTCTCTGACATCATATTTCTCCGTTATATATCTTCATCAATTTATTATAATACTGATCCACCGTATCGAACTGAACCCGGGCGCAATTCTCTGCCATTTCGCTTACTTTTGCTTCCTCATTCCACAGTTCACGAATGCAGCCAACCAGTTCCTCCACATTACCACTCTCGAATAAAATGCCGGTCTTATGATTCTGGATCAGTTCCGGAATACCGCCGATAGCAGCCCCGATCACAGGTGTCCCATACATCTGGCTTTCCATGACTGAAAACGGGCAGTTTTCATACCACTCTGACGGGTATATGGTGAAACTAGCCTGTCTTATTAAAGTTTCTAATTTTTCTCCTGTCTGAAACCCTACATTTTCAATGTTATTTACAGCGTTCAGTTCCGCTTCCATCGGACCGGTTCCCGCAAATATAAATCTTACTTCCGGGAGTGCTTCGCATGCTTTTATAAGAGTGCCGATTCCCTTCTCTTCTGAAAACCTTCCAAAATAAAGGCAATACTTATCGCTCATGTACTTTGTAGCAATATCCTCTTTTGCTACGGTTGCAGTATCTATGAAATTATGAAAGGCAATGGTTCTCCCCTGCAATACTTTACTTTCATCCAGTTTGCTTTTCATAAATTTCGAACAACATATGATTGTGTCTATATTTCTGTAGGTGCCCTTCCAATTCCAAAAGGTAGCTTCCATGCAACCGATCAAGCTTTTTGCTTTGGAGCCATGGATGCAGTTTCCCTTGACACAATTATAGTAGTGTCCACCCAGACATTTTTCGCAATTTTCATGGGAACAATAATTGTTCATCATATGATTGGGACATACCAGTTGATAGTCATGTGCTGTATATATGATCCGGCACTCATGTCCGGTCTGTCGACTCCACTTTTTGATTTCCAGAATAATACTCGGAGTAAGCTGATAGTTAAAGTTGTTCAAATGGCATACATCCGGCTTGAAATCATCCAGAACCAATCGTATTTTTTTTCTGGCTTCCGAAGAATAGATCGTTTTTATCGGATACAAGATTTTAGACAGCTTTGATCCCTTGTGGAAATCCATGTCCGAAGTATACGCATTCACGTTGTTACCAACGCATCTTCCGGCATGCTCCATACCAAAATACTGCACCTCATGCCCGTGTTCTTCTAGTGCTTTTCCTAATTTAAATATATAAGTTTCACTACCGCCATTGGGGTACAGGAACTTATTAATCATTAATATTCGCATTTATTTCTACCCTTTTACTGCATCTTTTCCAAATAGTATTCTTACTCACAGTAAAGTTCTAATGTTTTTTGTGTTATTTCATTCCAATTATACTTAGTGCAGATATATTCTGCCGCACCTATTTTATACACATGTACTATGTCGAAGTTATCTGCCAATTTTTGAAGACATTCTGCCAAATCAATCTCATTATTAGTCTGAAAGGAGATTCCATGGTCACCGATCACATCTGTATTCTCCGGAATATCCGATACCAGACAGCAATTCCCATAGCTCATGGCTTCCAATAAGCTTAACGGCATTCCCTCCAATTCACTCGGAAGCACATATACATAAGCATTACTATACAATTCTTCCAGTTCTCTTCCCTGAACGAAACCAGTGAAAAGGATTCTCGCATCGCCCTCAGCCAGCTGATGCAGGTATTGCACATACTCGTCTGAATCACTGCTTCCGCCCGCAATTACCAGCTTTTTATCCGTTGTAATCTTTTTATAGGCTTCTATCAGTAGATGGATTCCCTTCTCCTTTGTAAGTCTCGACAATGCCAGAAAATATCCATCCGTTTCCAGACCATACTTTGCCTTGATTTTATCATTGGTCTTAACTTCCGGTCGTTCCACACCGTTAGGGATCAGCACCGTATTCCTGCCATAGGTATTCTTGAAGTATTCCTGCACTCCTCTGCTCAGCACAATGATTTCATCCGCATGCTTTACCATCATTTTTTCACCGTAACGGATGAATTTACCTCCCAGGGTATCTTTCCAGCGAGGTCTCAAATAATCTATTCCATGACAGGTGCAAATGACTCTTTTTCCAAAAAGCTTGGGCATCCAGCAAAAAGCTGCCGGACCTTCCGCATGAATGTGAACTACATCATAATTTCCAAAAGAAGCTTTTATCGTAGCAAAAAAGGCGGCGGTAACCGCTGCAAGTCCTTTTTTATCTATGGTAGGAACACTCAGGATTTTTACCTTCTGATATTCTGCGCCGATTTCTTCATCATATTCTGCTCCGCTTACATGATGACCTCTCCGGTTGATTACGGTAACATCGTGTCCCATCGCTGCCATTCTGGTAGTTAATTCTTCTACTACGATTTCTACACCACCTTCGCGGCTGGGCATTCTTTTCTGTCCAAAGTGTACAATCTTCAATTTTTTATCTGATAAAATACTTCTATTCATCGTTCTTCCAACGCATCCGTATTATGGAATCCCTACAGTTCTATAATATCTGCGTCATTATACCACATTTTCCTTATATACACAAGAAATCCGTCCCATTGGCATAATTTAGCTCAAAATACGGTAAAAGAAGCTGCGAAAATTGCAGCTTCTTTTACTTTGATCCTCTCCCGAACAGTACTACCCCCACTGTCTGTAGCAGAATCTTCACATCCTGTCGCAGCGACCACTCATCTATGTACTTCAGATCCAGTTTTACGACATCATCAAAGTCCTTGATATTACTTCTTCCGCTGACCTGCCACATGCCGGTCAGCCCCGGTGTGATGCTCAGTCTTCTGCGGTAGTAGATATTATATTGTTCGAACTCATCGACGGTCGGCGGTCTGGTACCCACGAGACTCATGTCGCCTTTTAACACATTGAAAAACTGTGGCAACTCATCAATACTGGTTTTACGGAGGAGCTGACCTACCTTCGTGATTCTGGGATCATGGTCCATCTTGAACATCAGACCCTTAACTTCATTCTGTGCCATCAATTCTTTCTTCCGTTCTTCTGCATCGATATACATAGAGCGGAACTTGTACATTTTGAATCTTCTACCATTCTTCCCGATACGCACTTGCGAGAAGAATACAGGCCCTTTTGATTCCAGTTTAATTGCCAGTGCCACAAAAGGGGTAAACAATAACGTAATCAACACACCGACGCTGCCGCCCACGATATCCATCAATCTCTTGATGATCATGCGACGGTAATCCATCTCTGTCATGACATAGGTCATCACCGGCATACCGGCGAATTTGCCCACACTTCTGCAGGGGATTTCGAATCCGAACTGTTCCACACAATTATGGCATATCACACCCATTGCCAGGAAGGACTGCACCAAAAGCTCCAGTTCCCGATTATCCATCTGTGGACAATAGAGCACTACAACATCTACTGCGCTCTGTCTTGCCACATCGATGACATCCGCTTCTTTCGCCACAATAGGGATCCCACAGATTTTCTCACCCACATGATCCGCATCCAACAACGCAATGGAATTGACTTCATAACTCCATGCAGCATCCTTGCCGATCTGTTCCATAACATGTTCCGCTTCCGCTTCTGTCGTCACGATCATAACTTTATCGCTACTGCGGCTCTTGCTGTAGTAGCTGCGCATATAGCTCTTAAACGCAATACGTATCAGATAAGTAACTACCGTATTGATGACAACGAAATAGCCTAATAACAGTCTGGAAAATTCCAATTCCAGACGAAACACATAGATGTAAGCACTCGTAGCCAGGAACAGAATTACATTATAACGCACTACACGCAGCAATTCATAATAATAACCGCGCTGAAAAAAGTGCTTATATTCATTGGTGAAAAAGTTGTTGAGCATACAGATCAAAAGAAATGGCAGATAGATCTGCGCAATCTCCCGATTTCCCAGTGGAGATGTTTCCCCGTGAAATCGTATCATGTATGCCAAAGCATAAGATATCGTAATGCAGATTACATCCAGTAGGAATAAACCATAGCTTTCTATAATCTGATATTTTTTATTGTAGTTGTTCATTCCTCAATTTCTTCCCCTGAAACAAAATCTTTGCCATATAAAGCAATGGTAAATTCCACAACACACTAAGTGGTAACATTTCCATGTAGCCATAAATTGCTGCAATTCCTAATATAACTATTATATAATATTCATCATGCTCACTACAATACCATAATACCATTACATACGCAACAATGCTCACAACGAATAAAATCCAACCATAATTATATACCAGATGAAAGTACATTGTGTCAAAAGACTGTGAAGGATTATGCCCTAGTACAAATTCAGGTGTCCAGACTTCGTCATACACCAATCCAATAAGTCTCATTCTTCCTGTCATTATTACATCGATCCTTTTTCCAAAATTAGGATCTTTTTTAATCACATGCGGAATATAAAGTGTTAACCATGCCAGTACAATGGGAATAGCTGCAAACATTTTCATCATCCATCGTTCTATATGAAAGTGTCTGATGATACGGTAGAAAGCTACGGCCATACACAATGCTCCCCATACCAGTACGCCAGTTCGGCACATAAACAGTTTGTATGCTCCCATAATAATCAACGTTTCTCCAACATACACATACCATTTCATCTTGTCACGATATACTATAATCGACAGTAATAATACCACAAAGACGTTGGCAAATGCCATATTAGGATGGTAATAGCCATAACAAGGGATATTAACATAAGTGTCATTTTTAAGGAGTGTTAATACTTCATTCTCTATCACCCCAGTCGCCGCCAACGTCAGCGTCCCCACAGTCAGTATCGTTTTCTCCCACAGCGCATATTTCATGACATTGTCGAGATTCACGTTCTTTGCGCCAAAGATTCCCATAGCCGTGAGGATCAGCGTCTTCTCACCGTTTCTTAAGAAGTTTGCACCCAATAATGCTGTGAACACACCCATAATCAGAATTTCTCTCCAGGTGAAATCCGTCACCGCCATCTTCAACAGCAGGAATAAAGTTGCTACTGCAAATACGTAGAGATAGATCCTGTCATCGGAATTAATTCCCATAGAGTGCATGCCCGTCATAGGGAGCAGGAACAGCAGATAGAAGACTTCCTGATAGTTACTCAGTTTTTTTCGTAATTCCAGCATATGATTTTCCTTCCTGTTTACCGATATTCCGGGCATATTGTCATCGATAGCCATAGAGTGCCTGTAAGCTGTGCAATGTTTCTAACATCCGGCTTCGCTCTTCATACTCCGAATCATCCGTGTTTTCAGCGATCCGCTTCATTTCCCGGAACAGTCTCCTCTGCTCATTTCTGAGATCATGTGCTCGCGCGTAGAACAGTCCGGACAGCAACAATCCGAAATACCCCTCCGGGAACTCTATATCTTCCGGATACCGTTCTACCCATTCTTTGGCGAGACGCAGCACAGCATCCGGTACTTTCTTGTAATCCGCTGTTTGGGCATAAAATAGGTCGCTTACGCTGACATAGGACATTTGGATTGCCTTGGATTGTGGGAATTCCTTTTGGTACTGTTGTATGATCTCGTATTGTTCTGGATCCGCTTTCTTCCGGAATGCTACGAGATTGGCAATGCACAGGCTCTCTGCTTCCGCTGCCTCACAGAGGTTTGTTTTCCCATATATCGTATGGGTCAGGCTTTGCAGATATTGCAATCCTGAGAGGTCCTGTTTCTTCACCAGATACCGGATTGCCTCCTGTGCCGTTGCCAGAGATAACCGACACAGATTCTCCGGATACTCCCACTGTCGGAGAAATTCCGCGATCCGTTCCCATTCCGGCTGCAGATCCGCTTTCCGGTCTTCGTACAATTTCAGATGCTGCAATTTTGCATAGTTGCTGCAGCAGAATTCGCCGATCTCCGGAAGTTCATGCAGTCCCTTGACGAATTCACTGCACTGTTCCAACAGCCTGCTGTATTTCTCCACTTCTTCCGCATTGTGCAGCCCTACGCAATAAGCTTCCAGGACATCTACTACCTCTTTTGTAATGGTTCGCTTTTTCGCCGTCTTCTGCAGATAGGTCAGGAATCGTACGCTGCTCTCATATAGCCGTTCCGTATCTCCCCGTTCCGTCAGTGTAATTGCGATCCTTCTCCATATTTCCAATGCATACCCGGCATAAAACGGTTCGCTCTGCAGCAAAGCTTCCTCTACTGCCCACAGGTCTTGCACCGCCCGTAGATTCGGCAATAGTCCCACATAATATTCAAAATAGTTCAGCACCTCCGACGGTGGTGTGACCGCCAGCTTCTGCAGCTTCTGATTGTCCGGCCAGTCTTCCAGTGCCAGTGCAATGAAATGCGCCAGTCCCATCACGGAATTCGCTCTTGCCAGTCTGGCGAACCGTTCGATATCTCTTTCATTGATAGCATACGATACGATATATTCTCTGATAATATCCGGGAACACCGGCTCCACGATCCATGCATGCTGCGGTAATGCCGCGACTCTTTTCTGTTCGGCTTCATGGAGTTCCTGCGCCCTTTGCTCCTGCTCCGGTGTGGCGATTCCCGCATTGACGAGCATCCAGAGATACATTTCGTCCGGATTGGCATCCAGTTTGGCATAGCTTGCCATATACCCGAGCCGCGCTTCTTCGTCTAAGCTCCGGACCATCTCTGCCGCTTCTATCTTCCCTTTTCGTTCCAGTTTCTCCGGATCACGCAATAGTTCCATTACGGAGTCCTCTGCATCGTCTCCGGTTTCTATCAACGTATCCATCCGTGTATACAGCTCCCGGAACAGGTTCTCCGCCCC
>ERZ1034844.1009-NODE-1009-length-13970-cov-6.231980_pt1 | contig 13970 bp, 10 predicted proteins | sample MGYA00520594_ERZ1034844 | MGnify/ENA primary metagenome ERZ1034844 (study PRJEB33766, sample SAMN09781733) | gut metagenome | biome: gut microbiome | host: Homo sapiens | place: Madagascar | study: EMG produced TPA metagenomics assembly of the PRJNA485056 data...
GCCAAACTTATTCTTATCGTATAGAACGAATGCTGGGCAGCGGCACCTTCGGCATCACTTATCTTGCTGTGGTGAGCGATGGGGCAGGGCCGATGAACGGCATGTTGCGCGTGTGTGTGAAGGAGTTTTACATGCACGACATTAACGGCCGTAACGGCAGCGAGGTGACCTGTAGTTCCAGCGACGGGATGTTTTCTGAATATCGCCGCAAGTTTATGCGTGAGGCTGAAAATCTTGCGTCTATAAACCATCCGCACATTATACATGTGCTTGAGGCGTTTGAACAAAACAACACGGTCTATTATGTCATGGAGTTTGTGGCTGGCGGCAGCCTTGACAGTTTCATCTGCATGCAAGGACGCATGAATGAGGCTTCGGCGCTGAAGTGTCTGGCTGGCATTGCTGAAGGTCTTCAATACATGCACAGCCAGAAGATGCTGCACCTGGACCTCAAACCGGCAAATGTGATGCTTAAGAACGACGGCAGTCCGGTGCTTATCGATTTTGGTTTGTCTAAACAATATAATGAAAAAGGAGAGCCTGAGTCGAGCACAAAGGTTGGAAGTGGCACGCCAGGTTATGCGCCTGTGGAACAGGCCAACTATCATGACGGGCATGGGTTCCCCGTGACGATGGATGTGTATGCGCTTGGCGGCACGCTCTTTAAGATGTTGACAGGCGAGCGACCACCTGAGGCTTCAATGGTGCTTAACGATGGTCTGCCTGTCGATTTGCTTCAAAGATATGGCGTTTCAAAGGCCACAATAGCTGCCATTATCGGGGCAATGGCCCCTATCGTCAAGCAGCGCACACCTGATGTCGCTTCGTTTGTTAAGGCTCTGCCATTGGGCTCTGCTTATAAGGATTCGGGGGCTTCTAAGGCTTCGTCTTCAACAAAAACGTCTTCATCCTCTTCTTGCTCTTCGTCGTCTTCATCCTCTTCTTTTAAAAGAAAAAAGGATGTCTCTCAAAACCTGAGTGAAGGAATTGTCTATTTGACGCCTGACACAACATGTGTGAAAATTATCCTAAATGGTGTCGGGAAAGCACAAGGCAAGTCGTGGTTCTTTACCTTCACACCGTCAAAAATCTCTGTTGTAGAATCGAACACGTACGATTATCGCTCTTTCTTTTCTTCTAAACAACGCTTTGGTTCTGTTTTGGAGCGCATAAATGCTTTGCGCCTGTCTGTGGCTAAGAACTATGTCGGCGGAGACATTTCGCTTGATGAACGACGTTTCATGTGTACTCTCATAGCTGAGCGAGAAAACGAGGTCTATGTTGATGCTGTTTCTGGCGTTGGGTTTCAAGGCGATAGCTATTATCTGAAAGGAGACGTCGCTGCGTTAGCTGAAATTGTGGAAAACGAAACGGGTGTTGATGCCACTGGAAGGAAATGGAAAAGGCAACGCACAAAAAACTTTGTTATCATGGGCGTGGTGGCAGTAGTGGCTCTTGCGGCGTGGTGGATGTTTAAGGGAAACAATAGTTCGACGTACAACAATGTAGAATCGGAACAGAGCGTTGAACAGACCAATTCTTCAGAGACAGCAGATCAACAGCAGCAAGCGTTGCCAGAGATCTGTAATGAGCAAGCGGTGGACCTTGGCCTGTCAAGTGGCACAATATGGGCTGGCTGGAATGTCGGTGCTACGAGTGCCGAGCAATGTGGAGACTATTATGCTTGGGGTGAGACAAAAACAAAGAAGGAATATTCTAATTTCAATTATTTCGATTTAAAGAATGGTGCCGACTTTGAAGACTTCACGACATACTACAATGAAGGTGGAAAGACATCCATTCGTTGCTCAAATAGAGATGTGGCTTGGGTGAAATGGGGACATCAGTGGGCCATTCCTACAAAAGACCAGGCTGACGAGCTAGTGAGGGAATGTACCTGGACATGGATGAAATATAATGGTGCCAATGGCTTTGCTGTTACAGGACCTAACGGAAAGAGCTTGTTCTTACCTGCCGCAGGAGAACATTATACAGGCTTGGATAGCAGTCAGAAGGATGTGAATGAGGTTATAAGCGTTGGAGAAAAGGCATTGTATTGGACATCTGAATTAAGCAAAGAATATTCCGCATCAGCTTATATCCTCTCGTTTGTTCAGAAGAAAGCCGAAGTGGACACCGAGTGGCGTACAAACGGCATTTCTGTGCGACCGGTTAGGGTGAAGTAACTTACGGTTCGTAAATGCCATGGTTACGGCTCGTAAATGCCATGGTTACGTTTCGCAAGTGCCATGGTTACGTTTCGCAAGTGCCATGGTTACGATGGCTAATAGCCATTATAATAAAAAAAGGCTGTCTGGAATGGTTTGTTTCCAGACAGCCTTTTGTCTTTTATCGCATTAAGGCAATGCTTGCTTCTTGCTTGTGGTTAGCATTAGTCTTTCTTGTCGTAAGCATTAGTCTTGCTTGTGGCAAGCATTAGTCTTTCTTGTCGTAGGCGTGGACAGGATAGTCGATGGTGTAATGAAGACCGCGACATTCCTTGCGCTCGATAGCCTGACGGGTGATGAGATAGCCCACGTTTATCATGTTGCGAAGCTCGCAGATGTCGCGGCTTGCCTTAACATGCTTGAACAGGTCTTCGGTCTCTTCGTAGAGAAGGTCGAGACGGTCCCATGCGCGCTTCAGACGGAGGTCGCTGCGAACGATGCCCACATAATTGCTCATGCACTCGCCAACCTCTTTTACGCTCTGGGTTATGAGCACGCGCTCCTCGTTGGTCAATGTTCCCTCGTCGTTCCATTCGGGCACAGCCGTGTTGAAATCGTAATTGTCGACCACTTTCAAGCTGTGCTTTGCTGCCGCATCGGCGTAGACAACGGCCTCGATGAGCGAGTTGCTGGCCAGACGGTTGCCGCCATGCAAGCCTGTGCATGAACATTCGCCGATGGCGTAGAGACGATGGATAGACGACTCGCCGTTAAGGTCAACCTTGATGCCACCGCACATGTAGTGGGCTGCAGGGCGAACGGGGATATACTCTTTTGTTATGTCGATGCCTAACGACAGACACTTGTGGTAGATGTTGGGGAAATGGTGCTTGGTCTCTTCTGGGTCTTTGTGTGTGACATCCAAGCACACATGGTCGATGCCATGAATCTTCATCTCCTTGTCAATGGCGCGGGCCACGATGTCGCGTGGTGCGAGCGACAGGCGCTTGTCATATTTCTCCATGAACGACTCGCCGTTGGGAAGGCGCAGGATGCCGCCATAACCGCGCATGGCCTCGGTGATGAGGTAGGCGGGGTGGGTCTCGCCGGGATGATAGAGTGAGGTGGGGTGAAACTGCACAAACTCCATGTCTTTAACCTCGCCCTTGGCACGATAAACCATAGCTTCTCCATCGCCCGTTGCTATGACGGGGTTTGTGGTTGTCTGGTAAACGGCTCCGCAGCCACCGGTGCACATGAGTGTTACTTTGCTCAGATAGGTGTCTACCTTCTCTGTTTCGGGGTTGAGCACATAGGCTCCATAACACTCAATGTTGGGGGTGCGACGTGTCACCTCAATGCCAAGGTGGTGTTGTGTGATAATCTCCACTGCGAAATGGTTCTCCTTAACCTCGATGTCGGGGTGGTTGCGCACGGCTTCCATCAGCCCTCGCTGTATCTCTGCACCTGTGTCATCGGCGTGGTGAAGGATGCGGAACTCAGAGTGTCCACCCTCACGGTGGAGGTCAAACTTGCCGTCGTCCTTGCGGTCAAAGTTTACGCCCCAGTTGACAAGCTCTTTTATCTGCTCAGGAGCGTTACGCACAACCATCTCAACAGCGGCAGGGTCGCTGATGTAGTCGCCGGCAATCATCGTGTCCTCGATGTGCTTCTCGAAATTGTCTACTTCAAGGTTTGTGACACTTGCCACACCGCCTTGCGCAAACTTGGTGTTGGCCTCGTCGAGAGTTGTCTTGCAGACGAGACAAATTTTTCCCTTATGCGCCCTTGCTATCTTCAGGGCGTAGCTCATGCCGGCTACTCCGGCACCGATAATTAGAAAATCGTATTTATAGACCATAATAGTGGAGAATTTCTGCAAAAGTATAAAATTTCTCGCTTTCTACCATCTCTTTGCTTGTTTTTATTGTTTGCGAAGCAGCAAATTTAAATAACGTTAAGAGATGTTAAACACTTAGGCGCGTAACATCTCTTTAATTATTTAACGGCTATTTGAAATTTGCTCTCTTTCAATATTAAATAAATTTGAGAACAGCATTGTAGCATCCTGTTGCTGCAACGATCAACAGAAGCGTGAAGATTGTGCCTCCGGTGGCTAAGACGATGTTCGCATAGCAAGATTTGATGGGCATCTCATAAGCTTTGTTGCTATTGAGAAACGTTTCGTGTGCTATGACATATAGGTAGGCTCTGTAGAGCAGCAATGCGTAAAATGTTCCAACGATGCCGCCTATCAAGATGTCGCCAGGGTAGTGGACACCGAGATAAATTCGGCTGTAGGTGTGAATAACTGCCCAGATGTATATGAAAGCCGTGAGGCGACGACTGCGGAAGAGCAGAGTCACCAATGCTGCTAACGCAAACGAGTTGGCTGAATGGCATGACGGCATGCCGTAATGGCCACTGTGATAGCCGTTCACGGTATGGATGAGCGCTGCGATGGGGCTGTCTGGATGACAGGGACGCGGACGACAGAATATGGGACGCAGATAAGCTGCACAGGTGGTGTCGGCAAGCGTGATGGTTATGGCAAACATAAGCACAATAATGGCTGTCTGACGTTTAAGCCCATACTTGTGCAAGGTGACAAAAAATATTGCCATGTAAACAGGAACCCACACCCATTTCTCTGAGGTGAGATACATAAAACCATCAAAAAAGGAATTGTGAAAGCCGTTTAGCCACACCATCAGGTCGGCATCTGCGCGGCTGAGAATGTTCATCATCAATATTATTCAAATCTTTTACGCTGCAAAGTTACGCATTATCTGAATAATAATAGACTTTTTTGCCACAAAAGTGTTCTGTATTAACATAGAATAATTATAATAGCTCTCTTTTGCTTAAGAAATACCTTTATAACTCTATTATAACAACAAAAAAAGGATTGCAATGGAGAATTAATCTCATCATTGCAATCCTTTCTGTTTTTATGATTTTTTTCTAATCATCATTATTTGATGCTCATGATCTGCAGACCATTGGGATCATCGGGCTTGATCTCCAACAGTTTTGCTGCCCACTCCTTGGCTTCCTCTTTCTTGTCGTTCTGGATATAGTGAACGGCGAGATATGTGTAAGCTGTTGCGAGCTTGCTGGTCTCAGATGCTGTCTTTTCTGCCTTGGCCGACACGATGTCGATATATTTCTTGTAGAAGGGGAGAGCGCAACCAACCTTAACATCGGGGTTGATCTGATAGTTCATGAGAGCACGCTTCCATACAGCGTAAGCAGCGGCATAGTCAAACTTTGTCTCGATCTGAGCATATACCTTGTCGGCGTTCTCAAAGGCTTTAACCTTAGCATCGTTAGCTGCTCCCTCAACAGAAGCCTCGTCGATGTAGATGTCGGCCAGCGCATCATACTCTTTGTATGTGACCTCTTCTCCCTTTGCCGCGATGTATGCTTCCATAGCGGCTACAGCATCGGTGAAGCGCTTGGCCTTGGTATATGTGTCAGCGATATATTTCTTAACCTCCTTGTTCTCAGGATCAACCTCAGGAAGCTTGTTGTAAGCAGCTACGGCATCGTCGAAACGGCCAACGTTTGTGAGAGCGTCACCATAATAGATGTAATCGTTGGCTGTGAACTTAACGGTGTCGGGTGTGCTGAACAGCTTCTCGCCATAAGCTACGGCTGTAGCATAATCCTTCTTCTTGTCGGCAGCGTAGAGACCGATACGGTTGAACGAGTTATACTTGGGATACTTGCCAATGCCTTTTGCTGCGAGGTTAATGGCCTTGTCATACTGCTCAAGAACGTATGCTGTTGAAGCATAGTCGAAGAGAATGTAATCGTCCATCGCTGTAACGTCCTTAACCTTGTCGAAATACTCGAGAGCTGTCTTCAGACGGTCGTTCTGTGAGAACATGTAACCTGCAGCTGCGTCAACAGGATATGAAGGATCAACCTCGCCCAGCTTCTTCAGCATTGCCACAGCTCCATCGGGATCAACCTTCTGGTAGATGCGGGCATACTTAACATACGAAGCAGGGTTCTTCGGATCGTTCATTGTTGCTGTCTCATACCACATGGCAGCATCACCAGCGTTCTCTTCAATTACAGAGATGTCACCGTGGAGAATGTAACCCGATGCGCTGTTCTTGTTTGCCTTGATAGCCATCTCAGCGTACACTTTAGCCTGTTCCAGGTTCTTGGCGTTCATGAAGGCACGACCCAGACCTGCCAATGCTTCAGCATCTTTCTTGTGTGCCTTTACGAAATCCTTAACCTGCGACTTTGTTGTTGCAACATCGCCTTTGGCATCAACCACTACTTTAGTGATGGCAGCAACGTCTGTATTAACGTCCTGTGCCATTGCGGGCATCTGCATGCTCAGCAGCAGAGCGCCTACGAAGAAATATTTCAAAGTTTTCATATTCAAGATTGTTTTTATGTTTCACATTGGGTTTACACTCACTATGCTTGTTTTCTATTTCGACGTAAAATTACGATAAAAGTTACATAACGAGCATGTCTTTAGCCTTTTTGTCAGCTTTTTTTATAGTTATATTGCTTTTGTTTTATTTTGTTAAGCAACATAAGGCGGTTTCGTCTTATGTTGCGTAACAAAAATCAATATTAGTTGCTTTAACTTCTCGCTGTTTTAGCTTCTCGCTCAGTTGGCTTGTGCTGTTTTAGCAGATATAGCTACAAACGTTCTTGTTTCAAGCTATTCTTATCTTGGCTTATTGTTAACGTTTACGTCACGAATGGCTATCTCACCTCTTGTGGGCAGCAATCCCGACTTAAAGATTATAAGCTGACCTCGTGGCGATTCAATGAAATGGGCAAATCCCCAAGGAAGACCACGTTTCGGGTCATTAAGAAGAGCGTATATTGTTCTCACGAACGGATATCGTCCGTTGAGCAGCCATGCCTGGTAAGGTTTCCATGAGTTCATGGGTGTGGCTTTATCCAGCTTGCTTACCGACATCACTGTGATGCTTTTGTTCCATGTTGTGTTGGTAGAATCGCGCTTGTCGTTGAGCCAATTGCTACCGATGATGCCAATTGCGTTGGGCGTGCGTGCCACATATTCGATGACATCTTTTGAGTTTTTCGCGGCAAAAATGTTTGGATTGTCTATCGTATTGCCGCCAAGGATAGAGTCGACACAGAAGCTGACTGCGCTTGATTTCTTGTTGTCGAAACAAACCCAAATGTCGCCGAGCTTTGAACCTTTGTTCACATCGCTCCATTTGGTCACTTTGCCTGAGAGAATGCGCTTAACATCGTTCACTGTGATGCATGAGTCAAGATTCTTGTTGTTGCATATCAAGGCCATTCCGTCGTATGCGAGGGGCACGGCCTCAGGGAGCTGATCTGTGCCTTTAAGGTAGTCATACTCCTTCTGTGTGAATTTACGAGCAGTGATTGTTAACATCACCTTGTTCTTGAGGAGCATGTTCACTCCGTCAACCTCGCTCGTGTAGATTGGGGTTACTTTGGCGTTGGGACATGACATCTCAAACACCGCTTTCAGTTCGTCTACTATAGGACTAAAACTCTCGTCAGAGGCGAAACTGATCGCCCCTGACGAGTTTGTATCTGTTCTGCCGTCCTTTCGCTTCTGCTCACCGCAGGAAACGAAAAGACAGGCAGACAGTGCTAATCCTACCAAAACGTAAGATATTCGTTTCATCAAAATCGTAAACTTTTTAACTTTTTACTGTTTAAAGATTACTGAAGTCTGAATGACACAGGTACGTTGTACTTAACGCGCACTGCTGAACCATTCTGCTTACCAGGGATCCACTTCGGCATGCTTCTAACCACACGCTGTGCTTCCTTGTCGAGAGAGGGGTCAACTGAACGTGCAACCTGTACATCGGTGATGTGACCGTCGCGCTCTACCACGAAAGAAATAACTACGCGGCCCTGAACACCGTTCTCCTGTGCTACCACCGGATAGTGGATGTTCTCGTTGAGGAACTTCATGAGAGCTGAGTTACCTCCAGGGAATGAAGGCATCTGCTCAACCACGTCGAACACTTTCTCTTCCTCAACATGCTTCGGGGGCTCCGGAGCCTTGATATCGTCCTTAGCTTTGAGCACTTCGCCACCTACCTCATCGTTACCTTGAACGTTGAAGGCACCTACGGCCTTGGTGCTCTTCTCAACCTCTTCGAGCTGGATCTCATCTTCCGCTTTTACCTCTTCGTCTTTCTTGATGATAGGAGCGGTAAACTTCACTGAAGACTTCACTTGCTCTACAACCTTTTCAGGTTCGGTCTTGATGACTTCCTTCTTCTCTACCTTAGCTTCTTTCTTCTTCTCCTGGAGTGTAGCCAACTGAACAGCCTGAGTGTTCTCAACTGTCTTGTTGGCCTGCGCCATTTTCTGAAGTTGGAGACCGAGGAAGAGGAGTACTGCAGCAAGGAATACGATAACGATGGACCAGATATTACGCTTAGTAGTACCCTTGCGCAGTTTGTATGCGCCGTATGCCTGGTTTCTGCCTTCGAACACGAGGTCAGTCCATTCATTGGATACCAAATCTAATTTTGCCATTTGTTTGTCCTTTCTTTAATTATTAGTCATTGATTACTTAATGCCGCGCTTTGCAAGAAGCTCTGCATCCTGCGGATTAATTTTGTCAATGACGTATGTACCAATACTGCAGATAGTCATTTCGTCCAAAGCGTCAACCATGTTCTTGTAAGTAGCTCCGTCGGTACACTTGATGATGATAGTCATCGTGGGCACCTTACCACTTTCAAGTTCACCCTTCTTGATCTTTGACAATGCAGCGTCATAAACGCTGTCAGGATAAGCTGCCGGGTTGGCAAGCTTCTTCTGGTCAAGTCTGATCTTAGCAGCCATGATGTCGGCAACAGGAGTAGAACCGTCTTCTGTTACGTGCTTGATGAGCACTTCACGAATGCCGTCCTTGCCCCATGTTGTCTCTTTCAGACAGTTGGGATCAGCATAGTTGGGGATACCGTCTACATGGTAGATCTTGTCGTTTCCACAAACGTAGATGGTAACAGTTTGAGAAGCTTTGGCCGCATTGCGGTCCTTGTCATTGATGTTCTTATCGTTACTTGGCATAGTCAAATTCATCGTCTGGGGCTTAGCCAGTGATGTACAGAGCATGAAGAACGTGATAAGAAGCATCATCATGTCCACCATAGGCGTGAAGTCCACGCGGGTGTTCATCTTTTTCTGTCTGCTTGCTTTTTTCTTAGCCATGTCTTAATCCTCCGAATTTGATTTAAGCGATGTGATCAGGTAGTAACGGTTCTCGTTCATATCCTGAAGCTCAGACATCATCTTCTTGATGACCTTGTACGGTGTACCGGCATCAGCCTTAATGGCGAGTTTCATGTCTGAACCGTTGTTCTCGCGTGCCATTTTAACCCAGTCCTGGAACTGACTCATCTTTGAGCCTGTCTGTGTGCTGTCAGTGGGGATACCCTTAGCAGCCTGGAACTCATTTAACTTGTCGCCCAGATTGAGCGCAGAGCTCAAATCCTGCATGTCAACACCGATGGAAGCAGCACCCTGTGCAGTTTCAAACTGCTTGCCGGTGAGCTGTACGCCATACTGGTCAGCCATGCCCTGAACGAGCTCGCCCATCTTGCGGGGATTGTCCATTCCCACAAAGATACGGCCTTCCTTATCGCAGAGCACTGTCAAGACATTTGCCTCCGGTACCTTGATCTCAGATACCGAGCCCGGGGTAACGACCTTCACTGCCTCGTTCTTCACGAATGTTGATGTCAACATGAAGAAAGTGAGCAGGAGGACCATCACGTCCGACATAGGAGTCATGTCAATCCAGACGTCCGCTTTCTTAACTTTTACTTTACCCATAATGATAAATGTTTTAAAGGGTTAGTAAAATTAAGCTTCGTCTGCGTGGTTTGCTTCGTATGTCTGAGCAATAGTGTAACCTACTTCGTCGAGAGCGTATGTCAGCTTGTCGATCTTGTTTGAATAGTAGTTGTAAGAAACTACAGCGAACCAAGATGTCAAGATACCTGATGCTGTGTTTACAAGGGCCTCAGAAATACCTTCAGACAGCTGGAGTGAGTCACCACCACCACCAGAAGCCAGAGCGGCGAATGAACGGATCATACCTACTACAGTACCGAAAAGAGCGGTCAGAGTACCGAGGGTAACGATAGTAGCGAGGATAGGCATGTTCATCTGCAGAGTAGGCATCTCGAGCTGAGTAGCCTCCTCGTGAGCCTGCTGGATCTTAGCCACCTTCTGTGCACGCTTCAAGTTAGGAAGAGTCTCCATCTCCTTGTAAGCAGCGATAGAAGCGCCTACTACGTTAGCAACACAACCCTGCTGCTTGTCGCAGATCTGCTGTGCCTTAGCCATATCGCCGGCGTTGATAGCCTGCTTAACGTTGATGACAAACTTTGTCAGTGAGCTCTTACCGAAAGCGGTGCGGAGAGCGAAGAAACGCTCGATAGACAGCGCGATAACGGTGAAAAGCAGAGTGATGATCACAGGAACGACGATACCGCCTTTGTACACTGTACCGAGAAGGCTTCCGTCCTTAACTGCATTTGCAGGGTCACCACCAACGAAGTTGTCGGGGTTACCGAGCACGAACTTGAAGAAACATACTGCGAGGATGAAACATGCAATGATGATCCAAATTGCATCTCTAACTCCCTGGAATCCCGATTTCTTCTTGGGATTCGCTTTAGCTTGTGTAGTTGCCATAATTTTTTAGAATTTTAAAAAGTTATTATTGGTTAATAATATATTTTCCCGTTGTTAGTGCATGTTAGGCGCTGTTATTGCCGGCTTTGCTTTCTTACTTTGTGCAAAGTTAGCAAATAATGCCGAATAACAATCTTTTACCCCATGCTTTAACATAATTTTTATTTCAACGGACTAAAAGCCTGTCATTTTTCTATTTTGACAGGCTTAAAGCACGTTTAGATTCTTATTTAAGCAGGCTCAGAGCGTTCTTTATTCTGCTCATTGCCTCTTTAATGTTGTCATCGCTTGTGGCGTAGCTCATGCGGAAGCAGTCGGGATCACCGAAGGCATCACCGCCCACTGTTGCAACGTGTCCTACCTCAAGCAGGTACATTGCAAAGTCGGTTGAGTTGTTGATGGTTCTCTGTCCGTCAGTCTTTCCGAAGAAGCTGCTGCACTTGGGGAAGAGATAGAAGGCACCTTCTGGTTTGTTGACCTCCAGTCCCGGTATCTCTTTAGCAAGACTTACGATAAGGTCGCGACGGCGCTCAAACGCCTGGCGCATGGTCTCTACGCAGTCTTGTGGCAGGGTGTATGCTGCCTCTGCCGCTTTCTGGCTTACCGAGCACGGTCCGCTTGTGTATTGTCCCTGCAGCTTGTTGCAGCCCTTCACAATCCACTGTGGTGCAGCGATGAAGCCTATGCGCCAGCCTGTCATGGCATAGGCTTTAGACACGCCGTTCACGATGATAGAGCGCTCCTTCATGCCTTCAAACTGTGCAATGCTTTCGTGCTTTCCTATGTAGTTGATGTGCTCGTAAATCTCGTCGGCGAGCACATACATACCTTCATGTTTCTTTATAACCTCAGCCAGAGCCTCAAGCTCATCCTTTGAGTAGACGCTGCCTGTAGGGTTGCTGGGCGAGCAGAGAATGAGCATGCGTGTCTTCGGTGTGATAGCAGCTTCAAGCTGCTCGGGTGTCATCTTGAAGTTCTGCTCAAATCCGGCGTTCACGATCACGGGTGTGCCGCCAGCAAGCTTCACCATCTGTGGGTAGCTTACCCAGTAGGGTGCTGGTATGATAACCTCCTCGCCGTCGTTAACAAGAGCCATCACGGTGTTACAAACGCTCTGTTTGGCACCGTTAGACACGAGCACCTCGTCGGTGGTGTAGTCTAAGTTGTTCTCTTTTTTCAGTTTTGCCACGATAGCCTTGCGCAGGTCAGCATAGCCAGGCACTGGCGAATAACGGGAGAAGTTATCGTCAATGGCTTTCTTTGCTGCCTCTTTGATGGGTTCTGGTGTGTTGAAGTCGGGCTCGCCCACACTCATGTTTATAACATCCACGCCTTGAGCCTTCATCTCATTGCTTTTCTGCGACATTGCAAGCGTCTGCGATGGGGCTAGACGATTTAGACGGTCGGATAGTTGTGCCATAATTGTACTGATTAATTTAAATTCTCTGCAAAATTAAGAAAAAAGTTCATTTCTGCGAAAAAAATGACTATTATTTTGTCATTAAATCCTTAAATTTTACATTTTCTTTGACATTTTGTTACAGATGTTTAATGGTCTTCTGTTTCGCTTTTTGTTCTTTCCTTAATATTTGCCCGCTCTTCGTGTCTTTCAATCTGTTCTGTTTTAGACTGATAGGCCATTATGTGATTATCGTTATTTTAAATCTAAGGAATGGAAGAAAGACATAAGACAATGCTTTAACGAGGGTTGTTCGTGCCTGTTCGTAAAAAGCATTGTCTTTTTTGTCTTCTTTTATGTCTTGTTTTTTGTCAAAGAAATCAGTTTAGAATCAATATCTTTCTTCTTTACAATCTTGAAGGCCGTGTGTGCCTATACATAATAGGTGTGTTTTTCTTCTTTGCCGAGCCTGTAGTCTTGTTTATTTCAGGTGGAGCGTATGGCCCATGCGGTCGCGTTTTGTCTTGAGATAACGCTCGTTATATTTGTTTGGCGTAATCTCAATGGGCACGTTCTCCACAATCTCCAGGCCGTAAGCCTCCAGACCCACGCGCTTCACGGGGTTGTTGGTGAGCAGGCGCATCTTGTGAACGCCGAGCTTGCGCAGCATTTGTGCGCCGCAGCCATAGTCGCGCTCATCGGGTTGGAATCCGAGATGCACGTTGGCATCTACAGTGTCGTAGCCCTCTTCCTGAAGCTTGTATGCTGCAATCTTGTTCATCAAGCCTATGCCGCGACCTTCTTGCTGCATGTATATGAGCACGCCCTTGCCTTCCTTCTCGATCATCTGCATGGCTTTGTGGAGCTGTTCGCCACAGTCGCAACGCATGCTTCCGAGGATGTCGCCCGTAGCGCATGACGAGTGGACGCGCACCAGCACCTCCTCGTCAGGCGTCCATTCGCCTTTCACGAGCGCCATGTGCTCCATGCCGTTGCTCTGCTGGCGGAACGGTATAAGCTTGAAATGTCCATATTCTGTAGGCATGTCCACCTCTTCGCCCACCTCGATGATCGACTCGTTCTTCAGTCGGTAAGCAATGAGGTCTTTGATCGTTATGATGCGCATGTTCCATTCCTTGGCCATCTTTTGCAGCTCAGGCATGCGTGCCATTGTGCCGTCCTCGTTCATGATCTCCATGAGCGCTCCTGCGGGGTAGAGGCCAGCCAGACGGCAGAGGTCTACGGCTGCTTCTGTGTGTCCGCAGCGACGCAGCACGCCGTTGTCTTGAGCGTAGAGCGGGTTGATGTGTCCTGGTCTTCCGAAGGTCTGCGGTGTCGACTTTGGGTCGGCCAGAGCCTGTATTGTTGCAGCTCGGTCATGAGCAGACACGCCTGTAGAGCATCCTTCGAGCTTGTCAACGGTCACGGTGAATGGTGTTCCGAGCATTGACGTGTTGTCGCTGACCTGGTGCGGCAGGTCCAGTTCTTCGCAGCGTGAGAGCGTGATAGGTGCGCAGAGCACGCCTCTTGCGTTCTTCAGCATGAAGTTCACCTTCTCGGGTGTGATCTTCTCGGCTGCAATGATGAGGTCGCCCTCGTTCTCGCGGTCTTCGTCGTCAACAACGATTACGAAGTGTCCATCCTTAAAATCTTTTATTGCATCTTCGATGCTACTGAGCTTGAAATCTCCCATATTG
>ERZ1034844.1010-NODE-1010-length-13961-cov-5.954192_pt1 | contig 13961 bp, 10 predicted proteins | sample MGYA00520594_ERZ1034844 | MGnify/ENA primary metagenome ERZ1034844 (study PRJEB33766, sample SAMN09781733) | gut metagenome | biome: gut microbiome | host: Homo sapiens | place: Madagascar | study: EMG produced TPA metagenomics assembly of the PRJNA485056 data...
CTTCCCTATATTCGGCTTTCATCTGTTCTGCCGTTTTTACAGAGCCTACCTTGCGTCCGAGCTTCCCATATTTCTCTATATACCGCTTCCTTCCTGACTGCAATCGGAATGAGGTATTATCACGTTCCAATTGCGCACAGGTTGAAAGCGTGGCTATCATTATCGGGGCAAAGAGGGACGGATTAATCCTCCTTGGCAATGTGGTTCACCTCGTTGGAATGGAGGAAAAAGTCATTCTTGTCGTTGTTTATAACCTGGCTCTATTATTACCCTTTAAACTGTTTATCTTGGCACAAACACTTTGCACATGGTCAAGCCCATAAAGCATTGAACGTGAATCAATACCCATCTACGAAAATAAAGTCTAAATTTTCTGGTATTCATTGACGATGTAACTTGTGTCTATTTCTGAGGCATGAAGCCTGATACAGATAGGTTCATGGTGTGCAATTCTATTTCTCAAACTGTTCACCTTGTCGAGTTCATTGAATATGTAGGCGTTGTTATATTGAACAGCCACCGATGAACGCGGCTTATTTGGAAAAGCCCTTAGCAGACATTGTCCTGTCGCACGATATTGTAGTGAGGACACTAGTGATATAATTTTTTTTATTTTACATACTTCTTACCATTCTTGATATAGATGCCGTGGGTAGGCTCAGCATTGAGTTGGCGACCTTGCAGGTCGAAGATGCCTTGCTTGCCACTCTCACCCTCGTCACTGATTACATGGATGTCTTCTATGCCTGTGGCATACTTGCCTTGGAACACATAATTGCGTGTCACACTGTGGCAGTCAATAAAGTCTTCTTCTGCCTTAGAAAGAGTGGCTGTGCCAAGCTCCAACAGATTCTCACCCTCTGCGTCGCACAAGATAAGGTAAGGAATGTTTGGCTCCAATGAGCCAGAATTTTACACTTTTAATCCTGACAAATCCATCTTATAGGTTATATTCTGAACAGAATCTTTTTCCAGAAACATAAGCATGTAAATCGGAACATAAGTCACCTTTCCTTTTGTCCCTACATTTCCATTACAAAGTACCAAACCGTGAGGAATTTTATATTCTGTTGATGCCATCACATTCGAAAGGGCATTATGACGGTCATAATCCTTACCAGACTTCACCTCTATTGGCAAAACCTGTCCTTTGTACTCCACCACAAAATCCAACTCGCCTAAGCGCTTATTGTTAAAGTAATAGAGATCAAAGCCATGAGCTTTCAACTCCTGAGCAACTACATTCTCATAGATGGCTCCAAAATTGATAAACTGTTCATCGTTTAAAAGACGTAACTGAATGCCATCAGCAAACTGACTGATCAACAACCCCACATCATTTTGGAATAATTTGAAAAGGTTTCTTGTCTTAGCCAGCAACAATGGTAATTTAGGTTCCTCCACATTATAAGTAGGGAGTGCCACACCAGCATCCCGAAGCCAAAGAAAGCTATTTTCATAATTAGCAAATCTAGCTTGCTGATTTAAACTTTTAAGAATAAAACGCTTGTTTTTAGCATTCAATTCTGATGGAATCAATTGGAATATTTCCTGGATATACAACTTTTGATTATTGTCATCCACCTTATATTTCATGATATCACGCTGATACTCCAAAAGAATACTCTTCTGTACATCAATCACACGCTGTAAATTATTGCTATCCAAATAGGTCTGAACAGCTTGCGGCATTCCTCCTATTATCAAATACAAGCGAAAAGCTCTCATCAATTCATGATGTACAAAATCATCTACAGGCGTCTTTTCTTCCCAGTTTTTACGGATAACATCCAATACGTCTGCAGATAAGCCTATAGCAGAATAGAACTCATGCAGATCAAGTGGGAACATTTCCTTAACATCTAAATAGCCAACAGGTTCAGAACGCAAATTATTCAATTCGATACCCAGCAAAGAACCACTTAAGGCATAGCGATAACTCCCTTCATCTACCAGAAACTTGATGAGGGTTACTACTTCAGGATAAACCTGCACTTCATCAAAAAAGATGAGAGTCTTTCCTTTAACAAGAGGCTTATGCACGAAAGCCGTCAGACGAAACAGCATATCCTTTACATCTTTGGCTCCAGTGAAGATGCCTATAGCCTCAGGAGAAGTTATGAAATTGATCTCAACAAAATCATCAAAGATTCGCTGAGCAGCCTGTCTTATTGAGTAAGTCTTACCTATCTGTCGAGCTCCCGTAAGCAACAATGCTTTATGCGTTGCTTGAAAGAAATTATCTAAATATTTATCTATCTTTCTGTTAATCATACACTTGTATCGTTAAATTACATTTTTTCAAGGTAAAAATAGCCTATTTTATACATTTTTCCAATCCTTTTTCAGGCTATTTCTTACACTTTTCCAACTTTTGGATAATGCAAAGATAAACAAATAATCTGATAGCACTATCATTTATTAAGATAGTTAAACCTTTTTATATGGCAGACGGACAGGAATGAGAAAAATTAAAAAAATGAGAAATGACAGTTGTAGAAAAAGAACTGTGACAACTGTGACCGTGACAGAAATGGGGATGAAATCCACCAAACAGTTATATTGCAAAAAAAGGGTCTATACACCCTTTTGTCGAGGTGTATAGACCCTTGGAACAACCGCGAAGTATGGGTTGATAATTATTTTTCAGATGATCAATTAATTTTCTTCCTCTTTGGTCAGGAAGAAACTATTACTCAGGATCATCACATTTGTCAACATAACCAGTCTACTTCCAGCCATTCACATGGTAGTATATGGAAGGGCTGTTTTCTGGTAATTTACTAGTTACTTGCAGAATTATTGCGATTTTCTTGTTTATCTCAGATCAGAAAAAAAATGATTAGCTTTGTAAATTATAATATTGAGTTTAAATAAACAATGGCAATGATTACAAAGATTAGGTTACAAAACTGGAAGAGCTTTAAGGAGTAATGTTGCTGGTGTTTTATGTGCGTTGGCGCCTGAGGAGAAGAAGAAGGTGGAAGCGCTGGTGTCTAGCTATGTTAGACCTCTGCCTGAGCGTGATATTAACAAGGTGATATCTGAGCCTGTTGGTCTGATTAAGTCGGATGCCATGCTTTATTGTTATGAGGATTGGAATCCCGAACAACCTGTTGATGCAAGAGGTATGAGTGATGGAACACTTCGTTTTATAGCGATTGTCGTAGCTCTTTTGACGGTTGCACCTCATAGTTTGTTGCTTATCGAAGAGGTGGATAATGGCTTGCATCCTTCTCGCGCTAAGGAGTTGGTTGATATGTTGAAGGATTTGTCACGACAGCACCAGGTAGATGTGCTCTGTACGACGCATAATCCGGTTTTGTTAGATGAGTTAGGAAACAAGATGATTCCGTTTATCAGCTATGTTACTCGTGACGAGAATGGTGATAGCCATGTCAATCTCATCCTCTGGAATTTGTACTTCATAGAAACCAGGAGCAAAATAGGTGTCTACTTGGTGGGGGAAGTAGACACCTAGCGTGACAACTCATAGCGTCAATGAATCCATACGCTTCTTATCTTATGTTTGCTTTTTCAAAAAGATCATTCATCCTTACCTCACTATTCACCAATCCGCTATGCATATTCTGCTTCACCCCATAAGTAGTGATGAAGGTATGCAGCAATGCCTTCTTCGTCTTGGTCGCTACAGAGAAGGAAGACATCCTGTCACGCAGCCGCTGCTCATAGCCGGCATCTATCACAAACTCATCCTTGGCATATTTCATCTCACAAATATTGATAGCTCCATCAGCACGATCTATCAGCATGTCAATCTGACCTCCTCTCCATTCTGCACCGGTAGCATCTACAAAAGGACGACAAGACCAGGAATAAACATTCGCCAAAACACCAGAAATACCTAAAGCCTTCTTTATCTGTGGAATATGATGCAGGCATACCTGCTCAAAAGCATAACCACTCCAGGCGGTTCTACTTCCAGAATTACGCATATTACTCCAGAAGTTCTTATCCTGTCCACTGTTGTTTGCCACAAAACGGGTATAGAATAATGAATATAAGTCTGTTAACTGATAAAGGGCATCCCTTTCACTTTTTCCTATGGTAGAATATTTCCTGATAAAATCGCATTTCTTCAGATTCTCCAGGATTTCAGACAACTGTCCACCACCTTTCAGTTTCAACTCATCCATCAATTCCTTGCGGGTCATACCCTTCATTTTTTCTGAAAGCACCTCTACTATCTTGCGATAATACCTGGAGTCATTAAAGAGGGAACGGAAGAGGAAATCGAATTCTCCACGCAATGGGGAATCCTGCGAGAAAAACAGTCTGTCGATGCACACGTCTAACGGAACACCACGCTCCAGCATATCAAGATAATAAGGAATACCACCCAGTATCATATACACATCCAACACCTGCTGGCGGGTAAGAGCCAGCCCTTTCAATTCGTTTAAGAACTGCTCTGTCTCGCCCAGAGAGAAGGGAGCCAGATAGATCTGCCGGGTTACTCGACCATACAATCCGCCCTTATCGCCTATAAACTTAGCCAACATCCACGTGGTAGAAGAACCACAGACGATAAGTTTCAGCTGAGGGACCATAGAGGCCCATGAATTCCAAAAATAGCTGAAGGCTGCGATGAAATTGCTTTTGGGCGTATCCATCCAAGGCAACTCATCAAAGAACAGAACTATCGGCTCCTGCTGAGATAACCCCGAAAGATATTCATGTAAAGCGGCAAATGCCTCAAACCAGGTTTTCAATCTCGGCACAGATTTTTTAGCATACTGCGTCAGTGCCATACGAAACTGCTCCAGCTGTACAGCACGGCTCACTTCATACATACCTATAAACGAAAAGGCAAACTTGTCGTTGAACATTTTCCGAACCAGGAAAGTCTTTCCTACACGCCTACGACCATAGACTGCTATCAGTTCTGCCTTGCAGCTATTACAACGTTCCAGAATGAGTTTCTGCTCATATTCACGTCCTATTATTCCGTTTGCATCCATAATTTCTGATTTTATTTCATTTATACTCTATCTTACCGGTGCAAAGATAAACAAAAAAATGAATTCTGCAAGGATACCACCGCCCTAACTACCTATTTTTATATAGTTGGGGCGGACTTATAAGCGATATTACCGCCCTAACTACCTGTTTTTATATAGTTAGGGCGGCATTATCGCGACATCACCATATAATTCCTGAACAATCAAAAGACAAAATCGGAAAGTTATCGTTGTTTTCAGAGTTAATTTATGTTTTCTCATGCTTTCATTTTGGGGTTTCTTGATTTTGTTGTTCCTGATTTGTTTCTTTCGTTATTTTGCTATTTTATTTAGTGTTGATTATCAATATGTTACGGGCAATCAGTAAGATACAATGAAATACATCCACAATGCGATATTCACCACAGTTTGCTTTATTTCGAAAAGGAGAATGAAACAAGAAAAGAAAAGTTGTGAATATGTTTTCTGCTCATACAAAAAAAACTGTAACTTTGCATTTGATGTTCAATAAGTAAATAAAACAGGTTTTAAAGATATGATTTCATTTCAAAGCGATTATAACAACGGTATGTTGCCTGAGATATTAGAAGCTCTGGGCAAAACAAACGACGACAAGACGCCGGGCTACGGCTTTGACCCATATACGGCAGCGGCAAAAGAGAAGATACGCAAGGCGGTGGGCAATGACAAGGCTGACGTGTATTTGCTGACGGGCGGAACGCAGACCAACACCACGGTCATCGACTCGGTGCTGCTGGGATGTGAGGGCGTGATATGCGTTGAGACAGGACATATCGAGGTGCATGAGTCGGGTGCCGTGGAGGCGTTCGGACACAAGGTCATCACACTGCCCTCCGACGACAGCAAACTCGCCCCGCAGACGCTGTCGGCTTACATGGACACGTTTCTGGCTGACGAGTCGCATCCGCACATGGTGCAGCCTGGCATGGTGTATGTGTCTATGCCGACAGAGTTTGGCATGGTGTACACGAAGAATGAGTTGGAGAATCTTTACGCCACTTGTCAGAAGTACAATCTTCTGCTCTTTATAGACGGAGCACGGTTGGGCTACGGACTGATGTCGGAGGCCTGCGACTACGACCTTCCATTCCTCGCGGCGCACTGTGACGTGTTCTACATCGGTGGCACGAAGGTGGGCGCAATGATGGGCGAAGCGGTCGTTTTCTCTAACATGAAGGCGCCAAAATATTTCTTTACAAACGTGAAGCGCCACGGGGCACTGCTCGCAAAAGGCAGGATGCTGGGCATACAGTTTGACACGCTATTCACCGACGGGCTGTACTTCAAGGTGGCGCAACATGCCATCAACATGGCAGCACGCATACGCAGCATCTTTACAAAGCATGGCGTCGAAATAGCATACGACTCGCCTACCAACCAACAGTTTGTAATTCTCTCCCCCGCTCTGTATGATGCGCTGTCGAAGGAGGTGGCGTTTGAGATTTGGGAAAGGAAGAGCGATGAGGAAATAATCTGCCGTTTCGTGACGAGCTGGGCTACCAGAGAGGCGGAACTTGACGAGTTGGACAAGGTGTTGGGAGCATTAGTGAAAGCCTGACGGCAGGCTTTCGACCACGATAACAGGAATCGCACGATGAATAATGAAGTATTGATCAAACTTTTCAATGTTGTTCTTTACTTGACGTTTTTTTAGCTTTATAAATTGTCAACAGGAGCAGAGGCTGTTGACAATTTTTCTTAAAAACTCTGTAATGTCTTTGCAACAAATATATCATAATTTTGCGGCGTCTAAGAGATCTACTTGAAAAAAACAAGCAAGAAGACAAACAGGAAAGCAAGCCAAAAGCGAGTAAATAAGCGAGCAAATAAGCGAGCAAATAAGCGAGCCAAAGGTAAGCAAATAAGCAAGCATAAAGCAAGCAAATAAGCAAAATTAAATACAAAGTAAGGACAACGAATGAAAAGTTTTGAGACCTCTGGTAGCCGCGTAGCTACCCTCTTGGCAGCTGTCATCATGCTGCTCGGAAGCTTGCAGTTGCAAGCACAGACCCCTAAAGGATGGAAACAGCTGAAAGGCGACGTTACGCTCTACATGGCTAATGACCTTGGACGCAACGGCTATTACGACCAGAAACCCATTGCCGAGCTCATGGGTGAGATGGCAAAGACCACAGGCATGGAGTGTGTGCTCGCTGTTGGCGACATACACCATTTCAACGGTGTGGCATCGGTGAACGACCCGTTGTGGATGACCAATTTTGAGCAGGTCTATTCACATCCAGAACTGATGCTCGACTGGTTCCCCGTGCTTGGCAACCACGAATATCGCGGCAACACACAGGCTGTGCTCGACTATAGCAAGGTAAGCCGCCGATGGATGATGCCCGCCCGCTATTACACTAAGGTGTTTGAGGACAACGGCACAACCATACGCATAGTGTTCCTCGACACCACACCTCTCATCGACCGTTACCGCGAGAACAGCGCCGTCTATCCCGACGCTTGCAAGCAAGACCCGCAGGCACAGCTCCTCTGGCTCGACAGCACCCTTAAGTCGGCCCGCGAAGACTGGGTCGTGGTCGTTGGCCATCATCCCATCTATGCCTACACCACCAAGGCCGAATATGAGCGCACCGACATGCAGAAGAACGTCATGCCCATTCTGCACAAATATAATAATGTGGCAATCTACGCCTGTGGACACATCCATAACTTCCAGCACATACACATGCCGAACGATGATATCGAATATGTCGTAAACTCGTCTGCCTCGCTGGCTCGCTCTGTTGAGAAGACTCAAGGCACCGTGTTCTGCTCCTCTGCCGATGGTTTCTCCATCATCTCTGCTTCAAAGAAGACACTTAAGATGTCGATGATCGACAAGGATGGAAAAGTGATACACACGATAGAGAAAACGAAGAAATAGAAAAGTTGCCATCCCAATTGGCCCTTTTACAGAAGAAAGAATATGAAAAAGTTTCTAATCAGTGTAGTTCTCGTTGCCTCCTCGGCAATGGCCTCTGCCCACACCGTCGACGGCATTGTCAAGGACAACCGCACGGGTGAGCCGCTCATCGGCTCTGTGGTAGAGGTGAAGGAGCTGCCCAACATCAAGACAACAACGGGTCTCGACGGCTCGTTCAAACTTAGCGAGCTGCCCGACAAGGGACGCTACACGCTCGTTGTGCGTTACATCTCTTACAAAACGCGCGAGGTGCCCATCGAGGTTTCCGACAAGGGTGCCGTCACCATAGCCCTCGACGAAGACCTTCGCGAGCTGAGCGAGGTGGTGGTTAAAGGCCATAAGGAATATCATTCCGACCGCAGCGCCATCGACATGGAGAAGACGGCGGGCAACGTGCTCAACGTCATGAGTCAGCAGAGCATACAGCTCTCGCCCGATGTCAACGTGGCGAGTGTGCTGCAACGTGTGTCGGGCGTGACCATGGAGCGCGATGCGTCGGGAGAGGCTTCCTACGCCATACTGCGAGGCATGGACAAACGCTACAACTACACGCTCGTCAACGGCGTCAAGATACCGAGCCCCGACGACAAGAACCGTTACATACCCCTCAACATGTTTCCCTCCGACCTTATGGACCGCCTCGTGGTGTCGAAGTCGTTGACCGCCGACATGGAGGGCGATGCCGCCGGTGGCGTGGTCGACATGGTCATGAAGGATGCGCCTTCTCATTTTCAGATCCAGGCCAACGCCGCCATCGGTGCCAGCGACTATTTCTGGAACGACAGCCGCAACTATCTCTCTTCCAACCGCGGCAGCTACACCCACACCTCGCCCTACGAGGCTCACGGTGCCGACTATAAAGCCACAACAGCCGATTTCAGCAACGGCCCGACACAGATAACCAAGCACTCGCTTCCCGCTCCCAACATTGTTGGAGGCCTCTCCATCGGCAACCGCTTCTGGAAAGACCGCATCGGCGTGATGCTTGCCGGCAGCGTGCAGAACATCTTCCGCGGTGCCGAGCGCACCTACAACTCGGTGAAGATGGCATCGGGCGAACAGGCCATGTACATCTACTCGCTTCAGCACCGCTACTATTCTATCCATGACCTCACGGCGGGCTTTCACGCCAAAGTCGACTTGCAGCTTGACAACAACAAGCTTGAGTGGTACAACATGTATGTGCGCACCAACTCGAAGGGCGTGCGTTACAACAACTCCATAAACACCGAGTATATAAGCTCCGACACCTATACCCAAGACGACGAGACACGTTCGCTCTCGCAGACCCAGAGCGTGTTCGCCACACATCTCAAAGGCACACACCACCTCACGCCAAGCTTCACCGTCGACTGGGCCGGCATCTTCTCTCAAGCCAAGGAGGAAGACCCCGACCGCACATACCTCACGCTCACCAACACCGTTGAGGCTCCCGACGGTGTGGACGGCTCCCTGTGGTCTGCCGGCAAGAACATCCTCAAGACCATGCCCAAGGACATGGAGCGCCGCTTCCAGCACAACACCGACAAAGACTGGGCTGGCTACCTCAACCTCTCTTACGACACCCGTTTCTCCCGCGGCATCAGCGCCCTGTGGAAAGCCGGCGCACAGTATCGTCGTAAGGAGCGCGGCAACCGCTACTATTCTTACGTCTTCAGTCCCACAGACATCTCGCAGCAGCTCGACGGCAACGGCTTCGACCAGTTTGCATCGATCAACTGGACCTGCAAGACACCCTATTCGCAGGCATCGCAGCTCAACTACGACTCGAAGGAACACATAGGCGCCGCCTACCTCATGACCACCGTGAAGACCCCGTGGGGAGAGCTCAACGCCGGCGTGCGTGCCGAGCACACCAACCAGATCTACACCATGCTTCAGAAGTTTCGCAACATGGGACAGGTCGGTGAGCAGAGCTATTGGGATTGGATGCCGTCGGCATCAGTAAAGTGGACACCCACCAGGAAGATGAACGTGCGCCTGTCCTACTATCGCTCCATCAACCGCCCCGGCTTCTATGAGATCGTGCCTTACCAGATCATGGGTGAGGAATATCAGGAGAAGGGTAATCCCAACCTTAAGCGTGCACGCATCGACAACGTGGACCTGCGCTGGGAGTGGTTCCCATCAGCCACAGAGCAGGTGCTTGCCGGCGTGTTCTACAAATATCTGCAAGACCCTATCGAGCAAGTGTTTGTTTCAGCCGACGGCAAGATAGGCAGCGGCGCCGATGCCTACTACATGCCCGACAACCTCGGCAACGCCAAAAACTATGGCTTCGAGATTGACGTGGTGAAATATATCCGTCACTTCGGCATCAAAGCCAACTATACCTACACCCACTCGTCCATCACCACCACGAAACGCGAGTATAATGTCGGCAGCGCCGAATATAAGACAGGCGTGACCCAGACACGTCCTCTCGTCAACCAGGCTCCTCACACAGCCAACCTCTCCTTGCTCTATAAGGACACCCGCTATGGCTGGAACGCACAGCTCGCCGCCTCTTTCACAGGCACCAAGCTCGCCCTCGTGTCGCCCTTCAAGGATGCCGACCAGTGGGACAAGGCCATGTTTGGGCTCGACTTCAGCATGGAGAAGAAGTTTCCATGTGGCGTGTCGCTCTTCCTCAAGGCCAACAACCTGCTTGACGCCAAGCGTGAGCGTTTCCTCAAGACCGTCAACGAGAGCAACCTCCAGTATGAGGGCCAGCGTTCTGACAAGACCGTCGTGGGAACATACAAATATGGTAGAACATTCCTTCTCGGTGTGAGAGTGAAACTTTAACAAAAACAACAATTATGAAACTTTCAAACAAAATTGCCTGTCTGCTTTTTGCAGCAACAGCCGTGATCGCAGCATCATGCGAGAACGACAACATAAACCCTTACGACTATAACAACAATGGCGACAACAACCAGAACCAAGGTTCCACCGAGGTGTTGAAGACCGCCATGGCCGAATATCCCGTTGGCTCACTCGTCTGGACCAAGGACACCACGCTCACAGAGAGCGTGGAGATTCCCGTCGGCACATCGCTCTACATTGAGCCGGGCGTCACCGTGACCTGCAAGTCGGACGTCAAGGTGCCCGTCGAGATTGTGGTTCTCGGCAATCTCTATTGCATGGGAACAGCTGAGAAGCCCGTGACCATTACCTCCGACACCAAGAAGCCCGCCGACTGGGGAGGCATAATCTGCGGTTACAACTCTGAGGAGGTGGTGCTCAACCATGTCGACCTGTCTTATGCCGGAGCAACGCCCACCGAGTCGTCGGTGTCGTTCCAGAACAAGCTCTTCAAGACAACGCTCGATGGCGGTGTGCCTGCTTTCCACTTCTGCAACGTGAACGGCAAGTTTGTCGTGGCCGACTGTTTCTTCCACGATGTCTATAACGACCAGACCTATTTCACCGGTGGACAGGGCGTGATCTACAACACCGTCTTCGCCGACAGCGGCAACGCTGCCGATGGCGGCGAGGCAATAAACGTAAAGGCGGGATGCAAGCTCGACATCGCCAACAACGTCATCTACAACGCCTGCACCAACGCTTTCAAGCTCTCCAACGCCGGAAACAGCGAGACCGTTCCTCTCACACGGCTCACAGCCTACAACAACACCATCGTCAACTGCGGATGGCGTCGTGCCAAGAACAAAAAGGGTGGAAGTATATGGCTTGAGAAAGCCATCGCCCCGACCTTCGTCAACAACCTGGTCTACGACTGCCGCTTCGGCATGAAGCAGCCAAAGAAGGACGGTGCCGACCTCGCAAACTCTAACGTCGCTCCCAACTATTATTTCGCTTCTACCGAGACCGGCGTCAAGCAGATGTCGAAAGATGCCGACCTTATAATCTGGAACGACAACGACATAAAGAGCAGCGTGGCAGGACAGCTTGACCCTCTGTTCAAGAACTTCAAGCGCACCGATGGCATGAACATCAACAGCGAGGTCGACGATGCTGCTAAGGGAGCACCCATCGCCTTCGACCCATCCTGGGATCTCAATCTTCAGCCCACAAGTCCTGCTCTCTCAGGAGGTGCCACCGGTTTCAGTCGTGTCTTCCCCACAGGTCTCGCCTTCTTTGGCATGAAGAGAGTGATGTTCTTCGACAACAGCAACGACCAAAACTATTATTTCACAGCTCCTCTGCCCACCTCACGCTTCGGCGCTGCGATGTAAGCAAGGTATCGACGGCGACGCCCACCGTGAGCCATTATGCTATGTTGGCAAAAATTTCGTGAAATGTATAAAAACAAAAAATGAGCTTTCGCAATAAACCATGCTTGCGAAAGCTCTATCTAAATATTTTCATCTAAAGGCTTTTCCAAAAGGCCCGATCCAAAAGCCTGGCCTTAACAAAATGAAAGCTCCAAGCTCTGTGTCCTTTCCCACCACTTCTTAGCAGATGATGGCGATGATGGACGGCGTGAAGAGGGAGGTGAAGATGCCGTTGATGGTCAGGCCCAGGCTGGCATAAGCGCCGTGAATGTTGCTCACGTCCATCGATGTGGCGGTGCCGAGAGCGTGCGCCGCCGTGCCCATTGACAGTCCCTGCGCCTTTGCGCTGCGCACATGAGCAAAGCCCATCGTCTTATATCCGCACACGGCACACAACAAGCCGACACTCACCACCACAGCTGCTGTGAGCGAGGGTATGCCGCCCACCGCCTTCGTCACCTCCATGGCGATAGGTGTGGTCACCGATTTCGATGCCAACGACAAGATAACCTCTTTTGAGGCACCCATCTTCTGCGCAACATACACCACCGAGATGATGCCCACCACGCAGCCCGCCAGCTCGCTCAGCATGATGGGCACAAGGTCTTTCTTTATCTTCTCAAGCTGCATGTACAAAGGCACACCCAGCGCCACCACAGCCGGGCGCAGCCAAAACTCGATCATGTGGCCGCCCGCGTTGTAGGTCTCATAGCTCACGCCCGTGACCTCCAGGAACCCGATGACCACAACGATAGCCACCAAGATGGGGTTCATGACCACCCATCCTGTGCGTCGGCGCAGCAGCTTGCCAACGAAGTAAGAACCGAAGGTGAGGGCGATAAGGAAAAACTCGTTGCTGAAATAGTCTTTAATCATTGTTCTTCTCCTTTCTTTTCTGTGATTTTCTCATGTTTAACGGTGCGTCCATAGATCTGGTGAACCCATCCCGTGACCGCCAGCACCAAGACGGTGCTCACCACCGATGCGGCGACGATAGGCACAAACTGTGCTTTGATGATGTCAAAATAAAGCATTATGGCCACGCCTGGCGGCACGAAGAAGAACCCGATGTTGGTGACGAGAAAGTCGGAGATGCTACGCACCCACTCCAGACGTATCACCTTTAGCTTAAGCAAGAGCGTAAGCAGCAACATGCCAAGAATGCTCGATGGAAGCGGAATGTGCGTGAGCGTAATAATTAGTTCGCCTAAGGCGAGGCAGCCAAACAAGATGGCCAGTTGTCTAATCATCATAAGCTGAAATACCTTTTCTTTGTTTAAAACCTATCCTTTATATAAAAATTCTGTTCTTTGTCCGTTATCCTTGCAGGGCGCCATCGTCATTCCAAGCCGTTTCGATTGTCCAGTTTTTTTTTATGGCGAAAAAGCGTGGTGCAAAGGTATGCTTTTAAGCGCATAGGCCCTTCGCTTTTTCCCGATTTTATGTTTTATAACATGTTTTTTTGATTTAAATTATCTTCGTTCCGTTAGCTTGTCTTATGTTGTAAAACATAAGTAGGCGTCTTTGGCTCATTAATATTAATGTAATGCGCCCAGACCTGCCGCCGCACCGCCGGCCCGTGAACACGGTGTTTCAGAAATATGCCCTCTTCCCGCATCTTAACGTGTTCGACAACATCGTTTTTGGTCTGAAGCTTAAGAACATCCCCAAGGACACCATCGTGCAGAAGGTGAAGAACGCCCTGCGCATGGTCAACTACTCGCCACAGGCCACCGCCGCCTGTCACGTCGCCACCGCCGCCGCCATGTGGTTGCTTACTGATTTTCTTTTCGCCTCTCGCTTGCGTTTTGT
>ERZ1034844.1013-NODE-1013-length-13952-cov-6.495719_pt1 | contig 13952 bp, 11 predicted proteins | sample MGYA00520594_ERZ1034844 | MGnify/ENA primary metagenome ERZ1034844 (study PRJEB33766, sample SAMN09781733) | gut metagenome | biome: gut microbiome | host: Homo sapiens | place: Madagascar | study: EMG produced TPA metagenomics assembly of the PRJNA485056 data...
CAGACGGCAAGTCCTGTCGCCTCGACCAAAGAAAAAGAGTCGTTTGCGGCTCTTTTTTCTTTGCCATGGACTTGAACCTGAGAAGGTCTGAGCGTCAAGAAAACAGTCCGGTGGACTGTTTTTAGCGAGGAGCAGCGAGACGGGTACCGTCGCTTTCGACGGTCGGCGAGCTGTCAGTATGCAAGGCGCAGCCGTAGCAGACGGCAAGTCCTGTCGCCTCGACCAAAGAAAAAGAGTCGTTTGCGGCTCTTTCCTTACGGAGGGTTTCCCAAAGCTTTTGTGCATTAAATTCAATAATTGTTGTGTTGAAACCTGTTGGCTATGCCGTTTTTGCTTTGTCACGTTCTCATTCTTCTGAATGCTCCCCCAAACGCTTCTGCCGTTTCTTCCGGACTGAGTTCCCGCAAAATGCCGACGCCTGACTCATTGCCGTATGCCCCGGGCGGTATTCTATTGAAACGGCGGCTCTGACAGCCTCATCGGTCTGCTTGTCGGGAATCATCCATGTGCCGAGACCGAGCTTCGGAATCTCCACGCCGTTTGAAAGTGTGTATTTTTCATTCAAGATCATATAAATTACCTCCTGATTGACATATTAATTTGCGAATGATATAATCATCTCGTTGATTTGATTATATTTTGCCAACTGAAGTTAACTTTAGGTCAAGAGGTAATTTGTTGAAAAATTATGAATTTTATTGAGGTGTCAGTATGGAATATACCGTTGAATTTTTTCAAAAAAGTGCCGGCTACGTTTTGTCAATAATCAAGGAAAAACCCGAAATAGCAATCATTCTCGGCTCGGGGCTCGGCGATTTCGCATCAAAGATTGAGAATCCGATTGAAATTGCATATGAAGATATACCGAATTTTCTTGTTTCAACCGTCTCCTCGCATGCCGGCAAGCTCATCTACGGCAAGGTCGGCGGTAAAAAGATACTCTGTATGGCAGGACGTTTTCACTCCTATGAGGGATACGATTTTGAACAGCTTGTTATCCCGATCAGGCTTTTCAAGCTCCTCGGAGTTAAGGTGACAATACTTACTAACGCCGCCGGTGCAGTCAACAGGAGCTATGAGGTCGGCGACATTATGATTGTCAGCGATCATATAAAGCTCAACGGCGCAAGCCCACTCAGGGGAAAAAATCTTGATTTCTTCGGTCCGAGGTTCTTTGACGTGACCGATATGTATACAAAAAGTCTACGTGAATTGGCTCTGAAATGTGCCGAGAACAGCGGGCTTAATTTTCATGAGGGAGTTTATATGTTTTTCCCCGGTCCGCAGTTTGAAACCCCTGCTGAGATCCGTGCGGCAAGACTGTTGGGTGCCGATGCGGTCGGAATGTCCACGGTAACGGAGGCTCTCACGGCGGCTCACTGTTCTATGCCTCTGCTCGCCTTTTCGGTTATGACAAATATGGCGGCAGGCGTGCTTGACTGCAAGCTCTCCGACGAAGAGGTCGGAATTGCGGCGGCAAAAATCGCCGACCGATTCGGAGCGTATATTGAAAAGATTATCAGGAAAATTGACGTAAACAACATATAATATAATTTCCAATAGATTTTTCGTCAAAAAAACGGTCTGCTGCGTTCGGCTATGCAACAGACCGTTTCTTTATTTTTTCTTCTTTGCTTTGGTCGGCATCTTGTATATCTGCTTCAGCGTTCCGTCCTTGTCGAGCATAACGGAATCTCCCGCCTCGATATTTCTTTCATAGCAGAGCTTATCTGCCATCCTGATGCGCTGTTCTTTGCCCTCAGCGTCGGTTACGACAACCGTCACCGTAGCCTCGGCATCTTCGGGAACACCCTCACAGCCGAAATCATCCTCGATGATTTCAATAACATTCAATGCCTTTTTGTCCAGTGATGCACCGTAAGCGCAGCCGAGTGAAAGTCCCACGCCAACACCAAAGCACATACCGATACCAATGCTGTCAAAAATTACATTTCCCAGACACATTCCTATGCCTATGCCTATGCACATTCCGATCGACATATACATTGATGCATATTTGCCTGTCGGTTTTTTATTATTATCGGGTTTCTTTTTCATTAGAAATCATTCCTTATTTAAGAAAAATAACATTAAGCTTCGCAAGATATGACATTACAAGCTGAAGATAGAACGTGATTTTTTCTGAAAGATTATTAAGGTTTTCAAAAATATTTGAAACATTGCTTTTGAAATTCACCGTGCCGTAACCCTCGATAGTGCCGTTATTGTCATCAACTCCGTCGTTGTCACAGGCAAACTTATAAAGTATCGGTGAAGCAATCGCAACAAGGAAGATTTCAGCCTTTGTATACACGCCGAATTTTGATATGCAGTATTTAATAAGGCTGTCGGCAATCGGTCCGTAGCCCATATCACCGAGAATGTTATTGGCCGCCTTGAGAAGGACGTCGTCGGCAACGCCGGCAAAATCACTTCTGAAAATTGCGGCAAAGGCTCTGAGAAGAGTTGTGACCTCAACGCTGCTCATATCGAAGTGTTCGCCGCCGGAATAGTGCCACGCAACAAGATCGGTTGCTAAATCCCAGCCTGTTTCGTAGTCGGAATCGGGAATTTCAATGCCGTATTCCTTTGCAATTGCTTGCAAGCTGTTTTCACCGCAGAGCGGCATACTCAAAAGAGATCTGAGCTTATTGACGGCATACATCACCGTATCATAATAAACAGCATTCTCATCTATCCCCATCTTCTCGGCGGATAAGGAACGCTCCAAACGGTACCGGACGCCCGCCTTGAGAAAGCCCTTTGAATAAGCCGCAAGATCGGCGTTCATTGAGTTGATCATATCGTCGGTATAGCCCTCAACAGTTGACCTGAGCGCCTCGCTGTCAATTTTATCAACCGATCTCGCCTCATACCTAATCTCGTCGTCACTGAACTTCATAACCCTGTACTCAAGGGGATACATTGACAGCGAGGTTGTCGTGAAATCGTATATCTTATTGCCGAGAGCACTTGTATAAACAGTCGCATCGGAGCAGTGCTCGTGTCCCGTAAATACAGTCTTTATTCCCCAGTCGGCAAAAAGCTCGGCGGTAGTAAAATGGAATTTAACAATAAAGTTTCTGCTGAGAACTCTCTGAATCGGAAGATGATCAAGAAGATTGTGGTGCATCATAAGAATAGGATATCTTCCGTCCTTTTTTGCAAGCTCGGCTTGCTCCTTAACCCAGCTCAGCTTCTCCTTTGTCATTCCGTCCTCTGTCGACTTTGTACGATGATTGGAGTCAAGAGCAATAAGTCTGTATTTGCTGCCGAGATCGGCAGTATATGAGCAGTCGTCCTCTCTCATTGTCAGTGCCTGATCATAGCCGAAATCGGCATAAATTCTTTTGAAAAGGGTAAAATTTGTTTCCTGATTCTCTCCGGCGTCGTGGTTTCCGTTGATTACATAAACCTGCTTGCCCGACTTTTCTTCAAAAGCTCTGAGCTTTTCTGCAACAGCGTAGTGATCCTCGGGTCGTGTACGTCCCTTGTTGGCAAGATCGCCCGCAATCAGAACGAAATCGACATCGTCGCTCTCGGCGCATTGATTGAGAAATTCGTCAATTATCCATCCGCTCTCGTTTTCCATAGCACAACGTCTGTTCGCATACCAAAAGATCGGATCGTCATTTGTCTTTTCGAGCACTTCCTCCGTCGCACTGTAATGCAAATCGGACGCAATCGCAAAGCAGAGATCATCCTTATCGGACGCAGCCGCCGCAATGGAAAGAACCGACAGCGCAATTACCGCCGCAAGAATAATTGATAAAGCCCTTTTTCATAAAACAACCTCTCTCGTTTTTAAAAAAGGGACAGCAAAACCGAATTGCTGCCCCTTTTTCAGTTAAATATTAAAGATACCAAATCCAGCCGAAGAGAATATAGACGATTATCCACTGGATTGTCGAATATTCGACTGTAACGTTTATAGAATCTGATACCTTTCCGTCCTCTGTCTTTGCCGTGATCTTGGCTGTTCCACGGCGGAGAGCCTTAATTGTTCCGTCATCGCTTACGGAAACAACCTTGGGATTTGATGATTCCCACACAATCTTCGCGGAGAACATCGCTTCATCGGGGACAACCGTTGCCTGAAGTCTGTCTGTCTTTTTACAGTAGATCTTGAAATCTTCACCCGGAGTGATGACAATCTTCTTAACGGGAACAACGATCATCGGAATTTCTCTCTCCGTATAGGTTCCGCAACCTCGACAGGTCTGCCTCTCAACACCGACCGAGCGGTATGTCGGCTCCTTGATAACCTTCCATTCGCTCCATTCGTGACCTGTTGCCTTTGTAACAATATGGCTCTGGACGAATCCGCACTTTGAGCACTTGATATCTCTGTAACCGTCATTGAGACAGGTTGCATTCTTGATATCGTTAATCAGCTTGTGACCCTCTGCCTTGAGCACGGTGGTCTTTATAACTGCATTACAGTCCTCACAAACAATGTCAATTTTTCCGTCCTCCGTGCAGGTGGGATCGGTGATAACTCTCTTTGTGTGCTGATGACCCGTCATCGGATAGGACTCAAACTTGAATACCTCATCACATTTTGAGCAGTACTCCTTGTAGTATCCGTCCTCGGTGCAGGTTGCGGCTTTCTCCACCGTGACCTTGTCATGACCTGTTGCCTCAAGCGTTGTGTCGCTGATTATCGTCTTACAGTCCTTACAGTAGATTCTGTCATAACCGTCCTCGGTACAGGTCGCGTCCTTATGCCAGGTTTCGGTGTTTTTGTGGTTTGTTGCCGGGAGAATCTTTTCATCAAGGTACTGCTGACAATCGGGGCAGTAGTATCTGTCATATCCGTTTTCCGTACAGGTCGGATCAAGATGCTGATGAGCCTTGTTCGGATGGTTGGTTGCGGGGATGACCTTTACATCAAGATACTGCTGACAGTCGGGACAGTAATATCTGTCGTAGCCGTCCTCGGTGCAGGTTGCGTCCTTATGCTCGAACACCTTGTTCGGGTGGTTTGTTGCCGGAATAGGCGTTTCATCAAACGATTCGCCGCAATCCGGACAATAGAATCTGTCGTAGCCGTCCTCGGTACAGGTTGCGTCCTTATGCTGGAACTCTGCATTTTTATGATCGAGCTTCGGCAAAACGGTCTTTGAAACTTCGCTGTTGCAAACCGTACAGTAAACAAGTATGTAGCCGTCCTCGGTGCAGGTTGCGGCTTTCTTTTCTTCCTTGGTTGTGTGAGGCTTCAATTTTTCATATTTATGCTCCGCAATCTCTCCGCACTCTGTGCAATACGCAACGCTGTCGCCCTGCTTCAGGCAGGTTGAATCGGAGAGCTTAATGAACTCGCCGGAGGAAACGTGGCTGTGAGTTTCGGGAATTGCATTTACCATATTTACCGTCGGCTGAATATCGTTATCGTCTTCATCCTTTTGATAGCAGGCAGTAACCTCAACGCTGAAATCCGATGCGGTAACGCCCTTTGCCGTGTCCTTTGCAAATACATAGTCTGCGACAACTGCGGGTGCGGCTATTTCCGTCGTATTGACAAAGGAAAACATTCCTGTCTCGGGGTTCTGCGCACACGATCCGTCGGGATGATTATCAATAAAATCTCTTATTGTACTCGATGTCTCAATCTTAGTGCAGGTAAATCCCAACGCTGCCTCAACCTTAAAATCGAAGCAAAGTGCCTTACCCTCGGTAAAGCTGATTCTGAGAGTTACCTCCTGCTGAGTTTCGCTGATCTTTTCGAGTTTGAAACTTACAGCGGACTCACTGCTTGCATCATCCGCCGCAAATGCCCACGCAGGTACAAGCGGCAGAACCATACACATAACGAGTATAACGGCGATTATCTTTGAAGATAATTTTTTCAATATATTCTCCTCCGTTTCAAAATAGTAAAATGCCTCTTATGTTATATAATAGTATATTTTTTCAATAAGGTCAATAGGACATTTTGACGAAATGTTATAATAAACGAATTTTTATCGGTCAAAAGCAAATGCTTTTTATAAAAAAACAACGGAAAAGATGTGCGTAATGATGCAAAAAAGAATAATTGCCGTTTTTACGGTATTCTGTCTGTCAATAGGCTGTCTGTGCCTGAGGCTGTATGTTTTAGGCTCATCGGGAACCGAGCTTGTGTCCTCGGATTCCCACTACTCCTCTTTTACATTATACAACATACGTGGAGATATCACCGACTGCAACGGCAAAAAAATTGTCGGATCGCAATATGACAATTACGTTATCGCCAAGCCGTCGGTGCAGTCGCTTTCGGCTTTATCGGATATTCTCGACACCCGAACCTATCAGAGCGCACGTGAAAGAATGTCCAAGGGTGCGCCCGTTATGCTCAATATCGGCAAATCTGAGATTGAACCGAACGACAATCTTTTGTGTGTCCCCGTTTGCAAAAGATACAGTACAAATCAGCCTGCTCAGCACCTTGTCGGTTACCTTGACGAGCTGAACCGCGGAGTTGCCGGGATTGAAAAGGCGTTTGACGACATCCTCTGTTCCGACGGATTTGTCAAGGCAAGAGTACCGGTCGATGTATACGGCAAAGCAATCGGAGGCAGCGGTACCGAAATAATCTCCGATATGACAAGCGTAGGTTCCGTTCGTCTGACAATTGACCTTGACATTCAGTCTGCCGTTGAGGATGCGCTTGACACGGGCGGCATAAACGAAGGCTGTGCAATTGTTGTCGAGGTTAAAAGCGGAGCGGTGCGTGCTATGGCGTCCCGTCCCGTTTACACTGCGTCACGTATTTCCGACAGTCTGACATCAGATTCATCGCCGTTTCTTAACCGCTGTCTTTCGGGGCTTGCCGTCGGTTCGATATTCAAGGTTGCCGTTGCCGCCGCCGCAATTGAAAACGGACTTGAAGATTTTCAATGCGAATGTAAGGGCTCGTGCAGAATCGGCAATGTAGCTTTCGGCTGCAGCAGTAACGCGGCGCACGGCAAGGTGGATTTGAAAAAGGCACTTGAAGTCTCCTGCAACACTTATTTTATTTCCCTCGGGCAAAGGCTCGGCGCAGAGCCGCTCCTTGAAACAGCTTCAATTCTCGGTTTCGGTCAAAAAAATGACTTTGCAGACGGCATAGCCGGCGAATCCGGAATACTTCCGCGCTCGGATGAGCTCGTAAATCCTGCGGCGCTTGCCAACTTCTCCTTTGGGCAAGGCTGCTTCACCGCAACACCCGTTCAGATTGCGCAGATGCTTTGCGCCGTTGCAGGGAACGGAAAATATTATTCACCGTATATCGTTGAATCGGCAACCGGCAGAGACGGGAAAGTGACGGAATACTCAAACAGATATCCGACCGTCGCAATGAGCGAAAGAACAAGCCGTCTGCTTTTGGAGATGCTCACCTCCGTTGTCGAAAACGGCAACGCCTCCCCTGCCAAGCCGACCCGTTTCACCGCCGCAGGCAAAACAGCCACGGCTCAGACAGGAATCTACGGCAAGGACGGGGTCGAACTGTGCAACACGTGGTTCGGAGGCTGTTTTCCTGCCGAAAATCCGAGATATGCCGTCGTCGTTATGAAACAGGGCGGTATTTCGGGATCATACGACTGTGCACCGATCTTCAAAGCAATAGCCGATAAAATATTTTTTACGGAATAATGCAATTTTTTTCAAAAAACTCTTGAAATAACCTTTTCATTGTGCTATACTTTTACGGCAAAACGCATGCAGGGTGTTTTATCCGCAGTGCATTTCATTCGAAATGTTCGGATATCAAGCCTTGCAGAGGCAAAACTAAGGAGGATTTATTATGCCGGTAGTATCAATGAAACAGTTACTTGAAGCAGGTGTTCACTTCGGACACCAGACAAGAAGATGGAATCCGAAAATGGCTCAGTACATTTTCACAGAGCGTAACGGAATCTACATCATCGACCTTCAGAAGACAGTCAAGAAGCTCGAGGAGGCTTATCTCTTCGTTCGTGACGTAGCCGCTGACGGAAGCGATGTTCTTTTCGTAGGCACAAAGAAGCAGGCTCAGGATTCCGTTAAGGAAGAAGCAATCCGTTGCGGTATGCCGTACGTTAACGCACGTTGGCTCGGCGGTATGCTTACGAACTTCAACACAATCAAGAGAAGAATCAAGAGACTTGAGCAGCTCAAGAAGATGGAAGCTGACGGAACATTCGATCTTCTCCCGAAGAAGGAAGTTATCAAGCTCAAGCTTGAAATCGAAAAGCTCGAGAAGTTTATGGGCGGTATCGTAAATATGAAGAAGCAGCCCGCAGCTATGTTCATCGTTGATCCCCGCAAGGAGAGAATCGCTGTTCAGGAAGCACATAAGCTCGGCATTCCCATCGTTGCAATCGTAGATACAAACTGCGATCCCGACGAGATCGACTACGTTATCCCCGGAAACGATGACGCTATCCGTGCCGTTCGCCTTATCGCAGGCGCTATGGCTGATGCAGTTATCGAGGGCCGTCAGGGTGAGCAGGAAGCTCCCGCTGAGGCAGCAGAGGAAACAGCTGCAGAAGAAGCTGCGGAATAATTAAATACAAATATTACGGCGGAATCTTGAATTCCGCCTCACTTTTAAATCAGGAGGTATAATTATGAATTTTACAGCTAAAGACGTTCAGGCTCTGCGTGAAAAGACCGGAGCAGGTATGATGGACTGTAAGAAGGCTCTTACAGAAACCGACGGCGATATGGACAAGGCAGTTGACGTTCTTCGTGAAAAGGGTCTTGCTTCCGCTGCCAAGAAGGCAGGCCGTGTCGCAGCAGAGGGCGTTGTTGTTGCATATTATGATGAGGCAAACAAGGTCGCTTCTATGGTAGAAGTTAACTGTGAGACAGACTTCGTTGCAAAGAACGAGAAGTTCGTTGAGCTTGCAAACAAGATTGCCGTTACAGTTGCCGAGAAGAATCCGGCAGATGTTGACGCTCTCCTCGCTATGACCCTTTCGGGCAGTGACGAGACTGTCGCAGACGCTGTTCAGGAGCTTTTCCTCACAATCCGTGAGAATATGAAGGTTCGCCGTTTTGTAAGAGTTGAGGGTACTGTTGCTTCCTACATCCACGGTGCCGGCGCAGTCGGCGTTCTTGTCAACTTTGACACAGACGTTGCCGACAAGGCGGAGTTCAAGGATATGGGTAAGAACGTTGCAATGCAGATTGCAGCTATGAATCCCGAGTATCTCAGCAAGTCCTGCATCTCCGATGATGAGCTTGCAAAGATGAAGTCGATCACAATCGACAGCTCACTCAACAAGCCCGACACACTTCCGAAGCCGATCCTCAAGACACTCTTCGACAAGGCTGTTAACGACAAGCTCTTCAGCGATGAGGATCTTGCAGCTTATGAGGAGCAGAAGAACAACAAGTTCCTCTTCAACTTCCTTTCCGACAAGGCTGTTGCTACTCTCGTTGATCTCGCAATGGCAAGCAAGGCTGATATCGTTGCAAACAAGATCTTCGCAGGCGCCGTTGAAGGACGTATGAAGAAGCAGCTCAAGGAAGTATGCCTCCTCGAGCAGGCGTTTGTTCGTTCCGATCTCTTTGAAGGTGACGTTGCAGGCTACATTGCCGACGTTGCTAAGAAGCTTGGCGGTTCAATCAAGGCTACAAGCTTTGTTCGCTTTGAAAAGGGCGAAGGAATCGAGAAGAGAAACGATGACTTTGCAGCAGAAGTTGCAAGTATGATGTAATCATTTCGATTATATTAGAATAAAGTTAATCCCCTGCCTCGGCGGGGGATTTTTTATATGTTATTCAAAAATTCGGCAGAGCATCACAGCTCAAAATATTTTTTCACCTGTTCATAATTCTCGGCGTAGAAATCGACGTTTTTCTTTATTTCGTCCCTGTCGTCCTCATTGGAATAATCCTCAATACCTATGACCTTATAGCCTGCCGATTTGGCTGTTTCGATTGCGTAGAGAGCGTCCTCAAAAACATAGCCTACGCCCTTGGCGTGCATTGCGTCCTTCACATATTCAAACGCCGCCGGGTCATTTTTGTGTATACCGATCTCGTGCATTGAGATAACGTCCTCAAAATAGCCGAGTATTCCGTTGCGCTCAAGCGCCTTTTTTGCTATTCTGCTCTCGGTTGCAGTGGCGACAATCATCTTAACGCCGTTATCCTTGAGCGATTGCAAAAAATCCTTTACTCCGTCCTTAATCGGAGCAATGTTTGAATAGTAGAACCACAAAATCTCCTGCAAGCCGTCGAGCACCTCGTCAAAGCTCATATTTAGCTTATACTCGTCGATCATATAGCTTATACCCGCTTTGTAGCCCTGCTTGCGGAAAAGATCAAATTCCTTCGGCACAATGCCCCTCATCATAAGGAAAGCGCCCGACGCAGTATCCCATATGTGCATTGAGTCGAGCAGCGTGCCGTCCATATCAAAAATAGCATAGTCAATTTTTTTCATAGTTTCATCCTGTGTTTTAATGTTATTTCGCTCCGAAAAGAACCCATCAGACAGCCTCGCTGACAGCCGATAGACTTCATCTTACTTTGGATCTAAAGGAACGCCAATAAAGTTTTTGCTGTCATTTTATCAGCCTCCCTCTTGAGGGTAGCACAGTGTCGAAGTGCATGGCAGTCCGGTGGACTGTCAGAGCCGCAGCGTGACAGGTGGGCGGCGGATTGCGCCGCTCGGATGAGGCGGCAAATTTTCATCTCTTTGTTTTGGCAACATCAGCCTTGATGCTTTCCACCTCATCAGTCGCTTATGCGACAGCTTCCCCTCATGGGGAAGCCTTGATTAGTTTCTGCCAACCTTCACCCGAGGCGGATAACCGTGAAAGTCCGGCAAAATGCCTCTCCTTGATTATTTAAGGAGAGGCATAAATCTTTGATATTAAAGATTGTCGAACCACTTAAGCAGGTCAATTATCGGCTTTATAATGTCAGCATATTTCCAGCTTGAAAGCCACTTGATAAACTTCTGCATCGTTGTTGACGGTCTGTTGCCGTTGAGCTTTTCGAGAATAAGATTTCCCGTCGTTGAGAACGAATAGCTCTTGCTGAGCTTTCCGTCGGAGTCCTTGAAGGAACCCGCCGCAACAGTAACGGTATACTCCGCCTCGTGCTGCATAACCGACTCATACGCAACGGTTATAACCGCCGTCTTTTCATTAATTTCAATCTTTGCATCCGATGATTTGAATGTTTTATTTTGTCCGTCCGTGCCCTTGATATTAACGGAGAAATCATCCGCCGCAATCAGAGCGTTGTTTGACTTAACAGTAATTTTCAAATTAGCGACATACTTATCTTTGAAGCTGCCGGAAGCCGCCACTGCACTGCCCGACTTCAATCCGAATGTTTCATCGGCTGCAAATCCGATTACGGATAAGCTGAAGATCATAGCAATCGCAAGAAGAACGGATAGAAATTTGTTTACTGTTTTTGTCATGATAATCACCTCGATTTTATTTTCTGCAAGTAACTGCCGATTAATTGTTAAGCAATTACCAAGGTGATTATACCATTTTCGGAACAAATAATCAATACCTCAAAATTCAATAAATGTTTAAGAACTGCATTTTGTTAATTTGGCAAAATTAGCCATCAGTTTCTTTGTACCCGACTTATCAAAAGCAATTTCAAGCAAGGTGTCGTTGCCCATACTCTTCGCCGAGAGGATAACGCCCTGCCCGAAAACCTTGTGGGAAACGGTGTCGCCGATCTTGTAATTCTCCCTGTTTGCCGTCGGAGCGGGCTGCGGCTTTCTTGCAGGCTGTGCGGAAAAACCTCGTCTGATCGGTTTTCCGCTTGTGAAGTCATCGCCGAAATCTCTGAACGGCTCGTCCTCCGCACTTCTTCTGTATGAAGAATACGAGGTTACGCCCGTCTTTTCCGTCAGGTCGTCGGGAATCTCACCGAGGAAACGTGACGGCGCATTGTGGGTCGTTGAACCGAACATAAGGCGCGTCCTTGTGTTTGTCAGGTAGAGTTCCTGCTTTGCTCTTGTTATACCGACATATGCAAGGCGGCGTTCCTCCTCCATATCGTCGGGATTATAGATCGACTGATTTCCCGGGAAAACTCCGTCCTCCATACCGATTATAAAAACAACGGGGAATTCAAGTCCCTTTGCCGAGTGAAGCGTCATCATAACTACCGTATCGGAATCGGCATTGTAGTTGTCAATATCGGTCATAAGAGCGATTTCCTCAAGGAATCCGTTGAGGGTCGGCTCGTCGCTCTCCTCTTCGTAACGCATAAGGTTAGCTTTAAGCTCGTTGAGGTTCTCTTTTCTGTCCTGCGCCGTGTCCTTATCGAGGTCAAGGAACTGATAATAGCCGGTCATACTGAGAGTTTTCTCAAGCAGCTCATGAGGCTTCAGCTCCTGCGCCGCTTCTATAAGCTCCTTGATCATTGCACTGAATTGCAGGAGCTTTGACGAGGCACGGCTGAGAGACGGATAGGAGTCAGCATTTGAAATGACCTCAAACATACTTACACCCAGTCCTGCGGCGATTTCCGACGCATTGTTGAGCGTTGTATCGCCTATTCCCCTCTTGGGTTCGTTTATTATACGGCGAAGTCGGACATTGTCCGCCGTGTTGTTGATAAGTGTAAGGTATGCCAAAGCGTCTTTGATTTCCTTACGCTCATAGAAGCGCAGGCCGCCGATGATCCTGTACGGAATACCTGCACGGACGAACGCATTTTCAATCGTGCTCGACTGTGCGTTCATTCGGTAAAGTACGGCGTGGTCGGACATCTTCTTGCCTGACGCAACGTCCTTCATTATTGTGTCGGCAACAAAGCGTGCCTCTTCTCTCTCGTCATATGAGGTGTTGACGGTAATCCTGTTGCCCTTGCCGTTAGCCGTCCAAAGGTTTTTGCCCTTGCGCTGACTGTTGTTGGCAATGACGGCGTTTGCCGCGTCAAGGATAGTCTGAGTCGAACGGTAGTTTTGTTCAAGTCTTATCGTCTTTGCGTCGGGATAGCGCTCCTCAAAGCTCAAAATGTTCTGAATCGTAGCTCCGCGGAACTTATAAATACTCTGATCGTCATCGCCGACAACGCAAATATTTCTGTATTTTTCGGCAAGCAGGCTTGTCAGCACATACTGCGCATGGTTGGTATCCTGATACTCGTCAACCAGTATGTATTTGAATTTATTCTGATAATAATTTCTGACCTCTTCGTTCTTTTGCAAAAGCTCGACGGTTCTGAAAATCATATCGTCGAAGTCCATAGCGTCGGCATTTTTGAGTAGCTTCTGATAGCACTTGTACGCCTCGCCTATCGCTTTCAGTCGAACATCTCCGCCTGCCCGGGCAATGTACTCATCAGGCGTTATGAGCTGATCCTTGGCACGGCTGACCTCCTTGAGAATAGTCTTGTGCGAAAGCATCTTGTCATTGATGTCGAGAAGTCTCTGTGCCTCTTTCATAACACGCTTTGAATCGTCCGTGTCATAAATCGTGAAGCGGTTCGTGTAGCCGATAAGGTCGCCGTAACGTCTCAGTATCCTTGCGCAGCAGGAATGAAAAGTGCTCGCCCATATGTCGTTTGCGGCGTCGCCGAGCTTTGCGGCAAGTCTGCCCTTGAGCTCCGAGGCCGCCTTATTTGTGAAAGTAATGGCAAGTATCTCCCACGGAGCCGGAGCATTAACCGTCAAAAGGTCATAGACCTCGAACAGATCCGTTGTCGGATCGTCAAGGTACTGCCTCATAAGCTGAACGTCGTTCTCACTCGGCTCAAACTCGGAATAGTCCGAATTATAGGCGTTGCCGTACTTGATAAGGTTGGCAATCCTGTTAACAAGAACCGTGGTTTTTCCGCTGCCTGCACCTGCAAGAAGCAGCAAGGGGCCATTTACTGCATAGATAGCCTCTTGCTGCCTGTCATTCATTCTTTCAAAATCTTTTGCAATTATACGGCGGCGAAGTTCTAAAAATTCGTCTTTAAGCATAATTTGATTTCCTTTAGATTGAAATTATGTTTGCCATCTTGTAAAGATTCAT
>ERZ1034844.1014-NODE-1014-length-13936-cov-4.785894_pt1 | contig 13936 bp, 22 predicted proteins | sample MGYA00520594_ERZ1034844 | MGnify/ENA primary metagenome ERZ1034844 (study PRJEB33766, sample SAMN09781733) | gut metagenome | biome: gut microbiome | host: Homo sapiens | place: Madagascar | study: EMG produced TPA metagenomics assembly of the PRJNA485056 data...
TCCTGCAGCTTAAGGGCAAGAGCAATGTCCTTGAACGCACGATCGAGGAAACCAAGTCTACGATCACAGATGTGGAAAAAGGACTGCAGTCGCAGATTACACAAAATGCGGAATCCATTACGATGGAAGTGACCAGAGCCAAGGGCGCAGAGGGTACGCTATCCAGTAAGATCACCCAGACAGCAGAAAGCATCACAGCCGAAGTAACCAGAGCCAAAGGTGCAGAGGAAGCAATGTCGAGCCAGATCACCCAGACTGCGGAGAGTATCTCGACAAAGGTCAGTAAAGGTAGCGTGTCTTCCGAAATCAGTCAGGAATCAGACAAGGTTACATTAACGGCAAATCGGTTGATCGTGAACAGCACTGGATTTAATCTGGATGGAAACGGCAACGCCAGCTTTTCCGGAACGATTACCAGCAGTGCACTCAATGCCTGCAACATTACCGGATCTGTGTTTCACGCGGTCGGTGACAGCGTAGCTGACGAGACACGGTTGTTTGTGACCACGAACGCCGATTCAAACTACGCAACGTTCATATCTGCCGGCGGTTGCCGATCAGAGGGACCATCTTACTATGGATATATCGGTCATAACGAGGTCGGCGTTAAAGCACGGAATGACAGCTATAAGGCTATACTCAATAGCTTGGGGCTTGATACGAGCGGCGGTATTATCGCTGGCGGATCAATGCAAGTATATGGAACCAAGAATCGAATTGTAGAAACCGAGAATTATTCCGAACGGCTCCAATACTGTTATGAAACGCCTACGCCGATGTTCGGGGATGTGGGCGAGGGAAAAACGGATGAAACCGGAAAGTGCATGATCTATCTTGATGATGTCTTTGCAGAAACCATAGATACAGATGTGCAGTACCAGGTATTTTTGCAGGCTTACGGTGAGGGCAATGTGTATGTCAATGAGCGGTCACCGTCTTATTTTGTGGCCTGCGGCACGCCGGGGCTTGCATTTGGATGGGAGATCAAAGCAGTACAGAAAAATTACAATATGATCCGGCTTGAAAACTTTGAAAGACCGGAGCAAGAGGAAACGGCAATCGATTTGACTTATCAGATGCTGACAAACATCGAAAGTGAAAATAAGGATGATGCGGAAACAGCGTATCAATATCTTGAAACCCTATTATATGACACTGAAAAAGAAAGCGAGGAAGTGGCAGCATGAAAAATATTAAAGGTATCGCATTTGCGAATGACGGAAACATGCGACGGCTTGCAATTACCTACGATGAGGTGAATAGTGACGGAAAGGTTACTGGACAGAACATCAAGGTAAACCGTGTTGTGACAGACGAAGAGTGCTTTAAGGCACTGACTACCGTAGAAACTTATGCACAGTCGATTTTAAGCAAAGAAGAATAGAGGTGGTCACATGAATAAGGCTTGTAATCGGACTATCTGGGAGAATTACCCAAGCATCAAGACACCGGTTAATGAACAGAATCTTAACAAAATAGAGGCGGCAGTGGATGAAATCGATGATCGTGTCATTGCTATGGATACGTCCAAGGTTGATCTGGCGAAAGCCAATGAACTTGTGAAAGAAATCTTATGGGATGAATCGGACGGAACGCTGACCGTGGTTAAGATGAACGGTTCAAAGGCGATCATTGATACCAAGCTGGAAAAGCTGGCTGTAAATTTTGATTATGATCCGCAGACACAGCAGTTAATCATCACGCTTGATGATGGCACGAAACAGTATGTTGATCTGTCTGCGCTGATTACGCAGTATGAGTTTCTGGAATCTGACACCGTAGCATTTGAATTGACAGCAGAGGGCAAGGTCAAGGCTATTGTGAAAGAGGGCAGTATCAAAGAAAAACACTTGCAGCCTAACTATTTGGCTGACATAAAGGTTGAGGTTGCCAAGGCGCAGCAATCCGAGACGGCGGCAAATATCAGCGCAAAAGCGGCGGAAAGCTATGCTGTGGGCGGTACAGGCACAAGAACCGGCGAGGATGAGGATAATGCCGAATATTACTGCGCAAAGGCGGCGGAGTACAATGCGAACATAGAAAAGCGGTTACGGCTTGCCACATTCGGTTTGAATGACGATGGCGAGTTGATCTACACAGATAATACAGGCAATAATTTCTCTGTTAATGACGACGGAGATCTGATATGGGAGGTGGCTTAAATGGCAAACGCGGGAAGAGTGGCAATCGTACCAAAAGGCGATTGGAGCGCAGCAGTGGAGTATAAGCGGTTGGATGCGGTTGCGTACAACAATACACTCTACATAGCAAAAAAGGCGGTGCCAGCCGGCACATTGCCGACGGATACAGAATACTGGATGAAATGCGTAGTTGGTGGCGCAGGATCAATCGCCACAACAGAGGATGCCGGTACAGTTAAGGCTGGCGATGATATTGGAGTGGATAGCACCGGAGAGATGAGCCTTAAGACTGATTTTACAGCGCAGGAGGACCTTGCCGAATTAACCGGTACAGAGAACAGGAAGACGTTTTTCGGGAAAATTGCAAAGGCAGTAAGTAGTCTGATAAGTCATATCAGTTTGAGCGCAACAACAGAAAAGGCGGGACACATTAAGCTGTCAAATTCGAGTGCAGTAACGGACACCACCGGATTGGCGCTACCGGCGACAGAAAAAAATGCGTCATTGTCCGGTACGCTTGCCAACCAGATTGATGCACTAAACAAAAGTTTGGGTGTCGAAAGTATTGAGGTTAGTTGTAACACAGACGTAGCACTCAACGTATCTGCATCAAAAGCATCGGGGCGCATGGTGTGTCTGAACGTAGTCATGACAGGATCGACACAATTAGCGAAAAATGCATTTTACACAGTTGCAAGTATACCGGCGGAATATGCGCCGCCACAATCAATCCGAGGAGTGACCGTCTTCGGATCCGGCAATGTAGGATTCACCAGGATCACAGATACAGGCCTTATTCAGATCTATCCGCTGATTGTTGATTATGTCCCTAAAACATCTATTACGATTGATGAGACTTATTTCATTGATCCTTAACCGAAAGTTATAGTTTGGGCTTAATATTCGATAGCAAACCATGTTAATCCATTGAGATAAGAGACCCATATTTGACCATCTGTCGAATAGTGACCGGTGTATGTTGCGCCACTTACAGACCTACTTGTCATATGCGATGCAAAAAACACATCGTTATTGCCATTTGAAAACGAACCGATCACAAAAGGGACAGATGTAAAAGTGATTGGAAAAGTAATAGATCCATTATTTGCGATACCCCAACACATCTTTAGCCCATTATCGAGCACAAACTTGCCATTTGTTTTTTGCCCCAAACTTTTGTTTAACTAATAACCACATTTTTAATAGGAGGATTTTTTATGAGTAAAGAAACTGTAACCACGGCGGATACCGTGGAAGAAACCACAAAAACGCATGAATACGTCATTATTGATGGAACAAGCTACCAGACCGAATCAGTATCGACCGGGACGGACAGCATCAGCTTTGCGCTGGCAGGGGGTGAGATCGCGGCGGCGGTCGAAAAATTTAAACCGGTTACAGATCTGTCTGTCTCCGGCGAGGATTTAAACCCTTACGGTGTGTACAGCAACCTTACTTTTACATCTGCCGCGGTAGATGCTGATGGACTTGTGACTGTAGTATTCCATATCGCACAGCCGGCAGACTTGCGGCTGGCGGCTCTGGAACGGTCGCAGGCTGAACAGGACGACGCGATCGCGGAATTGCTGGGAGGTGAGGAATAATGAGCAATGCAGCAAAAAACATTTTTGTAAGAGTAATCAAACGCCGGATGAAACAGGGCGAGACTTTGGATGATATTCTGGCCAGCTATCCGAAGTTGACGGACGCTGAAAAGGAAGAGTTAAGAAAAGCGGTGGTATAGGTTGACAAATAAGCAATTTAAGTCCGGTGTATCCGGCAGAAAGAGAGGAAGAATTATGAAAGAAGCTGTTTGTACTGCATTTGGGTTAGTAGGATCTGCCGTTGCGGCAGTTTTTGGCGGATGGGATTCGGGAATTGCAACCCTTGTGATCTTTATGTGCCTTGATTATGTGTCCGGACTGGTTGTGGCCGGAGTGTTCCATAACAGCAAAAAAACTGAAACTGGAACACTTGAAAGCAAGGCAGGATGGAAAGGCTTATGTCGAAAGTGCATGACATTAGTCTTTGTACTGGTTGCATATCGTTTGGATATTGTGATTGGAACAAATTATATCAGAGACGCAGTGATTATAGCATTTATTGCGAATGAAGCAATTTCCCTGATTGAGAATGCAGGTCTTATGGGTGTTCCGCTGCCGGCGGTAATTACGAAGGCAGTTGATATTTTACAGAAAAAAGCAGTAGAAAGCGAGGAGAAAGCATGAAAATTTTAGACTTTTCAAAGTACAATACGATCATAGACTGGAATGCGGTTAAAGCCAACTGCGACGGTATTCTCTTGAGGTGTGGCGTTAGGGGATATAGAGCCGGAAACATCAAGATTGATGCAAAATTTCCGGAATTTGCCGAAAAATGCCGGGACCTCGGCATTCCGTTTGGCGTGTACTTTATGTCACAGGCAATCACAGAGCAGGAGGGGCGGGAAGAAGCTGCCTTTTCTGTGGCACTTGCGAATCAGTACGGTGCGACATTGCCGATTTTTATTGATTCCGAGGATGGAGACGGCACAAAGAGGAAAGTAAGGGCGGACGGTCTTAGTAAACCTGTCCGTACAGCGGTTTGTAAAGCATTTTGCAACATGGTACAGGCTACAGGTAGACAACCGGGAGTGTATGCATCGGAATCCTGGTTTTACGATAACCTGATCTATGACGAGTTACGTCAGTATACTATATGGGCGGCTAAGTATGGAAATAATACCGGCGGTCTGTGCACAAAGATCACACTGCCTAAGCATGATTTGCACCAGTACACAAGTAAAGGTATTGTTCCGGGTGTATCCGGTTGGTGCGATGTATCAATGTTATATTCTGACCTCGGAATTACCAGTGCTCCAGTGCAGACCACGGAAACGGTACATATGCAGCCAAATTACAGACCGGGCATTGCATATTTCGTACATTGCTCAAATCTGCGTGTGAGATCTGCGCGCGAAATCAAAGATGGCAACGTATTGTATAAGATCAGCAACACAGCCGTGCTTAACCGCGCAACAGCAAGAGACAGCGCAGGTCGCATCTGGATGAACATTTCTGGTACGAACCGCGAAGAGTGGGTATGTGCCGATGATGGCAAGAGAAGTTACATATATTAAGCAGGACAAGCCGGAGGGAGAAAACCTTCCGGCTTTTTTGCGTTATAACAAAAGTTAAATTCCATTAAATGTGAATCAACCTCCAGAATAAATAGAATTGCCGCTGGAAAGAATATTTCCGAGGTGATTAGAGAAAATGGAAATATTACTATGGCAAGCACGAACCAATAGGGGGTGGACATTGGAGCGATTAGCAGAGAAAAGCGGCGTAAGCATAGCTACGCTAGATAGAATTGAAAATGGCAAAACGTCTCCGACAATGAACGTCATGGAGAAAATTGCAAAGTCATTGAACGTAAGAATTTCGGATTTATACGAATCAGAGTATAAATAATTATTATAACACAAAAACTTCAGTCGAATTTTTACGATTATCTTTCTTACAGATGTGAAAAAATCAAAACCAGCATATTCCATTCCTTCCAGATAGACACTATAATTTTTTACAGAAAACGTATTGCAATACACGAACAAACGTTCTATAATAATGCATATGATGAACAAGGAAAAGTACAAACGATTGAGGGAGAGTGTGAATATGGGATTAAATAAAGAATACGAAAGGATTTCGGGATGTCCGAAAGAAATGACAAATGACGAATACCGAATAGAACTACGAAAATTATTTGACAATGTTAATGAAAATTATAAATTGCGTTGGTTTTATTTGTTTGTAAGCGAAAAATTAAGGAGCAGCGACTAGGCTACTCCTTATTCTTATCAGTTTGTTCTGACAAAGCTTTGGCTTGTATCTCTAACATGCTCAACATATCTGGATTTAATTTTTCTGCATACGCAAGTAGGCGCATGAGTTGCGAATTGTTGCTTGCTCTTGCTAACAGCCGTTCATTTTTGGTTGAGAAATTTTTGTCAACTTCGTATTTTTCAATAAGTGCATCAATAACTTCTTGAGAAATTGCATAATCTGGTTCTAAATCACACACTTCTGTTTGGCAAAATGACTTGTAATCCAAAGATTCAATGTTAAAGTTGTTTTGGTGAATTTTTAATGAAAAGTCGGCTTCTAAATATTTTTCAAAAGCTTCTATTTTTCCATTTAATGTTTTTTGTGGATTTCTGAATTCAGAAATTCTATCTGTTCTTTCAATGTTTGCTTCACTGAAAGTCATAAAAAATGGATATTTTTCTTTTATCTTTAAAAATCGTTGATGGAACAGTTCGTGTTCTTTTCTTGACTGTTCTGAAAGTGGGTTGTCACCAAAACCGCACACAGGGCACATTATCAAATCAGTTTTACCAATTAAAAAATCGAGACTAACATCGAGTACATCTGCAATGCTCTGCATTTTATCATCTTTTGGGACATATTTCCCATTTTTCCAGTTTGAAATAGTGGCAGTTCCCTTTATCCCTGCTAATTTTGTCACTTTGTAATCTGTGAATCCTCTAAAATCACGGATTTTGGCATATCTTTCATAAGAATAATTTCCCATAATATACCTCTTTCAAAAAATAGATAAGAAAAATAAGCTACTACCTATTGACACGCTTATAAAACTATGCTAAAGTACAGACATAGCTTAGAAACATAAGCTAATCAAAAAGGCAATCGCTTTGATTTCTATATTAACTTAGACAGCACTATGATTATATTAGAAAACTAAGCTAATGTCAATATATTTTTAGAAATGGGGTGAAAAAATGTACGAAAAGTACGCAAAACGCAGAGACGAACTGGGGCTGACGGATTATAAGGTGGCGCAAAAAAGTGGCGTACTTACATCAACGCTTAGCGAGTGGAAAAAGCATCACGAGACAAGCGGCGAAGCAGGGTATCAGCCCAAACTTGATAAACTTTCCGCTATTGCGTCAGCATTAGATATGAAAGTTTCAGACTTGATCGATTAGAAAGGAGATTTATGAACAATTTAACAGTAACAGAGCATAACGGCATTCGAGTTCTCACAACACAACAGATTGCTGACGCTTATGGAACGGATGCACAGGTAATCACGAATAATTTTAACCGCAACAAAGACAGATATGTTGAGGGCAAGCATTTTATCTGTTTGACAAGAGAAGAAAAAGCAGGGTTTATTAACAAAAATCAAAATGATTTTTCTTCGTACACCAGAGCCAAGGCAATTTACCTATGGACCGAAAAGGGCGCGTTCCTACATGCAAAATCGTTAAACACTGACAGGGCATGGGAAGTGTACGACCATTTAGTTGATACATATTTTGATAAGAAGAAACCGCTCACATTAAATGAACAGATTCAGTTACTTGCGCAGGGAAATACAGCATTGAATGAGCGTGTTGATATGGTCGATGGCAGGGTAACTGATCTGGAAAATAACATGACACTTGACTACGGACAGCAGGTTGTAATCGGGGATGAAGTCAATAAAGTTGTGATTAACGCTCTTAGTGGGAAAAATAGTGCGGCATACAAAGAAATAGGAAGAAAAGTCTTTTCGGAATGTAACAGTGATATTAAGCATTACTTCCATGTGAATGCCAGAAACAATATTCCAAAGAAACGATTCGATGAAGCTGTACAGTATATTCAAAAGTGGCATCCATGCACAAATACACAGATTTTGATTAACGAAATCAATTCTGAAAATGGAGTGCGCAAATAACAGGAGGAAAATCATGGATAGACAAAAGAGCATAGCGATCAGAAAAACTTTAGATCAGATAGGCGTGAAACATAGTCTTAAAGGTTACAGATACATAATCAGCGCCATTGAGAAGGGACTTGACGATAGAAGCAAACTCGATTATATCACAAAAGTTCTTTACGTTGAGATCGCAAGGGAAAACGATAGCACACCGTCGAGAGTGGAAAGAGCCATCCGGCACGCGATAGAAGTGGCTTGGTGTCGCGGGAATGCGCGAGCAATCAACAGCATATTCGGATATACGGTTTCCGCGGCAAAAGGTAAGCCTACAAATTCAGAGTTTATTGCCTTGTTGACTGATTTCATCGATTTCAATTATGAAGAGATCGCAAATGGAACATATGAGTTTGAATGAGTTTCTTCCTTATGTTAATGGGAGAAGAAAGGAGAACAGATGAAAGCAAAAGTTACAATGATGGTTGGTATCCTTGTTTCCGCCATATCTGGATGCCTCATGAATTCAGACGGGGCAGTGCTGGTGGTTGCCGCAATAACATTTCTGATTGGATTTGCCTTGGTAGCATTTTCAATTCGAATATGCGAGATAGAGGATAACCGTAGGGCTTTAAACCAGAGAATTGAGGAGAGGAGAAAGCACATTGAGAAAAGCAGTAATGACGCTGATGATCGTCGCAATAACATTCGCATCACCGTGTTGCTTGAGTGCCGGTGAGACATACAACGGTTACTGCAACGAAATTGGAGCGGAATACAATATTTGCCCGGAACTTTTGGAAGCAATTATTGAAGCAGAATCAAGCGGCAACCCAAATGCGGTTGGAGCCGATGGAGATATCGGGCTGATGCAGGTCGTGAAAAGATGGCATACAGACCGTATGAAACGCCTTGGTGTGTATGATCTGAAAGATCCATACGGCAATATTCTTGTCGCCACAGACTATCTGGCGGAACTGTTTGAGAAGTACGAAGATGTCGGCACGGTGCTGATGGAGTACAACGGCACTCCAAATTCACAGTCAAAAGGAATGGCTGGTGATTATACCGAATATGCCTTATCCATAATGGAAAGGAGTTATGAACTTGAAAGAGCACACGGAAAATAAAAAGGAATCATCCCACCGACCAAAGCTGAATGATTCCGATAAAAAATGCAATAGCATAAGCTATTTGCGCCTATTTTAGCACAAATTAAGGAGAATTACAAATCATGGATAATAAATTTAAAAATAATGTAGCAGAAGTTACCGGGGTAATCACTTCGGAACCGGAATTTAGCCATGAGACATATGGCGAAAAATTCTACACGATGATGCTTGACGTGGAGAGGGCGAGCGGAGCCATGGATAGCATACCGCTTACAATCTCGGACAGGCTGTTTGAATTGGATGATACATATACCGGGAAACGTGTTCATGTATCCGGCCAGTTCCGGTCATACAACAAAGGCAACCGTTTGATTTTATCATTGTTTGTTCGGGATATTGAGGAACTGGATGATATGCAGAGCGATCTCCAGGTGAACAGTATTAGCCTTGACGGTTATATCTGTAAAGCCCCGATCTACCGGAAGACACCACTTGGACGCGAGATCGCAGATGTTTTAATTGCAGTCAACCGCGGCTACGGGAAATCCGACTATATCCCATGCATCGCATGGGGCAGAAACGCAAGATTTGCCGAACAGCTTGAAATTGGAACGCATGTTGAAATCACCGGTAGGATCCAGAGCCGGAACTATACCAAGCGATGCTCAGATGGAGCGGAGGAGGAAAGAACCGCATACGAGGTATCCGTGAGCATGATAACTATTATTGATGGAAGTGAGGAATAGAGAAATGAAAATGATGTTAAAATCTCTCCATTTGGAGAATTTCAAAGGATCAAAACTTTTGGATGTAAATTTCACAGAAAAAACAAAGATCAAAGGACAGAATGCATCCGGAAAGACCACTGTATTTGATGCATTCACATGGCTTCTGTTTAACAAGAATAGCGCGGGAGAAGAAAAATTCAATGTTCGTCCATTGGATAAGGACGGCAAGAGAATCGACAATGTAGAGATCAAGGTTGCGGCGGTTCTGGATGTGGACGGTAAGGAAGTGGAACTTTCAAAAGTGCAGAAACAGAACTGGGTTAAGAAGCGCGGCACAGATATCGTGACTTTACAGGGCAACGTCAACTCGTTTGAAATTGACGGTTATCCAAAGAGTGAAGCTGATTTCAAAGAATATATCTCCAGTCTGGCGCAGAGCGAGGATATGTTCAAGATGCTGACCAATCCGCAGTATTTCTCTTCCATGAAATGGAAAGATCAGCGAGATATTCTGATGAAACTTGTTGCAGAGGTTTCCGATGTGGAACTGGCACAGACCGATGCCAAGTATGCACCGCTGATTGATGAATTGGAGAAAGCGCCATCTACAGATGATATTTGCGCCAAGTTTTCCAAAGCGTTATCCGAATGGAAGAAGAAACAGGCTGAAATCCCGGTGCGTATTGATGAAGCCGAGAAATCCAAGGTTGATGTGGATGTGGCAGAGCAGGAGCTTGCCAAGGCTGATCTGGAACGACAGATCACGGGGATAGCCGAACAGCTTAAATCGGCTTCCAAGGTCGTTGACAATCTGGAACAGCAGAAATTTGAATTGCAGTTTGAGATCAACGATTGCAAGCGAAAAGCGAACGAATCCCTTATCAAGGAGCGGCGGGCGCTGGAAGATAGAAAGGATGAAGCCACGAGGAAATTCAATGATCTGCATAAGAAGATTACAATTCTTGAGCGCGGAATTGGAGATAAGAAACGCAGGATTGAGGTCTTAAATGGCGAAAAATCAGAACTGGGAGAGCAGTACAATGCCGAGATAACCAAGGCGTTTGATGAAGCACCTTATCTGTTTGATGAATCCAAGTGGGTATTCGATGAATCTACAACGGTTTGCTCCTTGTGTGGACAGAAATTACCAGAGGATAAGATCGAGCAGTTAAAGGCTGATTTTGAGACCAGAAAGGCAAAAGCTAAAGCGGATGCCGCAGATAAACTGAAAGCGGCTAAATTCTCTTTTGATAATCATAAAAAGGTTGAACTGAACCGGATTTCGACACTGGGTAATGAGAAGAAAGCCGAGGTTGAAGCACTGAAAGCCGAGATCGTAGATGCGGAAAAGAATTTCCCGGAACTGCGTAAACAGGAGACGGAGCAGACGAAGATTGAAAATGAGTGCATTAAGAAACTGTCAGAGTTGCCGGAAGAAGCTGATTTGAGTGCCAATGAGGACTACGAAGCCTTGATGAAGAAAGAAGCCGATCTGCAGGCACAGATTGATTCTGCGAGAGCAAACAGCACCGATACATCCGCGTTAGAACAGAAGAAAGCAGAACTTGAAATCGCTTTGGAAGATGCGAAAGCTATCATTGCGCAGGCGGCTAAGAATGTTGAGGTTGACGAGCGTATCGCCGAGTTGCAGGCAGAGCAGAAAGAAATCGGGCAGAAAGTTGCAGATCAGGAACAGATGCTTTACCTCTTGGAAGAGTTCATTCGTTTCAAGCTGAATAAGGTTTCTGAATCCATCAACAGTCATTTCAAGACAGTTAATTTCAAACTCTTTGAAATGCAGTTAAATGGCGGCATGAAAGATTGTTGTGAGTGTACCGTAAACGGCGTACCGTATTCAACTTTGAACAGTGGTCACAGAATCGTAGCCGGACTTGATATTATCCGTTCGCTTAGCGAATTGTACGGTGTGAGCGTGCCGATTTTCGTAGATAACGCCGAATCGCTGAATGAGTTCAATGTGCCGGATATGGATGCACAGTTAATTCTTTTGAGCGTTTCAGAGGACAAGCAGTTGAAAGTCGAGGGAGTGTAAATGTCGAGAGTAGGAATCGGGAACAACGTCACACAGCCGGATGCACGGTGTATGTCATGCAAGCGTTGGAAGAGCGCAAGCAAGAAAGGGTTCATGGGTTTTGCGGAATCCGGACATTGTTCTCTTTCGTATTGTGAGAAAGACGCAAGAAATAAAGGAAAGAGAGGTATGCATAGATGAAAATTAGACTTTCTACAGGCGGAATGAATATTGCCGTTGATGTTGGAGATAAAGCGAATTATCTCTTTACCCGAATTGCTAATCAGTTGATTTGTAATGCGATTGGAGATACCGAAGCAGAGAGAGTTGTTGAAAAACTGAAAGAAAATGCACAAAAGAAAGAGATGCCTGCAATGCGAAGTCTGCCTGAAGAACCAAAATCCGGTACCGAGGAAAAAGTTACAGAAGAGTATCACGGATTGACATATAAAGGATTCATCTATTGGAAATGTAAGAAATGCGGAGCGATAAGAGGTTTCTGCTTGAAGAAAGAGAGCAAAGGCATCCATTGCATGAATTGCGGAGATGATTCACTTTTTGATGAACCATTGAAACCACTTTATGCGAATTGCGAGTGCGGACAGCATTCAAGATACATGACCAATATGGATGAGGAAATGTTTGATATGGATTGCATTGATTGTGGTGCACCAATTCCTATTAAGTGGAACGACCATGATAAATGCTATCAGACCATCAAAAATTAGAAAGCGAGGTGTCAGAATGAATTATATCAAAGCAAAATTTCCAAACAGCACCAGAAGCTATACATACCGCACCGATGATTCTGTGAAAGCCGGTGACACGGTTGTAAATGCCAATGGTGCAAAGCTGATGGTTACGGACGAATCGGTAGATATGAAATGGGTGGAAACCTACGGCGCTGATAGGGTGGCGATTGTGATGAAATATGAGGAACCGGTAGATGCCGGAGAAAGCGAGGAAAAATAATTATGGCAGAGAACACAGCAGTAGCAAAGGCAGAGGAAAAGAAAGAGGTTGCACACAGCAACAACAAGGTTACAGATTACAGTCTTGGAATTTTCGGAACATCCGACAATTTCATCATGGCAATGCAGATGGCAAAGGCATTATCAAGCTCAACAATCGTTCCATCAACGTTCCAGAAGAACGATGCAAACTGTCTGATCGCCATTGAACAGGCGCAGAGATTGAAAGTAAGCCCACTGATGGTAATGCAGAACTTGTATGTAATACAGGGAAGACCATCTTGGAGTTCAAAGTTTCTGATTGCGGCAATCAATAATTCCGGTAAATTTGACATGGAATTACAGTTCGAGGAAACCAAAGATAAGGATGGCAAGCCTTATTCGTGCCTTGCTTGGACTACGAAAAATGGTCGTAGAGTTGAGGGGATGACCGTGGACATGGAAATGGCTAAAGCCGAGGGATGGCTTAGTAAGAACGGTAGTAAGTGGAAAACCATGCCGCAGTTAATGCTTCGTTACAGAGCGGCATCGTTCTTCTCCAGTCTGAATTGCCCGGAACTGACAATGGGATTGTATACGAAAGAAGAGATGCAGGACAACGATTTCAAGGAATATCCAATGGAAGATTTGCAGGAACAGGTCAAGCGTGATATTTCTGAAAATGCCAATTCCGAGGAATTCCAGGCTGAACCGGAAGTTGCGGAGACCGTGGAAGAGCCTAAGATGGCAGAGTCAGAGAAAGTAACCGGAGAAGTTGTTGAGAATGACGAGAACATACCGGGCTTTATGAAAGATTAGGAGGTTGCCATGAGAGTTATATCGCAGGACGGTACGATTGATGTGCCTTATGAGCAGGTGATTATTCAGAGATTCAAGTCAAGAATTTATTTCCTGAACAAAAACTTAACAGGTGTTGAGCCGCTTACGGATGACATGCAAATTGCTGAATATTCCACGGAAGAAAAGGCAAAGAAAGCTATGGAAATGCTTAGAATTGCGTATACAGGAAGTATTGCCATGTTTCAGAACGTTGAGCCTACAGAAGAAGTTAATGAAGTATTCAAAAAATGCAATACACAGGTCATATATGCAAGCCTTGACAATCAGCCATCGGAAATTAAATTTGAGAATCATCAAAATTTTTATTTCCAGTTTCCGACAGAGGAAGAATTGGAGTAGCCTATGGAATTAAAAGTTTTAGGTTCCGGTTCATCCGGTAACTGCTACATTCTGGAGAATGACAACGAAGCAT
>ERZ1034844.1023-NODE-1023-length-13869-cov-7.017229_pt1 | contig 13869 bp, 22 predicted proteins | sample MGYA00520594_ERZ1034844 | MGnify/ENA primary metagenome ERZ1034844 (study PRJEB33766, sample SAMN09781733) | gut metagenome | biome: gut microbiome | host: Homo sapiens | place: Madagascar | study: EMG produced TPA metagenomics assembly of the PRJNA485056 data...
CCACTTGATGTACGCATAAGAAAAGCCACCCCATTACAGAGTGGCTAATTTTTTATTTTGATTTTACACTGTAATATTCAATATTAATCTTTGGCAATGTAACATCAGAACCAAGGACTGACGTGTAAGAATACTTACCGTCACATTCACCCCAAATGGTGATTATATCATCTTCAAGAATTCTATCTGCATTCTTTGGTAATTCAACAGTTGCATAAATAGTATCATCCCAAAGACCATATTTGTCTTTAGTAACATTAATTCTTAAATCAACAGTAGTATTATCATCAAGCCAATGTTCATCTTCTTGTACTTGAATAACTTGACCTGTGTATTTTAGTTTCTCGCCTTTATGCTTGTCAGGATTTCTGGACAAATCTTTGAAAGAAAGTGTCTTACATTTATTTTTGTAAGCTTTAGCTGATACTTTCTTTTTTGCCTTTGCTGTTGGTTGCACTGTTGTAGTTTCTACTGCACTGGTACTAACCTTTGTTGTTTCTTTATTATCAGTATCTTTACTGCTATTTTTACCGGCAGAACCGGCTCCGATAGAAATAACGATAACTACAACAATAACCCAGAACCACCACTTCTTATAAAACGGTTTCTTAGTCCCATTATATTTTTGAGAATTTTTCATTAAATTATTCATTGTGAAATTTCACCTCATTTTATAATTTTATTACATTTTAAATCATAATTCGGTGAAAGTCAACATATTTATTATAAATACTCAAAATATACTATTAATAAAATCCAATTCCTGTTGTTCATCTTGTGAAGTAGCTTTTCTCTTTAGGTCTATTAACTCTTTGTGGGTACTGTAAAATTCTCTCTCCCACTTTTCAAGTTTCTTTCCTTTAGACTTCTTACCTCTAATGTTCATTATTTGTGAAAACAAGCCATCTCCAATTTCATTAAATAGACCTAGAAAAGTCCACCAATGAAGGTACTTTACTTCTCTTGTTTCGTAACCGGCTACCTTATTAATTGCCGGGAAAATAATACTTTCATCTTGTTCCCAATCAAGTATTTTTCTTTGATTTTGAGATTTTGGAGTATCTCCACCATCAAGGAACCACATTGCCTTTTTAATAGCTTGTTCTGTATTAGCCGGTATTTCTTTATACAAACACTTTAGACATACTAAAGCCTTACAATATTGGTCTAGTTCAGGGTCATTGAATGCTTGAAATATTAACAATGCAACACGGAAATCTGAATTAATTTCATATGTTGCATTGTCAATTTCAAGGCTTTTAGGAAGTTCACCAATCATTTTACTTTAGATGTGTACTTATGTACCTTTTCAGCTATTTCTTGTTGTTCTACCCCAATATCTTTTTTTATAGAAGGAAGAATTGCCTCTAAAAAATTCTGAAAAACAGGCTTACCACCGGCAATGCTGATACAGTTAGTATTACCAAAGATAATATCAGAAACATCACCATCAAAAATGAAATCTATTTGTTTTCTGATTTTTCTATCTACACTTACGAAAAGATTATTAGCCTCATCAAATGTATTTGCAGTAGAATTTTCATATTCTTTTGCAATCTTATCAATTTGTTTCATTGCTTTTGTGAATCTATCAAAAATCGCATAATCGGTCATTTTAATACGCAAAATTCTACTTTCATCACCGTTAATAGAATATTCTTTATATCCAACATCAAAACTTAAATTGTTCATGACTTCTCCTTATACTGCTGTAAATGTTGGTACTTTGTTAGTAATAGCAACAGTACCTTTCTGACGATTACCTTCAAGTGAAACATTGTAAGGAATATTTACACCACTATTGTTACCACCTGCACCACCGTAAGACTGTGGCTTTACAAAACAATCTTCTACCCAAGCACTGGCACCTGTAACTGTACCTGATGCATCAATAGTAGCATTGTTATCAATAAGCACTTCAAGAATTTTTGTTCTGCAGTTTTCTCCTGTAAGTCTATTCATAGCAATGTCTTTTAGCTTGTCAAAGATTTCATCTTCTGTGTCTGCATAGTATGTTTCTACACCAAGAGTTGGTGCGTAACCATTATCAATAGTTTGGTCAAGAATATTCTTTGAGTCTGCTTCCGGATTTAGCTCCATTGATAGGTCCTCAATATCTCTACCGATTAGGAACCAACTAGGTGTCTGACTTCCAAAACTAGCGTCAATATAATGCATTAAGTAACTTCTTTTTAGCTTACCTGAATACTTACTAGGTGTTCCACTTACTGCTTTTGTTTCTGCCATAATATTACCTTCTTTCATTAATAATCAATTTTGTATTGTGATATAATCTGCAACTGATATACCACACCGTTATTCATATTGCCATTTGGTATTTCGTAAATCATACCGTTTGAACAAGTTAACTTTGTTAGAGTGCCTATATACTCTTTGTCACCCACCTTGACAGTAACTTCTTGGTTATCTGCAAAATGTTCAAGGTACATTTGAAGTGAGAGTAAAGCACCTGTATTTACCATTCTGTCATAGTCATTAACGGACTGATACACTGCGTATAGAATGAAGTTATGTTGTCTTGTCTGATTCCCTAAAATATCTTCCTTTAGCAATGTATCACCGGTTGAAGATAGTCCGTAACTATCAATTGTGTCATCTGTAAAGTCAATAGAGATTTCATTACACACTTCATTAATTTGTGGAAAACTCTGCAAAGCTGACTTTACTACTTCAATTATGTTCATTTCAAATTACCACCTAAAATTTTTGCAGTACCGTTCAGGATAGCATCTTTCTTATCCTTTTTCATTCGTTCAAACCACATCTTACCTGCTAAAGGGTGTTTAGCCGTTGAATACTGTAGCTCTCTACCGGTAGGGTATTTCTTTGGTGGACTGTAAAAGCCTACCAATTCACCATTTTTGTATAGTGGGATATTAGGACCATAAACAACACCATAGTATAAATACCTTGCATAAGGTCCTAACTGTACAACCTTACCACTACCTATAACTGTACCTACTGTGGCAGACTTAAACAGAAAGCCTGTATCCATAGGTGTGTATGGTATCATCTGCCTTATAACTTCATTGTCAACAAACCTTTGTGCCTTTTGAAATTCCTTTTCAGTTAAAGAACCGAAGTCACTACGCCATTTAAAATTTAAACTTCCGTTAGGTGTGTTAATTGTGTTATCTTGTGGCTGACTAATAATCATACATTCACCTACTTTCCACTAATCTTGATGTGTTGTAACCTTTTAGCACCATAGTCCTTGATGTCTATTGACATAATAGTGTTGTAACTAAAAGACTTGTTAAACTCCTTCATACTTTCCGATACTGTCTTTTGGTCGGTATTATTAAATTCAAAGTCGCAATAACCTTTTACAATAAGGTCTTGTGAGGGTTTCTTAGGTACAATCTTCATTCCTGGAAAAATATTCTTAGCAGGTAACAAACTACTGCTAGGAGTGATTACAAGGCTATCAAGTGGTATATATACAGTTACACTGTCAGCATTCTGTAAACCACTTTTCATAACATTACTTGCCTTGTTCTCTTGCCAATGGCAATGAGGTACATAAAACTTACTGTACCCCACCCCATTAAAATGATATATTGTGCATTTAAAATTAGTAATCACTTTACACCTCTGTACAGTAAACCTGTACTGCTTAACCACATATAAATTGCAGACTTAATTTTCTTTGACAAAACCTGTCTTTGGCTTTCTGTACTTTCATATGTAACTGACATATCACCTGTTTTGTCAGAGGTTACATAATTACTACTATTTTGCTCAGCATTATAAAGCAGTTCAGCTACTTCACAACAACACATTTTTACTTGTTCAGGTACATCACCCTCATCAATGTTGTCACAAGTATAGTGTCTAATATAGTTGGTTGCTTTACGGAAATAAACATAAGGGTTAGCAGTATTAATGACTGCACCTTGATATTTATTTTTATAAAAATCCATATTTGCATAAATCATCATACTGCTTTACCTCTTATTCAGATACTGACTGAGTAGCTGTGTTCTGTGTTACTGTGTGACAGTAGATACCTGCTACTTTGTTCTGATACACCTTAGCAATACCAACATTACGATAACCAAAAGTCCATGCGTCTGCATCAGGGTTTGCGTTAGGGTCAATAATCTTAGGTACTTTGTGCTTGGTGTACTGGATTACTGCTGACTTATGGATAATCTCAAAGTTAATGTCAACAGATTTAGCTGACTTAGCATAACCACCTTTTTCCTGACCGCTGGTCTTACCGTCATTTAGTGTAATGTTAGTCATAAATCTTGATGATGGTACAGGAACAATCTTAGAAAATCTTTCAAGCACTTTTCTTGACTTTGTTGTATCCATATCATCAATTACACCGTAAAGGTCTGAACGAATGTACAGAATTCTGTTATCTGTAGGTACTTCGTCATCATCCATCTTTGCAGTAGCAGTACGAAGAGCCTTGATAATACTTTCACCTGTAGAAAGGCTACCATATGCAGAAGAAATACCCTTGATACCTGAGTATGTAGAAAATCTAAATGCATCAAGTTCAGGTACTTCCTTAGTACGGATAAACTCACCTGCAAGTCTGCCAAATGCAATACCGGCAGTTTCAATATTATCCATACTGTCAACAGTAAACTTTCTGCCTCTATCGTAGTTACAAGCTACTGTCTGATTCTTAATAGTTACATCACCGTTAATGTAACCACTGTTACGGTCATAGTTAGCAAGACCGTCCATTTCAATCATTGGAATAATCAGTTCATTAGCATTAGCACCTGCCTGTGCAAGTTCTGACGCACCGTCTAAATCAGAAGTAAGTGCAGCATTCTTATACACTTCATCGAGAAGTGGCACGTAGGATTTTGCTAATTCAATAGTATTTGCCATAAAATAAAACCTCTTTTCTTAATTATTTATCTTCTTTTGGTTCACCTAAACCCATAGCAGACCTAATGGCTGACATTGAGTCAGGTTTAATATTTGTGTTACCGGTATTCTTTACCGGATTTTTGAAAGGCTCATCTGACTTGAACATATAGTCATTTTCTGTCTTTACATCCTTGATAGCCTTTTCAATATCTTCTGCTTGATTTTTTGATGTTTTAAGGTTGTCAAGGTCAAGCAAAGCCTTAACAGCTTTACTGTTCTTTGCACCACTTTTTGATAAAGCCGTATCAAGTACAGAAGTAAACTCCATATCTGCAATTTTATCCTTGTACTCTTTGTCCTTGTTTGCAAGTTCTGTGTTAAGACTATCAATTTTACCTTGTAAGTCTTTGACATCAACCCCATCAAATTCTTTTAGTGCATCTTGTGCAGTCTTTAGCTGATCCTTTAGGCTATCTCTTTCCACAATTAGTGGTTGTTTAGCCTTTTCTAAATCTTGGTTGTACTGATTCAGAACTTTATCAATATTATCCTTATCAAGTCCTAAATCTTCTAAAAATTTTCTTTGCATAATAGCTCCTTTCGATACGCTTTTTAACGAGGTAGCACCTCTTTCTATCCTTAGTTTAACGACTTAGGAACGGTCAATTTTGGGTATAAAAAAAGCACCTTACGAAATGTAAAGTGCTTAAATAACAATATTTTGTTTAATACTCAGAATTCATAAAATTATGATATTATATCTTTGATACCTTTAGTTGCTTTATAAATTCTTTGCATAATAGAATTTTCTGTTAAATATTCTAAACCTTTTAAGGTAATACGAATATCATCATTATCTACAACAGTTTCACCGGTAATATCCTTATAGACCCTTATACCCTTTATATAACCTATATCAGCCATCATTTCAAGGTATCTTGCCCAGCGTTCTTTGCTTATCTCTAATTTATTATAATCTATTTGAGATAGTTCAAACTCAGGATAATCCATTGCTTTTTCTAATGCTCTAAGAATTTTATAAATACATTTAAAATTATCATCCATATGACTCCACCTATAAAAATTAATTACTTAATAATCAATTTTCAGCATATGCCTACCTGTTCTCTTGAAATAATCTTCATCAGCTTTCTTTGCCTCAATCTTTATTTCTTCCGGTGCATCAGGCTCCATTCTACGGTTACAATCGTGGTCAAGATATGACCATTTATCAAATTTATCAAATTTTCCTGTCAATTTAGTCATCTCCTTTGATAATCTTTACTACTTTATTAACTAATACACCCGGTTTTTTCATCATACTTTTCGCAATACATTCAGAAATAAACTCATTCAAGTTTTTCATAGCATACTTAGATACAGAATATTTATCTTTAAACTCTTTATTATTATACTCCGGTAAGGAATTCATTATTTCCTTTATTTGCTCAAGCTTTTCACTCCACAATGGGTCATTCAACTTATGTTCAAGCTGAATTGCATGACCTATTTCGTGTCTTATTGCGTGTAAATAATGTGCAGTTGACCATTCACCGGACTTGTTCATTTCCTTTGCTTTTTGGGTGTGTTCTGATACAAAACTCTTCTTATTAGCAAATTTCAATTCCAGCATTCTTGAGTTATCATAGAAAGCACCGTAAGCTTTTGGGTCATTATCTCTAAGAACACCAACAGAAGATATGGTAGATATGTTTCCAAACTTCTGTTGCATATTCTCATATTCAGTATTAAAGATTTTCTTAACATCTTTAGTTACACCTTTTTCAAATTCTATTATACCACTATCGTTACTTTTTTCAATATTTGATTTACTGTTTTGTATAGTTTTTTCAAAGTTGGTGTTGTCACCGGAATCAGAAAGTTTATGTACACCATTTTCAATAGTCTTTGTACCGTTACTCTTAGCCACCTTACTACTTTTATCTAGCTTAGCACCTATGTTTCCCAGACCGTCAATATTTACTCTTTGTCTTTGTTGTGGTAGGTTCATAGTCTTTGAAAGTCTTGCATATTCGTCTGAGGTTTTATTGTACCTTGCATTAGCTGACATTATGTCATCAGCACCGGCACCACCCTCTGTAAGCAGTTTTATTTCTTGTCTTTCTGCTCTCATTACAGTTTCAAGTTTTCTTTGTCTTTGCAGAGCCTCATACTTTGTGTAGTTTTTACCTCTGAACTCTCTTTTCTCATTATCTTCTTGGTTCATTCGGTTTAGTTCTTCATCTGTATAAGTCCTTTCTGATACACCTTTAATAAATGGATAATAGTTGTGATAACAGTTAGCACCACAAAGCCCTGTTACTGTACCCAGTCCACAAACTGAAACTAACTCTTCCTTGCTATAAACCCTACCTTGCCAAGGTTGGTGGGTAGGTCTTGCCCCACTATGATAGGTAGTTTCAAAATAGTTTGTTTCAAGTTTTTCTGCATTACTCTCATTGATATTTGCCACTACCTGATTATAACCGGTAAGGACTGCTCTCCTTACTGCTACCGATACTCTACTGCTGTAACCACTATCATAGTCAATGTACCTTAGTCCTGAGTTAGTCATTTCTTTCACTGTATTTCTCAGTACAGTATTGTAATCAAATGCACCTGTTGCAATCTGAGTTATTGCCTTGTCAAGAGTGCTTTGGTAGTAGTCTGTAAGTGGTGTATATGTTAGCTTAGTTGAGTTAGGCTCTCTAAGTGCAAAGCCTAAAGAACCGGTAATGTTCTTTAGCTCTCCTTTAGTCTGAGTTATCATTGATGTAACAAGTTGTTGAAGTTGTAAGTTATCTTCATATGGTATGAAACTTTTACCTACTGTTTCATAAAGGCTTATATCTCTTGCATAACCACTTCTTATAACATTAGAAAACACCTTGTCTATCTGTTCATCAGATAGGTTCAAGGTGTTCTTGATATAACTCTTTATTTCTTCTTTACTTTTTCCCAATTCATAAAGTCTGTTAATTTGCCAATCTGCTGACCTTGTAATCTCCTTATTATTAGCTTGTAACCGTCTAATAATATCAAGCATAATAGTTTGTTCCAGGTCATTAAAAAGGCTCACAATAGGCTGAGGAACAGACTCTATATCCTTTTCAGTAATTTGCATTAATCTTTACCCATAAAAGCCAGTACAATAACTGTAACACAAATAATTGTTGTAATAATAATTGAATTACTCATTCTATCACCTCAGCTTTTTGTGGTAGGTTCTGTAAGGCTGTATCAATGTCTTCACCCATCCACTTTGCTCTGTATTCCTCAGGTCTTAGGATACCTAGATTAAGGTCCTGTATATCTTGCTTTCTTTCTGTTTCTTCATCTGTCTTAATGCTATCCTTAAAATCACAAACAAACTTGTAACCACTTGTAGTCATTGAATTATAAAAAGCTAAAGCATACACAAGGTCCTCCATACAATCCTTTAAATTTTCTTGAATTGCATTGACTGTGTTATACTTTCTGTCTTTAGCCGACTTAATTTCCGTTGCAGTTTTTGCCACTGTTGCCGGATCGGACAAGTCACCATAAGCAAGACCAACAGAAAACTCAATTTCTCTTTTGTATGCCTCAAGTCCGGCTTTAATATCAACTTGTCTGATTGTCGGTGAATAGTCCTGTAGAATTCCCTCATTATCATCAAGGTCAACACTACGATATAACCTTTTATTTAACTTTGCTACTCTATTACCTTTTAGTGCTGATTCATCAATATGTATAGCTCTTTCTCCACTTTCAAACTCCCAATCAAGCCTACCAAACTGAATATCTGCTTTCTGAATAATGGGAAGTGCTGAGTCAAATACAGAAATAGGAGTCATAGAGCCGTCAATATCATTGTCAATAGGGTTACGATAATAGCCAAAAGCAGTTTTATTCATTGTGGGATATGTGATACTTTCTTCTAGGTCTGCCCATTCTTCAATACTGCTTAATGGTATCTTATTGCCTAATGTACTTTCACTGTCAGACACATAGGCAGAATTAGTAATTGTCAGTCCCTTGTCTTTATCTAGGTCGTGATATTCAAGTCTAGTATAGAACTTGTTACCTAGCTTTTTAAATTCAGGAAATATAACTTTAATTAGTCTTCCGTCTGTATCGTATTCAACAGGTATAAAGGCATTGGCAGAAACAAACTGAACTTTACTGCCACCTAAAGGCTTTACAATCATAGCACCTGTGGCTAAACCTCTTTGAAAGTGTGTGTTAAGGTTTCTAATTGCTTTCTTGTATATTTCATCAAGTGGCTTGTAACTGACACTTGAAGTCATTTCAGACAAAGAAACATTGCTAAATTCTCTTACAATGGACTTTTCAAGTCTTAAACTGACAACATGATATTCATCAAGCCACAAGGCTCTGCCTGAATAACTGTTCTGCCACACATCAATAGACTTTAACATTTCATCAGTTAAAGCAATATCAATATTAAGTGCATTCTTAATACTTCTTAGCTTTGTTGGAAACACTCTGCTCCACACTCCTTTCAAAAAATTTATAAGTCCCATTTTATCCCACCTTTATAAACCTTTTCATATTTCTTTCAAAGGTGTACTCAAAGCCGTCAAGACTATCAATATCGGTAGATCCGTCATCAAGCCTTTCATCATTTAGCTTTTTATCGTTCCATACTGCCTCACACAAGGCTCTTTTCAAGCTATCACAACTATCTGTAATAAAGAACCTATCTGCTCCCATAAGTCGCAAAGCACATTGAATACGGTCTTGTATAGGCATTTTCCTAGCCGGTCTAACAATAACATTAGGAAATTTCTTCTCAAAGGCTCTTTTTATACCTCTACCTAAAACAGTTTCGGCATTATCCCAATAAACATAATCAACTTTTCCTACCATATCAAAAACAGACTGTGCAAATTCTATAGCCAGTCTGTCTAAATCATTACTATCATATTCTCCAAAGTGCCTTATACTTCTAATTGCCACCAGCTCACTGTAATTATCAGTTGTACCGGTAGCAACAAACGCATGACCTGACTTATTACCACCAAAGTCAATACCAATAGTTACTTCTTGTAAAGAGCTTTTTAGTATCTGTTTGTATGGTAAATCAGGGTCAATTCTATCAACTAATTTACAGTAATATTCTTTTGGATTGTCGGCAAATTTACGGTAAATAGCACCTTCGGCACGAACCCACTTGCCTAAAATCAATCTATCATAGTAGATAGTACCTTCATACTCATTACACAGGTTTTGTACAAATTCTTTAGACAAAAAGGAATTATCAAAGATTGTATATTCTTGCAAATAAATATCTGCATCACTGTCAATAAACTGTTTTAGCCAGTGAGTAGGGTGTTCAGGGTTTAAGCTACCGTCAAAACAAGAATAGGGCTTATCAAGTCTTGACTTTAGCATAGCAAATACATCTTCATTCCACTTTGCTACCTCATCACCATAAATATATTTAGCCGAGGCACCTTGAATTTTTGCAACCTGACTAACCTTTTCAGCGCCTAAACAATAAACATCTTCGCCACAGATTTTAGCAATGTTGCGACTGTTGATTGTTCCTACAACATCAGAAGTATATCGTTCTCGCATTGGTTGAAGTACATTTCTCTCGATAGTTTCTTTAGATACACCGATAATAAAACAAAGTCCGTCTTTGCCTATTCTCTCTCTAATTCTCGCAGGTACAATAAAAGTAACATCAACAAAACTTTTACCGGAACGAACTGCACCACTCTTTATGTTCCATCTATGGGTAGCATTTACAATATATTCTTTTTGCTTATTTGTGTAACCCATTCTTTGTACTCCTTAGTGCATCATCTTTAATCTCTTTCAAAATATTATCCAGCTTATTAAGTGCCGTTGTGTCTGTTTCTTCTTTCTGCTTATCTCTCCACTTATCAGGTCGTCTATTTTTAAGCCAAAAGATTTGAGCCGTTGTGTTACCTTCCAGTGCTGATGAAAGCAAAGCGTTCTCAACTTCATAGTCAACAACTTCTTTACCCCTTTTTAAGGACTCCGAAAAATCCGAATATTTCTTTTTCCACTCATAAAAAGTTGATAAAGTTATTCCGATATTCTTCGCTATCTGTTCATCGGTTAATCCATCTCTAGCCCAACCCTCCAGCAATAATAAATTTTCCTTTAGTAACCACTTTTGGTATTTTCCCTTTGCCACCGTCACCACCTCTCTTTATTAGTTCCTTATTTACTACTACCGTTCCACCAGGCCTCAAAATTCTTTTCTCTTCGTTTTCTTGCATTTTCATATGTTGTTGTAGTTTGCCTATGCTCTAAAGTAGGGTCAATACGGTTAAATGATCCCGTTGGTTTAAAAGTTCTTAGCTTTTCATGTACTGCGATATTTGCATCTCTTAAAGCCCTATACTCTTTTAACAAAGTTTGATTTTCAAAAGCTTCATCAATACTACCCAACTTCGCAATCTTTGCTTGAACATTTTCAATTCTTTTTTCAAAATAAAAACCAACTTGATCAACTTCTCTGCTTGTTTTCATATTTTCAAAAAAGCTATAATCTTTACTCTGTGCAATCTTTTCATACTTACTGTTTTTCTTTACCTCGGGAGAATTCTTCTCTAAAGCTCCACTTTGTTTAGCAGCATGATACATAACTCTTGCACCTATTTTTGAAACGGGTTCGCCATTACCGTAAGCACTACCGGCTGAGCTTGTTCCACCTCTGCCACCCATTACTCTGACCTCCTAAATTTTTCTTGAAATGAATTCACTTGTACTATATTGCCTTTACATTCTTCCGGTACTGTGCCGTAAAAAATAATTTGTGTAGGTTCTAACCGTTCTAACATTTCATTATAGCCTTGCAAAAATAATTCTTTATCTTTGTTACTTTTCTGTGTGCCTACGCTGGATACTGCAACAATACTGTTCTTTGGCTCTCCGTCAAAGCAATAATTATAACTAACTTCATCACTCCAACAAATTGTAGGTATTACCTTGATACCATACATCTGCCAATATGCAGCCAACCAATGCTTTTTGTAATGATTATAAATCTGCAAGGCTCTAGGGTAGTCGGAATAAAGGCTAAAATCAGGTGAAAGTACAAAGGGGTATTTCATTAACACCTCAATATATTTTTCAGGATTATTCCATAATCGTTGGAACTGATAATCATCAAGAAAGAAATGCACTCCACAATCTTTCTTCTTGCTACTCATTGCATAATTAAAACCAATTAGATTCTCTAAATTGTCAATATTATCTGTAGCATTGATGATAGGAATATTAAAAATGCCTTCACCTTCAAAAATGAATTTTGTTGTGTTCTCATAACTGAACTTATTTTTGTACATTAAATCACCTAATTTCATATACAACAAAACCCACCTAAGTGATTAGGTGGGCAATGCTGAATTTTTTACAAGAGGAATAGTAGAAGTGAAAATCATTCTTGCAATCTTATCTATCTCTTTCGGTTTTCCATAATATCATTATAGCACTTTCTATAGTGGCTTTTAATGGCTATTTAATACTTTGCTAAACTCTTTCAAGGCTTTCCCATGCATTCTATATACCCATCTCAAATCATAATTCATACAATCAGCTACCTGCTCCCATGTTTTATGATTTAGGTAATACTCTGTCAGAACTGTTTTATATCGTTCATCAGTCAGCATATGTATAAGGGTTCTGGCTTGATCCTTTAATTCTACAAGTCGGTCAACTTCTTCATTGATTTTGTCTTGTAATAAAAAAATCTTATCAATAATCTTTGTAAAGTCACCACCACTACCGGAACTCTGTACCCTTTCACCTTGGCTCTGTGGGCTTACTTGTAGCGACTTTAACTTTAGGTGATACAGTTCATCATTCTTAGTATTAATGCTTATATCAGCAAACCTTACACGATTAAGGTACTCTTTAGCGTTCAAGGTTATCACTCCAATCTAACCTCTGTCCACAATGAGGACAGTAATTATATTCCCAACTAGCACTAAACATAGTAAGGTTCTTATGACAACTAGGACAAAATTTATCAAGCAATGCTTTTTTGCTTGATACCACCTTCTTAGGTGTTCGTTTTGAAACAGCCTTACCCAAGTTTACTCTTTTGCAATCATTAATCAGATCTATAAAATCATCTGTTGTCATTCCATAAGAAGAACAAGGGAAATTCTCCTCGCAAATAATATCATATTCATTATTATCAATCATTTCTCCTAATTCTGTAACATCAATATATTTGCCCTCTGAAATATCAATATAATTACTCATATTGCAATCTCTCCACTTTCAATCTTAGCTCTATACTGACCGTAGCTTAATCTTGTACCGTTTTCTTCGTTGTACTTATGTAAGTTATACAAAGTACGGTTAAGGTTATGTTCTCTTGACTGCTTTGGTGTATTAGCTTGTTCTTCTCTTAGCTTTTGGTCCTTCACTCTATTGTGATTCTTAACACATTCATAACTGCAATACTTTGCATTGTGGTTTCTTGCAGTAAATTCATTTCCACATACTCTCTTAATTTCCATATTCGTTACTCCTTAATTCTCCTATGTATTCTATCTGAAAAGCCATTTTCATTAGTGATTAATTCAATAATCAATAATGCGCAATCCAAGATTTTGTCTTTATCAGATAGTGTATAAATCTTTCTGTTTAGTTCATTGCCAAGTTTAATATTCTCTTGAATATGTTTTGATAGGTTCAGAAACTTTTCTGAGTCTGCTTTTTCTTCCTTATATTCAAGTAGCAAATCCTTTTGCTTTTCTTCGCAAAGGTTTTTATCCCAACCACTATGACGGTTAAGGTAACCCAGCTTAGATAATCTTGAAAAGTACTTATACTCAACTGGTGGAAAGTTCTTATAATCAAGTACCCCATCAATAGCCTTGTCCTCAAGAGTAGCAAAGGTTTTGCTATCACTAAAATTCAAATTAATTCTGTGGTTCATAAAAACTCCTATAATGTAAAATTATGAAGAGTTATGCAGGGTTTGAACCCTTTTTCAAAAACCTTTTCTATATATATATT
>ERZ1034844.1024-NODE-1024-length-13865-cov-5.490514_pt1 | contig 13865 bp, 10 predicted proteins | sample MGYA00520594_ERZ1034844 | MGnify/ENA primary metagenome ERZ1034844 (study PRJEB33766, sample SAMN09781733) | gut metagenome | biome: gut microbiome | host: Homo sapiens | place: Madagascar | study: EMG produced TPA metagenomics assembly of the PRJNA485056 data...
GCACGAAGATTACATCGTGCCGTGAAAATTTATTTAATAATAAAAAATATACTGTCACACTGTGCTTCACAATCTACTTAAAAAGCTCTTCAATCGGCACACCAAGCACATCACATATTTTCTGAAAGAAAGCAAGAAATTATGAAGACAAAATTCAGTACAGAAACTTATTTGCCTCCCCTTGATTGAAATCAAGAGGAGGCATTAATTTTTATTCCGTCACGGCGAACTGGCTGTTATACAGATCATAGTAGAAACCGTGCTTTTCGAGGAGCTGTTCGTGAGTGCCCTGTTCGATAATCTGTCCCTTGTTCATAACAAGGATGATATCGGATTCCCTGATTGTTGAAAGTCGGTGAGCAACGACGAAACAGGTTCTGCCCTTCATCATTTTTGCAAAGGTTTTCTGAATCCTTATTTCCGTGTGGCTGTCGATTGACGATGTTGCCTCGTCGAGGATCAGCATCGGCGGAAGATTAAGCAGAACTCTTGTTATGCAAAGCAGCTGCTTCTGTCCCTGCGAAAGTGATCCGCCGTTCTCGCCGAGTACAGTATCATAGCCGTCGGGCAACCGCTTTATAAAGCTGTGCGCATGGGTCAGCTTTGCGGCGGCGATAATCTCTTCGTCTGTTGCGTCGGGATTGGAGTAGGCTATGTTCTCCTTGACTGTGCCCGATTTCAGCCATGTCTCCTGAAGCACCATGCCAAAGTTTTTACGCAATGACTTCCTTTTGAAATCGAGTGAATTTTCACCGTCAACCTTTATCATTCCGCTGTCGGGATCGTAGAAACGCATAAGCAGGTTGATAAGTGTGCTCTTGCCGCAGCCCGTGGGACCGACAATCGCAACACGCTGACCCGGTTTTGCGCTGATACTGAGGTTTTTAATGAGCTGCTTGCTCTTATCGTATGAGAAGCAAACATTCTCAAACTCGACGCTTCCGTCGGCTTTTTCAAGCTCCTTTGCACCGTAGCAGTCGGGGATCTGCTCTTTTTCGTCGATAAGTTCAAAAACTCTTGCCGCCGAGGCAAGCGCATTCTGAAGCTCCGTGACAACTCCCGAGATCTCGTTAAACGGCTTTGTATACTGCGTTGCATAGCTGAGGAAACAGCTTAACTGGCCGACGGTAAGTCTGCCTGCAATTGCCGAGATTGCTCCGAATGTGCCTACGCCTGCATAGACAATGGCGTTGATAAGTCGGGTCGACGGGTTGACCATTGACGAGAAAAATGACGCCTTAAGGCTGTAATTTGTAAGTCTCTCGTTTATCTCATCAAATTTTTCTTCGGACGCCTCTTCACGGCTGAATGCCTTGACGAGCTTCTGATTGCCGACCATTTCGTTTATATGCGATGTGATCTCGCCCCTCGTCTGCGACTGCTTTTGGAACATAGAATAAGTTCTTTTTGCGATGAATGACGCAACAAAGAGTGAAAGCGGAGTAAGTAAAACGACAATCAATGCGATCTTTACATTAACGGAGAACATAAAGATCAGCGTGCCGAGAATTGTAATAACTCCCGTAAAGAACTGAGTAAAGCCCATCAGCAGTCCGTCGGAAAGTTGGTCTATATCCGTAATTATTCGGCTGACGATGTCGCCGTGCTCGTGTGAGTCGATATATGCGATGTCAAGATTCTGCAAATGACGGAAAGCCTGAACTCGCAAATCCTTGACAACACGGTAGGTTATCCTGTTGTTGATGACGTTCATAAACCACTGAGCCAGCGCAGTTATGCCGATCACGATACCCGTCTTTACAAGAATTGTTACAATGCCTTTGATGTCGACATTGCCTTTGCCGAGCGCAAGATCGACCGCATTACCGAACAAAATCGGCGCATAGAGCTGTGTCGCAACAACAATAACGGCAAGCAGGAGCGAAAAAAGAACAAGAAATTTATATTTCTCAATCAGCTTCAGCAGACGGCGGAATGTACTTTTATTGTTTTTCATTTATACCGCCTCCTTGCTCGAAAGCTGGGATTCGCAGATTTCTCTGTACTCCTCGCAGTTTTCAAAAAGTTCGTCGTGCTTACCGATGCCGCAAACCTTGCCGTCATCAAGCACAACAATTATATCCGCATTTTTGATTGTGGAAAAACGCTGAGAGACGATAAAAACAGTCATATTATCGGTATCGGCCTTTATCGCACGGCGAAGCGCCGCATCCGTCGCAAAGTCGAGAGCTGACGAGCTGTCGTCAAGAATCAATATCTGCGGCTTGCGGACAAGCGCTCTTGCAATCGTAAGGCGCTGAATCTGACCACCCGAAAGGTTCTTGCCGCCTTGAAGTATCTTGCTGTCGAGTCCTTCCTTGTCGTTTACAAAGTCAAGAGCCTGAGCCGTTTTAAGCGCCGCCGTGATCTCCTCGTCGGTTGCATCCGGCTTGCCCCATTTCATATTGTCACGCACACTGCCGCTGACAAGCGCCGCCTTTTGCGGAACAACGCCCACCATCTTCCGAATCTCGTCCGTGCCGTAGTTACGCACATCCGTACCGTTGATTTTCAGTGAACCGCCGCTGACGTCGTAAAACCTCGGTATAAGATTGACAAGTGTAGTCTTACCCGAGCCGGTGGCACCGATTATGCCGACCGTAGCGCCTTTCGGCACGCTCAGTGTAAGGGAATCAAGCGACTTTTCCTTTGATCCTGCATAAATTGCGCTGACGTGATCAAATTCAACCGCCGTATCGTCGGGAGTTTTGACTCCGTTGCCGTCGTTTACGGTTGATTTTATTTCAAAGACATCATTAATTCTGTTCCCGCAGGCAACAGCCTTAGTCAGGTTGATTATCAGGTTTGAGAGCTTGATCAGCTCAACAAGAACCTGCGACATATAGTTGATGAGTGAAATTACCTCGCCCTGCTTGAGTGCGCCCGTGTCAACACGCAGACCGCCGACATATATAATAAGAACAATTGAAAGATTAACAATCACATAGGTTATCGGATTGAGGTAAGCCGAAATTTTTCCGCCGTAAAGTTGCATATTCATAAGCTCGTCCGAGCACTTGTCAAAATCCTCAATCTCTTTCTGCTCGTGGTTGAACGCACGTATAACCCTGACGCCCGAAAGATTTTCTCTCGTCATCCGCATTACGGAATCAAGCCTGTTCTGAACCTTTTTATAGATCGGCACGGAATAGAACATTATTCCGAAAACAACGACCGCAAGCAAGGGTATCGAAACTGCAAATATAATCGCAGTTTTCGGGTCAACCGTAAACGCCATAACAACCGCACCGATAACTATGAACGGTGAACGCAGGAAAAGACGAAGGAACAGGTTGACCGCCGTCTGCATCTGGTTTATATCCGCAGTCAGCCTTGTTATTAGCGTTGAGGTGCCGACCCTATCTATCTCCGAATACGAAAGGGAGTTGATATGACGGTATAGGTCGCTTCTCAGCTCCTTGCCGAAGCCGACAGACGCCTTTGCCGCAAAGTACTGTGCGATCAAAGCACTCGCAAATCCGACAATTGCCAGACCGACAAGCACCGCACCCATTTTCAAAATGTACGGCTTATCGGAATTTTTGATTCCCGTATCAATGATCGCCGCAATAACGAGCGGAACAAAAAGCTCGAAGCTCGCCTCAAGCATTTTGAAAAGCGGCGCAAGGATACTTTCTTTGACATAATTTCGCAGATACTTCAAAAGATTTTTCATACTGCCTCCAAAATTTATTCCAATTATATTATTTCCGTATTTCTTCTCCAGTGGAAAAGGAACTGCTGGGCAATTCCCTCCACTCCGTCGGCACATTCGGGTAAGCCCTCTGGATAAAGCTCCGCCATAATCCGCTTGACCCATACGTCAACGGGAAATGCCTCAATCCGTCCGCAGCCGTAAAGAAGAGTACACTCTGCAACCTTTGCGCCGACGCCCTTTATTTTAATAAGCTCCTCTCGGCAGCGATCCATATCGCCGTTTGCAAGCATTTCCAAATTGACATCGCCGCCTGCAACCTTTTGCGCCGCATCAATTATGTATTTCGCACGGAATCCCGACCTGAGAGGACTGAGATCCTCAACTGTACAGCCTGCAAGCCTCTGTGCCGAAGGATAGCCGAAATCTCCGTTACCGAGGTCATCGCCGAACGTTGCACAAAGCCGTTCAATTATACCCTTGATTCTCGGAATGTTGTTATTCTGGGAAATGATGAACGAACAGAGTGCCTCCCACGTATCCTGTCGGAGAATCCTGATTCCAGGGTATTCCGTAATCGCCCTGTTAAGCCATTTATCGGATTTCAGCCTTTCACAAATCCCGTCATAGTCACGGTCAAGATCAAGGTATCTGCGCCAGAACCCTGCGTCCGTATCACCGTAAATTGTGATTTGATTACCCTTCTGCTCAACATCGACCGCCCGTGAACCGACAACGGCATGCCATTTTCCGTCGGCTTTCTCAGTCCATCGGAAAGCCTGTCCGCAGTCGAACGTCAGACCGACATCAAACGCACCGACGTCACCAAAAACTATTCTTTTGTCTCCGATTTCGGTTTTCATCGGCCGAGACTCCTTTCGATAACCGTATTTCAGTGAAAATATTCATTTTGTAACATTTTGTTACCGAAAACTTGTCAAGTGTTTTTTTTGCTCCGTTTTGCACAAAGATTTTTTAAATTTTGAGTAAAAATTTCCGGTTTTTATAATAAAAAAATACTTGACAAAATTTCGGTACGATTGTTAAATAATTAACATAAATTGCATTTTCCACGGGCAAAACGGTGGAAAAATACGCAAAATCAACGTTTTAAAGGTGAGTTATCCACACTTTCCACATAGTTTTCCACCGATTTTGTGAAAAAATCAAAGTTTTCCACACTTCCACAGAAAACGTGGAAAATGTTACAATCAGTCGATTTCGGTCGGGTTTTATTCACTTTGTTTTGCATAAAAACAAAGTTATCGGCAACAATAAAAGAGAAAAAAGTAAGCGAAAGCAGGGATAATTTGATCAAGGGAGTAAATCATCAGGTGGTCGAGGTTACGAAGCCGACCTGCGAATATTTCGAACGGGTAATATTTTTTGTAAAACCTGAATTTTCTCAGGTCAGCGAGGGAACACTGCGTGAGCGTGCCGGAAAAATTGCCGGTGAAACGGGAGCACCCCCGCCGACAAAGCTGAGAAAAAACAAGCTGATCTTTATTGCGAAACTGGTCGGCTCGGCTCTCGTTGGCGCCGCAGTCGCTTTGGCGATAAGCAGATTCGTAACGTGACTTATTTCTTTGCCGATTTGCAAAACTCTGCCATACAGCAATTTGCACAATCGGGACGTCTTGCGATGCAGACCGCCCTGCCGTGGAGAACGCAGCGATGGCAAAAATCATTGCTTTCCTCCGGCGGGATAAGCTCACGAAGAGCCTTTTCAACCTTGAACGGATCCTTGGATTCGACAAGTCCGAGGAGATTACTTATTCTTATCAGGTGTGTGTCCGCAACGACGGCGGGTTTGCCGAAGATATCGCCGCAGATCAGGTTTGCTGTCTTTCTGCCGACTCCGGGAAGGGATGTCAGATCCTCGATGTTGTCGGGGACCTTTCCTCCGAAGTCGGAGATTATCTTCTGTGCCATAGCAACGATATCCTTTGCCTTTGTGCGAAAAAAGCCGCAGGATCGGATAAGCTCCTCGACGTCGCCTACCTCGGCGGCGGCAAAATCCTCAACCGTCGGATACTTTGCAAAGAGTGCGGGCGTGACTATATTGACACGGGCGTCCGTGCACTGTGCCGAAAGCCGTGTTGCAACCAAAAGCTGAAAATCATTTTTATAATCAAGAGAGCATATTGCCTCGGGGTACTCCTTTTTGAGCGCCTCAACGGCAAGCGATGCTCTTTGTTTTTTTGTCATTTCCTCACCAACCCACAAAGATAATAAATACAATATATCAAATCAAGACGTGCACCGCAAAAAGTGCGTTATTGCTTGAAATATTATACTACAACATTCGGCAAAAATAAAGATCTTTGTAATAAAACAATTAAAGATTGAAAAAAACAGCAAAGTATGATATTATAGAAATGAACTGTTCAAGGAGGTATTTCTATGAATAAACATAAGATAATTTCTTTATTGCTTATACTCTCTCTGGCTGTGTGCTCTTTCAGCGCCTGCGGAGATTCCAAAACCCCGGGGGACAAGAATGACAAGCTCATTTCCGAAACTCCCGATAAAATCGAACTGGTCGACGACAGTATGAAAAACAGCGCCGAGGAGGTCACCGCAATTACAGGCTCGACCGATCTCAACGGCAAAGTTATCGACTCAAAGGGTATCGTCGACAAGGCCGGCCACAAGATCTATTCGACAGGTCAGAAGGACAGCGACGGCAAACTCATCTACACGACAGGCAAGAAGGATTCCAACGGCAATATTCTTTACACCAAGAATGAGGTTGACTCCTTCGGCAATCTGATCTACTACACGGGGAAATACGGTCCCGACGGCAAGCTCACCATTACCCGCACGGGCGAAACTCCCGACTACACCTCAAACAACACGCCGTCAACAAAAATCTCGGCTAACAGAATCACAACCTCAACGACCGTCGGCGTAAAGGATCCCTCGGACAATTCATTTGAAAATGTCAAGAGCTCCTATACAAAGTATTTCGGCGGTTCGGGACTTGACGCATTCAGAAAGGTTGCCGCCTGTAAGGACGGCGGATTCGTTGCCGCAGGAATCTCGGGCTCAAAGGACGGCGACTACAAGGGTGTCTCCGGTGAATGGGAGGTTCAGCATACTTCACTTGTCAAATACTCTGTTGACGGCAAGCTCGAATGGAAATACATTATCGGCGGCGACAACCAGGTCAGCCTCAACGACGTAGCCGAGCTCAAGGACGGCTCGATTGTTGCGGCAGGTCAGACCTTTGCCGAGAGCGGCGATGTCGTCAAAAATGCCGGAACTCTTTCGGCGTTCCTCGTTCGCCTTAACAAGAACGGACAACTCACCTGGAAATATGTTTTCCCGTCGGATTCATCATCAACGGGCGACTACATCAGCGCCCTTGCCGCCACACCGGATGGTGGATTCGTTGCCGGCGGTAAGGCGGTATCCGATTCGGGATTCTTCACGGGAACGGGAAACAGCGGCACAAAGGCATTTGTATTCAAGTTTGATAAGAACTGCAACATCAAATGGCGCCGTGTTCTTCAAGGCTCAAAATCAAACAACTTCTCGGCTCTTGCAGTTAACTCCGACGGTGAAATTTTCGGTACCTGCGTTACAATGTCATCCGACGGTGACTTCTCCGGCATCAGATTCAAAACAATTCAGGCTTCCAATACAGTCCTTGTAAAGCTCAAGAAGAACGGTGACCTTGAATGGGCGGAATATCTTCAGGGCTCGGGCGACAGCGAATATAACGCCGTTGCCGCAACGGACGACGGCGGCTGTGTAGTCGGCGGAACCTATACAATTTATAAAAAGGCAGACGGCATCTACACAATGAGCTACGGTAAGCGTGACGGCTACATCCTCAGATACAATTCAAAGGGACAGGTTTGCTGGGCAAGAATTGTCGGCGGAAGCGATCATGACAACGTGCTCGGAATCACAAGCATCGACGGCGGATTCGTTGTTGTCGGTCAGACAAAATCAACCAGCGGCGACTTCCAGCAGTATAAGGCAGGCGGTGGATACGACGGATACATTATGTACCTCACCGACAACGGAAAAACCTCCGCAGTTACACGCCTTAACGGAAGCGAGGATGATTCGGTAATGGCTGTTGCAACTCTTAATGACGGTTCAATCGCAGTCTCGGGCTGGACGAAGAGCAACGATCAGTCGTTCAACGGATCAAACGCAAAGAAACAGTATATGGGCTTTGTAAGCAGATACACTGCGACCGTAAAATAAAAATCAAATGAGCTGTCGCATTAAAACGGTGCGGCAGCTTTTTGCTTAGGAGCAGATATGAATCACAGAGAAATTTTTTCGGATGCAAGGTGGCTCAGCCCACGACAATATCTCGATGCGGCACTTTTTCGCTCTGAGATTGAGATCAACCGCACCGTGCAAAGCGCCGAGATTACAATATGCGGGCTCGGCTGGTTCATCCTTTACATAAACGGCAGAAGAGTCGGTAACGATGAATTTGTCCCTGCCTACACCGACTATCACGATCGACCTGATATGAATCTTTCATATCCGCTGAATGATGATTTTTCGCATAGAATCTATGCCTTGAAATATGATGTCTCCGAATACCTGCACGAGGGTAAAAATATTCTCGGTGTTGCGGTCGGCGGAGGATATTATCATCAGACCCTCAGAAAAGCCGAGGGTAATATGAACTACGGCAACATCAAGCTCTGCTATAAGCTCGATGTTGATTCCGAAGTGTTTTACTCGAACAGGAAAGATGTCAGATATTCACGGGGATATTTTGAAAAATCCAATCTCTTCTACGGCGAAACGCTTGATTTCAGAGGTTTTGACCGCAAATGGAGTACCGTTGACGGCAATCTTTCGGACGGCGAAGAACCGTTTGAAACCGCGCCGCCGAAAACCGAATATTATATTCAGGACTGCCCGACGGATAAGGTTGCGGAAGTTCTCGCTCCCGAGCTTGTAAAAAATTTCGGCGACTTCTCCGTTTACAGGATTGAAAAAAATATTTCCGGTTATCCCGTAATCCGATGCGGCAACGAGGGTGAGACGGTAGTTATTGAATGTGCCGAGGATCTGAATGACGACCTGACGCTCAACAACCGCTCGGTCGGCTTCAATGTGCAAAAACAATCGGAGATCATCAAAACCGACAGCGGCGAATTTTTTCACCCCGTTTTCTGCTGGTTCGGATTCCGATATTTCAGCCTTACAAATAACGCCGATCCCGTTGAGGTTCGTGTGATTCATTCGGATGTTGAGGTGACGTCCGACTTTTATTGCAGTGATGAAACGCTGAACTGGTACTACAAAGCCTTTGTTAACACTCAGCTTTCAAATATGCACTCGGGTGTTCCGTCTGACTGCCCGCATCGTGAGCGTCTCGGCTACACGGGTGACGGTCAGCTCACCTGCAATGCAGTGCTCACCGAATTTGACGCCGAAAGATTTTACAGGAAGTGGCTTCTTGATATTCTTGACTGTCAGGACAAGAACACGGGGCACGTTCAGCACACTGCGCCTTTTGCAGGCGGAGGCGGCGGTCCTGCGGGCTGGGGCGGTGCGATTATCAATGTGCCGTATCAGCTTTTCCGCCATTTCGGTAAGCGAGATGAGCTTGAAAAAGTTTTTCCATCAATGGAAAAATTTGCGGATTATATAGAAAGCCGTTGTGAAAACGGTTTGATCGTCCGTGAAGAAAAGGACGGATGGTGTCTTGGAGATTGGTGTGCTCCCGAGCGTATATCCGTGCCTGAAGATCTTGTGAACACGACAATGTTTATCTCTCAGCTCCGACGTCTTGTTTTCTGCGCAAAGGCGCTCGGCAAGCAGTATGACAGATATGAAAAACTGATATCCGAGCATTCAGCCGCAATTACCGAAAAATATTTTGATGAAGAAACAGGCGACTTTTTCAATAACGTTCAGGGAGCAAATGCTTTCGCATTCGACTGCGGACTCGGTAACGCAAAAACGCTTGAAAATATCATAAAAAAATACAGTAAAAAGACTGAATTTGACACAGGAATTTTCGGTACGGAGACCGTACTCAATGTTCTTTATAAAACAGGTAACGGTGATCTTGCAACAAAGCTCCTTTCCAACAAGGGAGATGTTTCCTTTGACTTTATGAGACGCTCGGGTGCAACCACTCTCTGGGAAAACTGGGGCGGCGAGGAATCACATTCCCACCCGATGTTCGGAGCGAGCACCGAATTTCTTTTTGAAAAGCTGCTCGGTATTAAGCAAGCTGCAAACTCCGTTCGCTATGACCAAATTATAATTTCTCCTGTTTTTGCGGAATGTCTCGACTATGCAAAAGGGAAAATAAAAACACCTCACGGCGAGGTTACGGTCTCCTGGAAACGTGAGGACGGAAAAATCAATTTGAACATTGCTGTTTGCGACGGCATAAACGCCACTTTTGTCAACGGCAGCACAAAAATAAATCTGCACAAAGGTAATAACAATATAATCTTATAAAGGAGCAAAAAAATATGAACATATGGCACGATATTTCACCGAAGAGAATTTCTCCCGAGGACTTTGTTTGCGTTGTTGAAATTCCGAAAGGCAGTAAGAAGAAATATGAGCTTGATAAGGAAACAGGTCTGATAATTCTCGACAGAATCCTCTACACCTCAACCCACTACCCTGCGAATTACGGCTTTATTCCAAGATCGCTCGGCGACGACGGCGATCCGCTCGATGTGCTTCTTCTTTGTTCCGAGCCGCTTGAACCGCTCACCCTTTGCCGCGCCTATCCGATCGGCGTTATCTCAATGATTGACAACGGCAGAAATGACGAAAAAATAATCGCAATTCCGTTCAATGACCCTAATTATAATATTTACACCAATATTGACCAGCTTCCAAAGCACATTTTTGACGAGATGAGACACTTCTTCTCCGTCTACAAAACGCTGGAAAACAAAGAAACCGCCGTCAACGAGGTCAGTGAGCGCAGTGTTGCGGTCAAGGTCATCTCAGAGGCGATTGACAATTATATTGAGAATTACTGCAAATAATTTGCAAAAATGCGGCAATCTATTTTTCCGCACCGATATCATACTACAAAAAAACGCAGCAGATCGGCTCTGCTGCGTTTTTATTCTTTTATTTATTTTGCATCCTTTGTTGCGGGATCAAACCAATCTATTGAATAATTCTCCGTTGCGTTATAATTGAACTCAAGGGGAACTGTTCCGAGATCCGAGAGAGTGCCTACACCCGTAAGCTCGGTTGTAACAACAACATCTCTTGTAAGTGAGAGCTCGGTAAGCTGGTTGCTGTCCTTTTTAAGGATAGCCTTAATCATTCCCTCGCCGTACTGCGCACTGTATGAGTTAACGGTTACAACACTGTTTACAACATCAAAGTGAGAAAGGATTTCCTTGTCGTCCATAATGTTGTAGAGCTTACCGTAAATGCTGTCCTTCTGATTCGGATTTGTCTCCGGATAAATCTTAATAACGATTATGTATGTTGCACCTGTACCGTCGTCCTTATTCTCCATAACATATGCTGAACGAATGTCGGCATTTGTAAGCACGGGAGAGGTATCCTCGCCGAATGTCGGGAAAATATCCTTTGTGCTCTCGCCGTAGGCTGTTTCGTTGGAGAATTTCTCCTTGGTGATAGCCTTTGAAACGGTCTTGAAAGCAGCCTTGACATACTCATTTTCGCACTTGTCTTTTTGCTCACCGTTCATACTTGCACCCTGCTTGATGCTGTAACTGATGCCGGGGTTGCCCTTTTTCGCTCCTGCCACAGCCTCGTTGAATCTTGTGAGAATCTCCTGGGTCGTTGTGGGTACGGGCGATTTGTAATCGTATGTTTCTTCCTCTTCACCGCAGGCACACAGCGAAAGCACCATAAGCAGTGCGATCAAGAGTGATGAAAATCTTACAATTTTTTTATTCACAATGCCAACTCCTTTTGAGCAATAATAAAAATCATCAATTGATTATAACACAATAATTTCAAAAATCCAATAGTTTTATGGAAAATATTTGGGAAAAGTGTTTTTTCTTCGTCAGATACCCTGCTCATCAAAGGTGAATACTGTCTCGAGAGCAACCTTGAGACCGATCTCAAGAGTTTTCGGATCAAGGTTATCCTCGGTATCAAGACGGGTATGATAATATCTTGCCGGTGCCGGATCCATAGCGGTAAATGCGGAAGCGGGAATACCTGCCTGCGATGCGGCGGCGGCGTCGGTTGAACCAAGCTCGATTGCCTTGATCGGAACGTCATAGCCTACATTCTTTGCGGCGTTCTGAAGGAGCTGTGCAACTCTGTCGTCGTTCTTTACAACACCTGTCATATCCTTGTTGTAGATTGACATAAACTCGTGCTCACGGATTGTATCAAAAGCAACAAAAATTGTCTCAACATCCTTTTCGCTTTTAAACTCCTCGGCGTGAGCCTTCATAAATGCCTTTGTACCTCTGAGACCTGCCTCTTCACCGCCGACCATAGCGGCAACAACCTCTGTGTTTTCAAAACGGATATCGTTTGCGGCAAGGAATTTTACAACCGCTGCGGAAAGGAAACATCCTGTAAGGTCGTCGTTGGCACCCATTACGGGACGCTTGTAATTAGTGAAAACAATCGCAGCGCAAACAACCGGAACAGTAACATATGTTATAACCGCAATGATCTTCATTGCAAGGTTATCGCCTGTCCATACAACGCCCTGAGCGCCTGCAACAAGAGCATAGATGCTTCCGCCGATGCCAAGGAGAATCGCAATAATTGCCGTAAGAATGATTGTCAGAACTGCGTTGTGTCCGCCGTGGTAAGTATATGTCCACTCAAATGCGGAATCTGTGTGACCTGCGATGATTATACGCTTCTTGATTTCGCCGGAAGCCTTGCGCACACCGATGACGTTGCCCGATGTCTTTTTCGGGAAGAAAACATCAAGAACGGGCTTATAGAAAATAAATTCCGCAAGAATAATGAAAAGTGTAACGAGTGAAGCAGCAAGCGACGCAACGGGAATACCGAGCGTGAACATTACGATTGAGAAAAGAATAAGAACCGCTCCGAGCGGAACCCACGCCATAAACGCCTTGTCCGAGCACTTATATTCCTCTCTTGTGACGGTGTCGCAGGAGGATTCAAGCTCCTTTTTCATATGAAGCTGTGCGTTCTTCTCCGCCTCGCTTCCGACAGGTCTGGGACCGAAATCCTTACAAACCTTTTTGATGTTTTTGATAGCATAGTTCGTGTAAAGACGAACCTCGGAATCATATTTTCCGACACTTTCCGATGCTTTCATTGGGATCTTTCCTTTCGAGATAAATTATTTTTATAAAGCATTGTTGACAATGACTCAATAAACGAATAAAATAGAAATATAAAATATCAAGGAAGTGACATCTTAAATGAATAAAAAAATCACACCTCGTGTAATAAAGCTGATTGTTATTCAGTCAATCATTCTCATTGTCGCTGTTACAACCGTAGGTGCGGCAATAAATGTGCACAGCGAATATAAAAACACCGGAAAAGCAGTAAATGCACAAGTTGAGATTACCACAAATACGGGGGCGAACACAACGAACAATTCCGGAGAAATGTCCAAAAAGAATGAAGGCACGTCCGCCGAAAAACAAACAACTGTCGGTGAAACGAAAACCGAAAAGAAGTTGAACACCGTCAGCAGTTATAAATATTCTTACGCGGGATTTAATCCTCAAATAATCAATATTGACGCAAATTCTTCTCTTTCATCTATTCTTCTAAACGGCACCCATGTTTTGCCTGAAGGCTATGAACCGACGCTTGCCGAAGCCGTTAAAGGCTCGGGAAAATATCTCGATTACCGTGTTGCGCCGTACTATCAGGCGATGTATGACAAGGCCTTGGAGGACGGAATTAATCTGACGCCTGTTTCCGGCTACCGCTCATATGATCTTCAAGTCGAGCTTTTCGAAGACCAAATTCAGCTTGAAATTGATAACAACGGTCTTGACAAAACAAAGGCAACCGTTGCTGCCGCAACCGAGGTAATGATTCCCGGCGGAAGCGAACACAATGCAGGTCTTGCAATGGATATCTGCTCGCTTTCCGAAAGCTTTGAGGATACCGATGAGGCAGCATGGCTGAGAGAAAATGCCGCCGATTTCGGATTCATACTCCGCTATCCGAAAGACGCAAAATCCCGTGCCATTACCAAGGTTATCTATGAGCCGTGGCATTACCGCTTTGTCGGCGTTGAGGCCGCAAA
>ERZ1034844.1027-NODE-1027-length-13840-cov-37.206819_pt1 | contig 13840 bp, 12 predicted proteins | sample MGYA00520594_ERZ1034844 | MGnify/ENA primary metagenome ERZ1034844 (study PRJEB33766, sample SAMN09781733) | gut metagenome | biome: gut microbiome | host: Homo sapiens | place: Madagascar | study: EMG produced TPA metagenomics assembly of the PRJNA485056 data...
TTTTTTTTAATGTTCTATATACTATTATTGTCGTGCTAGGTGGGGAGTTAGCGGTGCCCTGAATCTGCAATCCGCTGTAGCAGAGCTGAATGATTGTGTGCGGCGTAGATTTTTGTTTGATGAGTATGGAGTTTTGATGTTGAAATCAAGGTCCCATGCAACGTTTTACCGTGAACCATGTCAGAGCCTGACGGCAGCATCATTAAGCGGACCAAAGCGTGTGCCATGGGGAAACTTTGGTGGAGTCAACACCTCATGCGGCTGAATGGGAGTTTGCGACAAGCCAATATGCACGGCGCGAATATTCCATGGGCAACCATGTGAAAAAGGACTGTGTCGCAGACACGGTCCTTTTTATTAAAACAATTGAAACTCTTTGATTAAATGTCTAAAATTTTTTTTCTTTTTGCTTGATATTCTTCTTCTGTTATAAGTCCATTATCCTTTATTTCTTTTAATTTTCTCAATGCCTCTTGAACATTGCTCAAATCATTTAGCATTGCATTTTGTTTTGAATCTTTCCACGCAATTTTTGCATCTGTTAATACTTTTGTAGAAGCAGCTTTAACTTGTTCACTCACCGTATCACCATTAATTAAACCCTCGATGTAGTTGTTTACAATAATAACACACACCAATGCAATTATGAAAAATAAAATAGTTGGTGCAAAAACTACTGAAAAAAATATGCCCCATCCAAAAATCTGATTTTTATTCATTTTTAAGTATTCTTCATCCATTTTTGATGCAATTTTATAAATATTTGCACATTTAATTAAACAATATCCAACACAAATCGTCACTGTAACTCCAACAACTACAAATACTACATAACCTGCTAAACTCATATCCAGAACCCCAACATCCCCGCGAGAAAGTACGATTGCATTCACGATATTTAATACTATAATAACACCAGCCCCAATAAAATTGATAATCGACATAATCAAACTTACAATCCACAACAACATAAAATGAGTTCTTACAAATGTTTTCATGGCTTTTCTCCACCTACAATATTAACAACTACAACTTTGCTAAATTTATTTAATCCTTTTTTAGTTTATCAATTTGACATATAGAGAGTCAATTAATACATGTAAAATATTTTTTATGCGAATGTTCCTGCAATCGCACCATCTGAACACGCGGTGACAATTTGTTTGAGTGACCCACTTCGAACATCTCCAACAGCAAACACCCCAGGGATATTCGTTTGCATTTTTTCGTCAACCTCAACAAAACCTTTTGAATCGAGGGTTAACCCTTCAAACGCACTTAAATCTGGACTTTTTCCAAGTTCAACAAAAAGTGCGTCAACATCAATTTTTTGTTCATTTTCTTCTTTGAGATTTCTGACAACAACACCTTCAAGTTTGTGTTCGCCAAAAAGATTTGTGATTTTTGAATGCAAAATTTCTTTAATTTTCTCATTTGAAAAAGAAGTTTTTTCTGCCGTTGTCACAAAATATATTTTTGACGCCAAATTGGAAAGATACAAAACATCATTTTTTGCAGTTTCATATGTTCCAACAACCGCAACATTTTTTCCTTCAAAAAATTTTCCGTCACATGTCGCACAATAACTGAGTCCGCTCCCAAGATATTGCTTTTCGTTTTGAACATCAAGCGGTTTTGAACGAGCGCCAGTGGCAATCACAATGCTTCTTGCAAAATATTCGTTTTTGTGTGTGCGGACAATTTTTTCTTCTCCCAAAAGTGCACACGACACAACTTCTTCATTTCTTATTTCAATGCCAAAACTTTCAACTTGTTTGCGCATATTGAGTGCGAGTTCATAACCTGATATATTTTCATATGACGGAAAGTTTGCGATCTTGTCAATCGCATTCATTTGTCCACCGGCAAACATTTTCTCCAAAATCAAAACGCTTTTTCCAGCGCGTTTGGCATATATGCCAGCACTCATTCCCCCTGCTCCCGCACCAATAATCACAACATCATATTTCATAAATTCTACTATCCTTTTATTCATTATATCCAACACACGTGTTTTTGACAACAAAAAAAGAAAGCAAATAAATGCTTTCTTTCGTTTTGTTATCTCTTTGAAAATTGGCTTGCTTTTCTTGCTTTTTTCAAACCATATTTCTTTCTTTCTTTCATTCTTGGGTCACGAGTGAGCATACCAGCTGCTTTGAGTTCAGCACGAAGGTTTGGTTCTGCTTCGTTGAGTGCTCTTGCAATGCCGTGGCAAATTGCGCCAGCTTGACCACTGAGTCCACCACCATAAACATTAACAAAAATATCGTATTTTTCTCTTGTGTTTGTGAGTGTGAGAGGTTGAAGTGCAACAAGTTTGAGTGTTTCAAGTTTGAAATATTCGTCATATGGAAGTTTGTTAACTGTGATCTGACCTTTTCCGTTTGGAAGGAGTCTAACACGTGCAACAGATTCTTTTCTTCTTCCTGTTCCCAAAAATTGAACTTTTTTTGCTTTTGGAGTTGCCATTAGTTTCTTCCTCCTTTAAGAGTGATTGCGATTGGTTTTTGTGCTTCGTGATTGTGTTCTGGTCCTTTGTAAACTCTGAGTTTTGTGAACATCTTGCGTCCCAAAGAATTTTTTGGAAGCATTCCTTTGACTGCAATTTCGATTGCTTTGTCAGATTTTTCTTCAATCATTTTTTTGTATTGAGTTTCTTTTCTTCCACCAATGTATCCTGAATATGTGACATATTGTTTTTGAATGAGTTTCTTTCCTGTGAGAACAACTTTGTCAGAATTGATAACGATAACATGGTCACCTGTGTCAACATGAGGTGTGTATGTTGGTTTGTTTTTTCCGCGAAGAATTGCTGCAACTTGACTTGCAAGACGTCCAAGAGGCATTCCTGTTGCGTCAACAACATACCATTTTCTCTCAACATTTTCTGGATTTGCCATAAATGTTTTCATAATTTTTCTCCTTAAAATTTTCTTGAAATAATCGATTTTTGTGAGGGGCTAAGTCACAAAAAAAACGCCCTTTTTCAGACTTTTTATATCTTACAACAAGGTGTCACTTATGTCAAGAGATATTGGCAAATTATTTTTTTATTTTTATTGCGTTATATTGTCTGATTTTTCTTGCTTGTATTCACATTCATAAACAAACATTTTTTCCATCTCAGCCTTTTTTGCTTGTTGAACTTTTTTTGCAAAAACAACCGCCAAAACACCGGATGACAAACAAAGCGCCGCACAGACGCAAGCAAATATTTTTGACGCATGAGTTCCACTCGACGCACCACACCCCGTTGCAACTGCAAATGCAAAAGTGTCCGCAGTATGAAGTGCCAAACTTCTCATCAATTCAAAATCATCTGTTTCTTTTTCTTTCATTCAAATTCTCCAATGTCACAATTATAACGCATCACATTAAATTTGTAAATATTGAATATTTATTCATATGTTTGCATCTTTATTCATATTTGACACTTTTTAGATAAAGCCCTTGCGGTTGAGCAGTTCGTCCTGCATATTTTCGATCTCCGGTTGAAAGTGCTTTTTGAATGTTTGTGACACTCAATCTGTTTTGCCCGATTTCAATGAGCGTTCCAACAATGATTCTCACCATATTATACAAAAATCCGTTGCCGCAAATTTCAAATGTATAATCATTTTGATTTTTTTTGATTGCAATCGAATATATTGTTCTTGTTGTGTCTTTTATGGAACTTCCTGAAGACATAAATGCAGAAAAGTCATGTTCTCCCAAAAGAAGGTCTGCCGCTTCTTGCATTGCTTTTAGGTTTGGTTCTGAGAAAATACGCATTTTTCGTGCTCTGTCGAGCGGGCTTTCAAAATGCGAAAAATATGCTTTGTATTGATAGGTTTTTTGTTTGACACTTTTTCTTGCGTGAAAGTCGTTTGGAACAATTTTTGCATAAAGAATTTTCACGTCTTCGGGCAATTTTTCGTTTATGGCATAAGGCAATTTTTCAACTTTGAAGTTGTTTTTTATTGGTGCATCAAAGTGAGCGGTTTGGCCGAGAGCATGAACACCTGAGTCCGTTCTTCCGCTGCCATGAATTTCAATTTTTTCACCATAAAAATCTGAGAGTGCACTTTCAAGTGTACTTTGCACACAACGCTTCCCATTTTGACTTTGCCAACCACAAAAAGATGTGCCGTCATACTCAATAGTTATTAAAATTCTTTGTTTTTCTTGCTGATTTTCCACATAATAATTATGGTTTATTGCTTTGCTTTTGTCAAAGAAAATGTCACATTGTTTGACTTAAATAAATGATGTTTTTATACTAGAATATATAAAGGAGATATATATGAGAAAAGTCTGTTATGATGCAAACACTGCTGCGGCACATATCGCTTATTCCATGAGTGAAGTTTCGGCAATCTATCCAATCACGCCGTCCTCACCAATGGCAGAAAGTTGTGACGAATGGCAAACACAAGGCAAACGCAACATTTTTGACAAACAAATGAAAATTGTTGAAATGCAATCCGAAGCGGGAGCTGCAGGTGCGGTTCACGGAAGTTTGGTGGCAGGTGCACTTTCGACAACTTTCACCGCAAGCCAAGGGCTCCTTCTCATGATTCCAAATATGTATAAAATTGCTGGCGAACTTTTGCCGTCAGTTTTTCATGTAGCAGCACGTGCTTTATCAACGCATGCCCTTTCCATCTTTGGCGACCATTCCGATGTTATGGCAACGCGCCAAACAGGCTTTAATATGATTTGTTCTGCATCTGTTCAAGAGAGCATGGACTTGGCACTCGCAAGTCATCTCGCCGCACTTTATTCCAGCATTCCGGTTGTTCATTTTTTTGACGGATTCCGAACCTCACACGAAATTCAAAAGATTGATGAAATCACGCTTGACGAAATCAAAAGCGTTGTGCCTTGGGACAAAATTCAAGCATTCAAATCTCGCGCTCTTGACCCAAATCACCCAAAACAAATGGGAACAGCACAAAACCCCGACATTTATTTCCAAAATCGTGAGGCTTGCAACATTTATTATGAAAAAGCATATGAGCATATTTTGCACGCTTTTTCGGATGTTGAAAAAATCACGGGACGTCACTACTCCCCTTATGAATTTTATGGAAACAAAAACGCAGAGAATGTTGTTGTTGTGATGGGAAGTGCGGGCGAAACGCTCAAAGACTATGTTGATTATGCAAACTCAAAAGGCGAAAAACTTGGTGTTGTTCAAGTTCGAGTGTATCGTCCATTTGTTGCATCTGCTTTTTCAAACAGCATTCCAAATTCAGCAAAAAGAATATGCGTGTTGGATCGCACAAAAGAAAGCGGAAGCCTCTATGAACCTCTCGCCCTTGATGTAATCTCCGCAATGGGTGAACAAAACCGCAACATCAAAGTTGTTGCGGGAAGATACGGAATTGGCGGAAAAGAATTTTGTTACAAACACGCAAAAGCAGTTTTTGACAATTTGTCTTGTGACAAACCAAAAAATCATTTCACAGTCGGAATTAATGACGATGTGACAAATTCATCTCTAACCGTTGACGAAAGTTTTGACATATCTTCAAACTGCTACGAAATGAGATTTTATGGCCTTGGTTCAGACGGCACAGTTTCAGCAAACAAAAACAGCATAAAGATTATTGGCGAAAACACAAACAAGTTTGTTCAAGGATACTTTGAATATGACTCAAAAAAATCTGGCAGCGTGACAATCTCTCACCTTCGTGTGAGCGACACACCAATAAGGCAGCCTTTCAACACAACTTCGTGCGATTTTGTTGCGTGCCACAACTATTCATTCATTGGAAAGTTTGATATGCTCAAAGGTTTGAAACAAAACGCAACAGTTCTTCTCAATACCGTGCTTGACGAACAAGGCTTGTCAGAAAATTTGCCAAGAGATTTTGTTGAAAAATTGAAGCAAACTCATTCTCGCCTATTTGTTGTTGATGCAACAAAAATTGCGGACGAAAACAAACTTAGAGGCAAAATCAACATTATTATGCAAACTGCATTTTTCAAAATTTCAAACATTATTCCGTTTGACGAGGCTTGCGAAAAAATTAAAGACGCAACAAGGAAAACCTATGGCAAAAAAGGCGAAGAAGTTGTGAACGCGAACCTCGCCGCTGTCGACCAAACAACTGCTCTTCTCAAAGAAATTAATGTTGAAAACCTCAAAGGAAAAGAAATCGTTGAAAACGCAAATCAAGACAAATATTATAATGATTTCATCAGACCAATCATTCTAAAAAATGGCGATGCCATTCCTGTGTCAAAATTTTCGCCAGATGGAAGCGTTCCAACTGACACTTCAAAATTTGAAAAACGCGGTGTTGCAGAAAATGTTCCTTGCTGGATAAAAGAAAACTGCATCCAATGCGGAATATGTGTGATGAGTTGCCCTCATGCGTGCCTCAATGCAAAAATATTTAATGATGCGGACGCAAACATTGAAAGTGCTCCTGCATTTGGTGTGAAAGATGCAAAATATCGTTTGCAACTCAGCCCTCTTGATTGCACAGGCTGCGGAGTGTGCTCGGCTGTTTGTCCTGCAAAAAACAAAGCACTTGTCATGACCCCAATCAACAAAATTTTGGAAAAAGAAAAGAAAAATCTTGAAATTTTTGAACAAATTCAGCAAATTGACACAATTTTCAATAAATATTCAACAAAAGGTCTTCAATTTCACAAAGGATACTTCGAGTTCTCTGGTGCATGTGCTGGCTGTGGTGAAACACCTTATATTCGCCTCGCAACCGCACTTTTCGGCGACAAAATGGTAATTGCAAATGCAACAGGCTGTTCAAGCATTTATGGTGGCGGTGCTCCAACCTGCCCATATTCAAAAGACAAGAATGGGAAAGGTCCCGCTTGGGCAAGCAGTTTGTTTGAAGACAACGCAGAATTTGGTCTTGGCATGGCACTCGCCGAAAGTTCGGATAAATCAATTTGGATTGTCGGCGGCGATGGCTGGGCTTATGACATTGGTTATGGCGGACTCGACCACGTTCTGAATTCTGGCGCCAATGTAAACATTTTGGTGCTTGACACCGAAGTGTATTCCAATACCGGCGGACAATCTTCAAAAGCGACTCCTCGTGGTGCAACCGCAAAATTTGCTTCCGCTGGCAAAAAAATGGCAAAAAAGAATCTTGCCCTCATTGCCATGGCAAATGCAAACTGCTATGTTGCACAAGTTTCGCTTGGTGCGGACATGGAACAAACAATCAAGGCTTTCAAAGAAGCACAAGCTTTTGACGGTCCAAGCATAATAATTGCCTACGCACCCTGCATTTCACATGGAATAAACATGTCAAATTCATCACTCGAAATGAAAAACGCAGTTGCAAGTGGTTATTGGACCACTTTCCGATACAACCCAACATTGCCACAACCACTTGTTATTGACAGTCCACAACCAACACTAAACTTCAAAGATTTCTTGCTTTCACAAAACCGTTTCCGCGCTCTATCAAAAACAAACCCTGACGAGTTTGACAAACTTTTGCAAGAATGTGAAAGCGATGCAAAAATTAGGCGAAAAAATATTGAAAAATTTTTGAAAACTGATGAATAATATTTTTGAAGCAACACACAATAACAATGCAAAGAAAATATATTGAAAATTTTTTCAATCTCAGATTTCTTTGCCAGTGCAAAAAGATGAGGTATTATTCCTCATCTTTTTTGCTATAAAAATAAATTTAAATTGTTTTTTTATTAAATTTAAATGATAAATCAAATAAAACAAAGATTTATTAATGTTTTAAATATTCTTCAACTTTTTTTGTTATATCTTTGACATTAAAGCCATATTTTTCATAAACAACTTTGCCATTGCCACTTTTTCCGTATTTTTTTACACCAATAAACAAATCGTCTGGATTGAGATATTTATACCAAATCTTGTCATCAGAACATTCAATCGCAACACGTAATTTTGCAGTTGGTGCAACAACGGATTTTTTGTAGGCGGAAGTTTGTTTTTCAAATTGTTCCAAACAAGGAAAACTTGAAACCGAAACTTTGTATCCCTTGTCATTAAGTTCTTTTTTGACGTCAAGCGCCAAAGAAAGTTCACTGCCGCTGGCAAAAAGAGCAACATCGATTTTTGCACCATCACTTTCAAGCAAATATCCGCCTCGCTTTGCAAATGTAAAACTCGTCGAATCAATCTGTGGCAAACTTTGGCGCGAAAGGACAAAGCAATTTGGACAATTCGTGGAATAAGCAAGGTCGTAGCAAGCCAAAAGCTCTGCTGGGGTCGCTGGGCGATAAACAAAATTATCCAAAACTGCTCGAAGTTGTGCAATTTGTTCAATTGGTTGATGTGTCGGGCCATCTTCGCCAACAAAAAGAGAATCGTGTGTAAAGAAGAAATTAACTGGAAGACGCATCATTGCCGCCATTCGAATTGCTGGCATCATATAATTTGAGAAAGTCAAAAAAGTCGAACAGAATGGCAACAAACTTGAATATAGTGCAATTCCGTTGCAAATTGAGCCCATTGCGTGTTCTCTTACTCCAAAGTGTATATTCCTTCCATCTTCACAAATGTTCGACATTGCTTGATAGTTTTTTAGATAACATTTGACAAAGCTTCCAAGGTCTGCTGTTCCACCAATCACTCCCATCATTTTGTTTGCGGTTTCATTCAAAATCAAACTGTTTGCGTCGCGTCCAGAAATCTCTGAAATGTCTTTGAAAAGTGATTTCTCCAATTTTGAATAATCCATTTTTCTTGCCAACACAAATTGTTGATAAACTTTGAAAAGTTCAGGATAGGTTTTTTCAAACAAGAAAAAGTTTTCTTGCCATCTGTCATATTTTTGAGAGTTTTTGTTGATTTGCTCACGACAAAAAGAATAAACATCTTCTGGAATTTCAAAGTCTTGAACATCAACACCCAAAACTTCTTTTAGTGCATCAAGTTCTTCATGAGTGAGTGCCTTGCCATGAATTGCTTCGGAATCTTCATATTCTGTGCCAAACCCAATATGTGTTTTGCAAATTATGAGTGTTGGTTTGTCTTTGCTTTGTTTTGCTTTCGCAATCGCCGCACTAATCTTTTTGTGATTGTTCCCATCGCGAACAACAATAACATTCCAATTCATTGCCAAAAATTTTTGTTTTGTGTCATCATGTGAAGTTAGCGAGGTCTTTCCGTCAATGGTTATGTCGTTTTGGTCATAAAGAAGAATCAGTTTGTTAAGTCCCAGTGCACCAGCAAGACTTGCCGCTTCTTGTGCAACACCTTCCATCAAACAACCGTCCCCACAAAGGCAATAAGTATAGTTGTCAAACAGTGACATGTTGATTGTATTAAACTTTTTGCCTTGATAGCGCTGCGCAATCGCAAGCCCAACAGCATTGGCAACACCTTGCCCAAGCGGACCAGTCGATACTTCAACACCGGGTGTCACGAACACTTCGGGATGCCCTGGCGTTTTACTTCCATATTTTCTGAGGTTCTTGAGATCAGAAGTTGAAACATCATAACCAAACATATGCAAAATCGAATAATACAATGGCGCAATGTGTCCATTTGACAAAACAAATCTGTCGCGATTTTCAAAATTTGGTCTTGTTGGAATAAACATCATATGGTCACGAAAAAGCGTGAACATGATTGGTGCTGCTGAAAGACAACTTCCAGTATGTCCCGAATTTGCGTTTGTTATTGCTGCTGCAGACAATAAACGCGCTGCATTGATTGATTTTTGATATATATTCATTTTCCCCTCACATATACAAATTTTTTAAATATTCTTTAACCTTTTTTGAATAAGATAAAGCAGAAACTCTGTCACTTTCAACTGTGAAATCACACAAACTCTCAAGCGTTTTATTGCGGTCAGCAAAGTCAATGATATCAATTGCCGATGACCAAGTTTCATAATCATTGTGCTGCTTAACAATTTTATCAAGTTTTTGCTCTGAAACTTTTAGATAAATTATATGACATGAACTTGAAAAATATTTTTCCGCGTAGTTTGAAAAGTAGTTATAATCAAAACAAAAAATTGTGTTTTCAAAGGAAGATATGCGTCTGAGAACTTTGTTTTCTTGGTCTTGATAATAATCCAAGCCACAGACTGTTATCATTTCATCTGCGTTTATAAGTTCATAAGAAACCATTTCAGCCACATTTGCATAATACATATTTAATTCTTTGGAAAGTCTCAAGCAAACGCCGTCATTCAATTCTTTCAAAAAACCAACAATTAATATATTACTTTTCATTTTCACCTTAAGTTAGTGTATCATTAAACATAATTTTTTCCAAACATTTGACGATTTAACACAAAAGGTATTTTTATATTTAATTGCCTTAATTTATGATTTTTTTCGTTTTCTTTTGCTGTTTGAAAGTTTTTTTGGTGTAAAAATAATGACAAATGACGCAACAATAATTCCGGGTGCAACATATTCCCACTTGATGTATGTTGTGGTGTAGGTCGAATTGTCAGTTGCGAATGCAATAATTCCATTTGCCGAAATAGAAAGAATTACATTGCCATTTTTATCGGTGCGATAAAGACAATTGTCTTTTACACCTGCCGCTTTTAATCTTTCAAGTGTTTCATTTGTCGGGTGCCCATACCTGTTATCTTTTCCACATGAAATGACTGCATATTCTGGTTTTGCCCTATCGAGAAAAGCTTTGCAAGAACTTGTGCGTGAGCCATGGTGTGCGACTTTGAGAATGTCAACATCAAAATCAATTTCTGGGCATTTCTTCAAAACATCTTTTTCCAAATCTTGTCCAGCATCACCCGTAAACATAACTTTTCTTCCCGCAAAATTCATAATCATGATTGGTGACTGATTGTTTGGATTGGCAGTTGTTATTGCATTATAAAATGGAGAATAAAAATTAATTACAACATCTCCCTCAACAATATTTTTTCCTGCTTCATTTATTTCATAATTTGAATTTGGCTCATCTTTCATTGCATTAATAAAATTCTTAAAAGATTCTGGTTTGGTTTCATCAGCATTTGGGTAAAAGGTGTTGTTGACTTGATATTTGCTATAAACCGCGGCAGCTCCGCCAACATGGTCATCATGTGCGTGAGTAATCAAAACATAATCAAACACCTTTTCGCGACCAACAAAAAATTTATTTTCAAGATAACCCAAAAACTTCTGATTGCTGCCAGAGTCTTTATCGCCAGAATCAATAAGCATTGTTTTGTTGTTTGGAAACTTTATTGCGATTGCATCGGCTTGATCCACGTCAATAAAATGAACAACCAATCCACTTTCATCAATATTGTTTGTCGCCTGTTCGCCAGCATATTTGAAATTGATAAAATTTTCGATTGGCGTTTTAAACAAAAAGGATAAACCAACAATTAAGCATATGGACAAAAAGACAATGACTTTGATTGTCACCATCTTTTTCTTGTTTGTGCTATCTTTCGTTTTATTAACTTTTGACATCAAACCACCAAAACACCTTTGTCATGTCTTTTTTCTTTTATGTTTTTCTTTCCAAAAAGTTCAAGGATTTCGTCCATTTTGTCGATGGTTGCCCGATACCCCTCTTCAATCATTTCTTCATAACCGTCAAGTTTTGTAAACTTGTATTTTCCAGTCTTGATTTGAATCATGACATCTGAGTTTTCATAACCTTTTCGCGTGTTATTTTTGAGCAGAATTCCAAGCGAACAAGTCAAAACATCAACAACTTTTGCACTTTTTGCTCCTTGTCCACGAGTTGGATTAACATCAATTCCAACAACATAGTCACAACCAAAGTGTTTTGGAATTGTTGCAGGAATTGTGTTGTGAAGTCCTCCGTCAGCAAGCAACATATCTTTGTATTCAACTGGCACATAAAAGCCTGGCAACGCACAACTCGCTGCAACCGCTTTTGCGATGCTTCCTTTTGAAATTGTCACTTCTTTTGTTGTATAGAGGTCAACTGCACATGAGGCATATGGAATTGGCAAGTCTTCAATGTTTTCATAGGGAATATTATTTTGAACTATTTTTTCCAGAGCATCTGTTTTTGATGGAATAAAAAACACCTTATTGGGCTTGAAATCACTCACTTTGAGAGTTTTCCCGAGTTCATACATTTGTTGAAATCCAAGACCCGCTGCATAGAAAGCTCCAATAAGACTGCCAGCACTTGTTCCGCTGACAAAATCAAATTTTATTCCGTATTCTTCAAACGCTTTGATTGCTCCAAGATGTGCAAAAGCTTTTGTTCCACCGCCTCCAAAAGCAACGCCGATTTTAACAGATTTATTTATTTTTCTTTTTTTGAATGTATTTTGAAATAGTTTTGTAAGTTTCATCACAATTGCTCCTGTTGATTATCATAGCAAAAAAAATAAAAAAATACAAATAAAGCCACCTCGTTTTGGGGTGGCTTTAAATTTAAATGATTAGTTGTTTTCGCTGCCTTCGTTGTTTTCAGGTTTTGCTTCTTCAGTTGTTGTTTCTTCAACAGGTGCTTCATTTGTTTCAACTGTTGTTTCAACTGTTTGGAAAGTTTTGAGGAATTCTTCCATGTTTGCAATATCGGATTTGATATTTGTGTTTTCTTGAAGAAGAATGTTGTAGTTCTTTTCAAGAAGAGGAATTCTTTCTTCATTTGATTTGATAACTTCTTCACAGTGTTGAACTGAAAGTCTGAGTCCGTCAAGAAGATCAAGTTCTTCAGCAAGTTTTTGTGCTTTTTCTTGGTCGATATCAACAACGTTGTTAACTCCATAAAGAACAACTTTTTGTTTTGCAACGATTGCTTCTTTACGTCTGAGTTTTCTCTTGTCGTTATCAAGTGTTTTCATGATTTTCTTGAGTGGCAAATATTCTTTCTTTGCTTGTTTGAATTCTTTCTCATTTGCTTTGAGACGAGCTTTGAGTTCATCAAGTTTTGAAAGACATTCTTCTTCTGTCATGTTGTTAACAACAGTTTTAACTTCAACTTCAGCAGGTTTTGCAGCTTTTGCTTCTTCAAGTTCTGCTTTAAGTTTTTCGATTTCAGCCATGAGAGCAAGTGTTGCTTCATCTGGTTGAGTTTCTTCTTCAACAGGTTCTTCCTCAACCTCTTCAACTTCTTCAGTTGCTGGCTCTTCAGTTTCAACAGGAGCTTCTTCAGTTTCAGCTGGAGTTTCCTCTGCTGTTTCTTCTGAAACTGGTTCTTCAACAACAGCTTCTGTCTTTTCTGTCTTTTCTTCTGCTGGAGCCTCTTCTTCGTCAAAGTTAAAGTTTGCCAAATCTTCATCATCGTCATCTTCAACAAAGATGCTATCAAGATCAAATTCTTCTTCAGGCTTTTTCTCTTCTTCTGCTGGAGTTTCTTCAACAGGTTGAGCTTCTTGACGAGCAAGTGCTTGAGCAAGTTGCTCTTGTTTGAATCTCTCTTCTTCCGCTTTGAGTTCAGCCATTGCATCATCTCTTGAGAATGCTTCTGCTCCTTCAAGCGTTTGTTGCTCTTTCAAAGCTTCTGCATCATCGAAATCATTGAGATTGTCAAAATCGTTGAGAGTGATTTTGTCTTCTTCTTCGACGTCATTGACTGCAACTGGTTCTTCAGTTTTTGCTGGAAGAACAACAGGTTCAGCCGCTTTTTCAGGCTCTGCCTCTTTAACAACAGGTTTGTCATCTTCTTGTTGTTGTTTTTTTCTTCTTTTGAAGATGCTTCCATAACTTGGATCAAGGACTGAAAGAAGAAGGTCGCCCAAGAAGAACACCAAAAATCCTCCGGTCAAAATGATTCCAATCAAAGCAAGAACATCTAATAATGATTCAACTAAATTCATTTTTATCTCCTATTTGTAAGTTTGAATATATAATATCACAATAGTTTTCAATAATCAACCCCCAATTTTTAAATTTTTGAGGATTTTTTTAAAAAAATTTTGTA
>ERZ1034844.1031-NODE-1031-length-13813-cov-4.622111_pt1 | contig 13813 bp, 14 predicted proteins | sample MGYA00520594_ERZ1034844 | MGnify/ENA primary metagenome ERZ1034844 (study PRJEB33766, sample SAMN09781733) | gut metagenome | biome: gut microbiome | host: Homo sapiens | place: Madagascar | study: EMG produced TPA metagenomics assembly of the PRJNA485056 data...
AAAAAAGAGGAGCCTCCGCATTGGGAGACTCCTGCTGCATCATATTCCATTGACAAATCCAAGGCCGGTGATGGGCTCGTCCTTGTGGGCCTGCTCCAGGCACCGGGCAAACTGGGCCACCGACGGGTTTTCCTGCTGCTCATACCAGAAGCACCGAAGCTCCTCAGTCTTGCCCACAGGGTAGCACCGGAGATTGTTGCCCAGGGTCATCCGGCTGAGCATAGTGGACACCATAATGCCCTGACCCAGCTCCACCGCCATATACGCCGATTCCAGATTCGGAGAGATGATGATTCGGCTGGGAGTAAAGCCCAGCTCCCGGCACTGACGGCGGGCACGGCTGCGGCTTTCCGACAGGCTCTCTCTGGATGCCGCCGCCTTGATAAAGGGCTCGCTCTTAAAATCCTCCACTGTGGCCCCGGGAACTGCCTTGGGATGCTCCGGAGAGACCAGCAACACCAGCGGCGTATCCAGCACTTTCAGATTTTTAACCCCCTGATCCTTGGGTGCAAACTCCCGATAGGTGATAATGAGATCCAGCTTTCGGCTTAAAAACAGCTCGTTGAGCTCATACTGGGGGTGCTTTTCTCCCTCGAATTCCAGCTCAGGGCTCTCGTTTTTCATCTCCCGCAAGGCCTTTCCGATGCCAGTGGAGATATCCAGCCACTCCAGATAGCCAATGTGCAAGGAGTTGCTAAGGCCGTGGTAATAGGCCCGGGTCTGCTCCATGGTCTCCTGGAACTGCCGCTCCATATCGGAAAAAAGGGCATAGAAATTCTCTCCTGCCCGGGTCATGGCCACATAGTGGTGGGTTCGCTGAAACAGCTGAAAGCCCAGATCCTCCTCCAGCTTGGCGATGTATTTGCTCACCGACTGCTGGGTCATAAACAGCTGCCTTGCTGCCTCCGTAAAGCTCAGGGTTTCACACAGCGCCATAAAGCACTTGATGGAAGCCTCATTAATCATGGTGTCACCTCATCCGGTTTCGTTTCTCCGGTTACGCTTTCTTTCTTTTCATTATACTTCATTTGGTTGTAACAAGCAAGAAATTCCGGCGGCCTCCATACAGGAGCCGCCAAGGATCCCAGCTCATTTATTTTGCCGCCAAGGGCTGACGGTTCTGCCCCACCAGATAGCCTACTGCCATAATCACCAGAGACGCCGCAATGCCGATAAACAGTGCGTCAAAGGGCAGCACATTCAGTACGCCAAAGACCAGCACCAGCAGCGGCGCAACAATGATGGAGCACATGGCAAACTTGTGAGGAATCTTCCCCGGGAGCCACAGGGCACAGCACATTGGCACCAAGACCACCGCGCCTCGAAGGCCCATGGACATAAATGCAAACTGCAAAATCGTATCGCCCAGGGAACCAGTGGACAGGCAGCAGCCCAGCAGCAGTACCGCCGCAGTGATGATCTTGCCCACAATCGCCTCCAGCCGGGGATTATTGTCCAGCTTATGGGTAAACTTTTTAATGATGTCCTTATTGACAATGAACGAAATGCCCAGAGCCAGACCTGCGCCGGTGCCCACCACCGCCACAAACAGAGTGCCCATGACAATACCGGCCAGTACCGGGGGCATATGCTCCATCACAAAGCTGGTCAGTGCGGTTTTCGCCACAATGCCGGGATGGGTGGCCCGCATATAAAGCCCCACCAGAATGCCGCCAATGCCGATGGGCGGAATCAGGAACGCGCTCATCACCGCACCTTTTCTGGCAGAGGCGTCGGACTTGCAGGAAATCACCGCCTGGGCATAGGTCTGGGTGGTCAGCACACCGAAGATCAGGGAAAGGCAGGCGCCGATGTCCTTGCCTGCGCCCCGTGCCACCAGCGAGAAGAAGTGAATGCCATCAGGGTTGTCGATGCCCTTGACCATATCCACAAAGCCGCCCACGCCGCCGGTGAGGGTCAGAACAATGATGCCGCAGCCGATCATGGCGATATACAGCAGCGTGAGCTTCAGCACGCCTACCATGCCCGCGCCCTTTGCCCCGCCGAACACTACATACAGCACCATAAAGGCCGCCGCAATCAGCAGCTCCACCACCATGCTGAGATTGGGAAACAGCACGGTAATCACCGCTGTGGCCGCAATCAGCTGGGAGATGATGTTGATAAACGTACCCACGGAGTTGAGGATCGACGCGGAAAGTCCCGCCGCCGAGCCGTATTCATGGCCAATCATCTGAACCAGCGTGGCACAGTGGCTGTTCCGGAAGGGCTTTACATACACCAGTGCCAGCACAAGACAGGCAATGCCGCCGCCAAGGGTAAACCACCAGGCGCTCATGCCGTAGTTATAGGCCAACTGCGCGGTACCCACGGTAGACGATCCGCCCACCAGCGTACCCATAATAATACCCGCCGTAATGGCCGAGCCGTTTTTGCTGGCCCCGGCCTTAAACTTGGTGCCGGAGTAAATACTCAGCCCCAGAATCATTGCCACGGTCAACACCAGACCGATTATCATCCAAACATTCATTCATTTACACCCATTCTTACTGGTTTTCCCTGCCATATTCCGCCGCAGGGCAAAAAAGCGTAAACCGACCAAGCCCAGAGGTTTTCCCCTGCGCTCAGCCGGCTTTTAACAAGGCTTCTGCGGTGGATAACCGCAGTTTTTGTCAAAACAGCTTACATTATGCCTTTGTTTCGCTGCGGACCATTTCCGCATATTGCGTTCCCACCATCTTAATGGCGCTGATCAAAGCCTTTTTCAGGTGCCCCTGGTACTGACGCTCCATCCGCGCCACCAGGGGGTCGATCCCCTGCTTCATATCATAGCCGATGATGAGATTGCTGACAAATTCCTTGGCCAGGCCAGTGACCATGGTGCACTCCACATTGTGAACCACACCGGTGTCCATGTCGATCAGCGCCACCAGCGCCATCTCCTCATAGATGCGCTGGGCCGTGGTATTGCTGGGCATTCTGGCATAGCCGGAAAACAGAACCAGATCCATTCCGGTACCTCCCGCCGATTCTGCCGGGCACTGTGACCGCATCACGGGGGAACCGGCGGGCAGGCCGGAGCCGTAATGGGGCAGCGTCAGACAGGAAAATCAGGAAATTATACAGGGTCGTCCAGGAACTGCTTCTCCAGACGGAACACCTCAAAGAGCTGCTTGTCGCGCTTTGCCTTCAGCTCCTCCAGGTCTACGCCCTCATAGTCGTAGAAGCCCTTGCCGGTCTTGATGCCCAGCTCGTTGTGCTCCACCATTTCCTCCAGAACAATGGGAATGTCCTCGCCCTTGGGGGGATGGGGCATCTCATAGCTGTGGTTCCGGAAGTTGTTGGCAGTCATATCTACGCCGCCGAAGTCCATGCGCTTGCACAGGCCCAGTACGCAGGCCCGGGGAATGAAGCTGGCCTTACAAGCCAGGTCGATGGCCTCAGCGTCACAGTAGCCATGCTCCAGAAGATAGAAGACCTCCTGGTTCAGGCACTGCTGGAGCCGGTTTACGATATAACCCCGAATGAACTTCTTCATGAGAACCGCAGTCTTGCCGCACTTCTTCAGCAGTGCCATGGCAATGTCCGCATACTCCTGGGGTGCCTGCTCGCTCTTGACCACCTCAACCAGAGGGATCAACTGGGGAGGCGCATACCAGTGGCAGATGATCTGCTGGGGCAGCAGCTTCTCGGGTACAATCTCAAAAATATTCAGCGCAGAGGTGTTGGATGCAATGATTACGTCGGGGCCAACACAGTCCGCCAGCTGCTTATAGAGATCCGTCTTGGCGTCCCGGTTTTCTACGATGGTTTCCTGAATAAAGTCTGCACCCGCTACCGCTTCCTCCACGGTCATGGCGAAGCTGACACGGCCAAAAATGGTCTCGATGTCCTCCTGGGCGATCTCACCCTCCTGGGCAAAGGTCTCCAGCTGAGAGTGCAGTGCGGCAATGGCCTTGTCACGGGTCTTTTCGGAACGGGTCCACATGGTGACCTGATAGCCGCCCATGGCATAGGTCTGGGCAATACCGGGGCCCATAGTTCCGGCGCCCAGTACCGTGATCTTCTGAATGTCTGCTAAAGTTTTCATAAATTCTCTTCTTTCCGCATTTTTAGCTGAACAGTGCTGTGCAGACCGAAGGGGGGTACTCTCCGGTCTGCACGGACGTACAGCCAACTCGTTTTAGAAGTTGATATTCGTTACAAATACAGATTTGCTCTCATGCATATTTCCGAACCACCGATGCAATCGAAGGTGCCTGACTCAGCGTTCAGATTTTTCATCTGACAAGCCAAAAGCCCGCAGGAATACTTTGTGTATTTCAAGGGATTGCGGCGAAGTCAGAGGGAAAAGATGACGTTGTGGCAGGTGCATGAGATTGGAGAGGCGGTTCTAAAGTTAGAAAGAGCCTTCTTCCCAAGCAACCAGACGAACGAAGCCGCCGTCTGCCATCTCGCAGCGGAAGGGGAATGCTGCGATGGTCATTCTCTTACCGGTAACCTCGTCGATGTCACCGCCTGCGTTCTCGACGGTGCAGACACCCTGCTGCATGTAGATACGATGGCAGGGCTCATAGTCGGGGAAGGTCACAGTGGGATCCAGGCCGGTTGCCTTGCGGTATGCCTTATCCAGCCAAGGCATCTGCTCGGACAGAGGATCATGCCACAGAGGAGCATCGGTAGCGCCCCAGGTGCCGGAAATGCCCTTGATGTGCTTCTCATGGGTCAGGTAGTTGGCCAGCTCGGGGCCTTCGCCGGGATAGTAGTTGTAGTACTTGTCGTTGTTGACTCTCCAGTAGTGATGGAAGCCGGTGTTGATCACAACCCAGTCGTTCTCACGAACCTCGAGGCCGTCCTTCTTACAGGCAGCGTCGAACTCCTCGGGGGTGATGATGTGCCAGATGTCGCCCATCTTTGCGGGATCGCCCTCAGCAGCGTTCCACTTCTCCTCGAACTCATCCTTCAGGTAGCGCATATCTACGATGATGCCGGAGCCAATGCAGCGCTCCAGATGGATCTCAGCCAGGGTATAGCCGTTTGCTTCCCGATTCACTTCCTCCTCGTGGAGCACATGGTTGGGAGCATCCATATGGGTACCTGCATGGAGGGTACCGGTGTAGGTCATGGTTCTCTTGTGGAACCGGCCCAGATACTGGCCGCGGGGGAACTGCAGGTCGGTACGAGCGCCAGGGAAGGGCCACAGGGGGGTGTCAACACCCCAGGGCTGGGACAGATCGTAGATCTTGACCATCTTGGAGTCATCCAGATACATTTTTACTTTGTCGAGAGGCATATAGGCCATGATTGTTTCCTCCTATATATGTAGTGTTTTTTTGATCTATCAAGATGATACACCTTGGAACTGTTCCAGAGTCAACCCCTTTCTGAGGAATTTTTCTATCCTTTTTGCCTCTGCCATTGCGTTTTTCGTGAAAATCGCCTATAATGTTTTTGAATCTGCACAGCAGATAAGATGATTAGGAGGCACCTCCATGCAGTACAAAATCGGTGATGTGGCAAAGATTCTGGGCATTTCTCCGGATCTTTTGCGCTACTATGAAAAAAAGGGCGTTGTCATGCCCATGAAGGGTAAGCACAACGACTACCGCTATTATGATTTCTGGGACATCAACTTTCTTCTGGACTGTCTCTGGTTCAAGAACTTCGGTTTTTCCATCGACCAGATTGCCGACATGGTGAAAATTCCGTCCTCAGATGAGCTTAATGATCTCTTTCTCAAAAAAGAAGATGAGCTTCAGGCCACCATCGCCCGATGCGAGCTGCTGCTTCGCCGTTCCGAGGAATACCGCCGGGATCTCCGGCTGTCCAAGGAGCTGTTGGGCGTATGCGAAATTGTTGAGAGCCCGGAGTACATCCGCTACCTCAACCGCTACACCGACACCTATCGAAACTCCCCCACCCTGCAAAAGCTCAGCCACGACTGGCTTGGCCTGATGCCCTTTACCCACCGCTGCTTTGAAATTGAGAAGGACGATCTATTAGATCAGGGCGGCAAGGACTACGCCTGGGGCCTGAGCCTGGGCATGGAATACGTAAAACTGCTGAACGTCAGCACCGCACCGCCGGTGGTACACATTCCTGCGCAGAAAAGCCTTCATTCCGTGTTCACCAACACCGGCAAGGGCAACTTCTCCCCTCAGCTGATCCGCTATATGGTGGACTACTGTGGTACCCACGGACTCACCATCTGCGGCCCCGCGCGGGGCAATCTCCTGTGTTCCGTGGCCGAGGGCGATGGTCTCACCGGCTATTTTGAGGTCTGGATTCCCATTGAAGAAGCCAATCAGGACGGCAAATAATCAAAATATATACTCCGCTGTGTTAAAAAATGATACGGCGGAGTTTTTATTTACCCCTTGACACATTATACTGTGTGTTGTATAGTATAACGTGTCAGGAGGTGTATTATGGATACACAGCTAAAGCGCGGCGTTCTCGATGCTCTGGTGCTCTCTACGCTGCTAAAGGCGGATTCCTATGGCTATCAGATCATCAAGGACATCTCGCCCCACACCACCCTTTCCGAGTCCACCCTCTACCCCATTCTCCGCCGATTAGAGCACAGCGGTTATCTCACCACCTACAGCCGGGAGCACGCCTCTCGTCTGCGGAAATACTACAGCATTACCCCCCAGGGCGTTCAGCGGATCCAGGATTTTTTGGCGGAATGGGAGTCTGTTATGGCGCTCTATGCCTACATCAAAGGAGAGTATGATCGTGAAAAAGCTTGAATTCATCAACGAGCTGGGGGCGCAGCTCCATTCCATGCCCGCCGAGGAGGTTCGCCCGCTGCTGGATTATTATATGGAAATCGTAGCCGACCGCATGGAAGACGGCATGACCGAAGAAGAAGCCGTCGCCTCCCTTGGCCCCATTCCCGAATTGGCGGAAAAAATTCTGGCCGAGCAGCCCCAGTTGGAACAGGAGCCGATTTTCCCCCCCGCTCCCCTTCCGGAGCCTGTTTCCCAGGAAAAGCGCCGCTGGACAGCCAGCAGCATTGTCCTGGCCATCGTGCTCAGTCCCCTGTGGCTGACGCTGCTGTGCGTGCTCATCAGCATAGAAATTGCCGTATGGGTGACGCTGGCCTCCCTGGTGTTCAGTTCCGGCGCGATAATCCTCGGCGGAATTGCGTGTGCCGTTCTCAGCCTGATTCCCTCGTTTGATCCGGTATCCATTTCCGCCCGGATTTTTGTCAGCGGCTGCTCGCTGGTCTGCTCCGGCATTGGCTGCCTGCTGCTGCCCCTGAGCGTTTGGCTCATTCGTCTGTTCGCCCGTTTCCACCTTTTCTGCTTCAAGCGGATCACCGGAAAGGAGTAACGTATGAAAAAATTTGTCAAAATCTTCGTCATTCTTGGAATCGTCCTCAGCCTGTGCGGCGGAATTGTAACGGCGGCGGGTTATATCGGCGGCGGCTTCCGGGAGCTCACCGGCAAAGCCTCCTCCAGTATACCCGCAGTCCAAAATGCCAAAGCCCAGGAGAGCCTGACGTTTTCCCCGAACGAAATTGGTCGGCTGGAGTTCCGCTTAAACAGCGAGAATATCGCGTTTCATCCTTCGGACGATGGGCAGATTCACATCCGCTATCGCACCCGGGATGACGTCACCTACACGACCTACCAGGAGCAGAGCGCCGGTTCGGATGGTCTTGGTACCCTGGTTTTCACCCAAAAAGGCACTTCCACCGGCACCCAGCTGTTCCACTTCGGCATGGAAATTGACGAGGACAGCGCAGATGTTCAGGTGGCACTGCCCAAGGGGCTGTCCGTGGATGTGTTCACCGCCTCCGGGGATATGGAGTTCAGCGGCGTTACCATTGCCGCCCTCTCCGTTTCCACCGTGTCCGGCGAAGCGGATTTGACCAATGTGCAGGCGGATGATCTCACCGTCGGCACCACCTCCGGCGATATAGATTTGGAACACACCACCGTATCCGGTGAAACCAATCTGGAAACCGCCTCTGGTGAGCTGGATCTGGAGGACTGCACCCTGAACGGCCCTCTCTCCATCTCCTCGGTCAGCGGCGATTTGGAGGGTCAGGCAATCGTCTCCGGGAATGTCACCATTGGCACCACCTCCGGCGATGTGGAGCTGGAGCTTTCCGGTTCCCCCGCCCATTCCGCCGGTAGTATTTCCACCTCCAGTGGCGAGATGAATCTCCATGGGCTCCAGGCCCAGGCGGATTATGTGGTCAACGTTTCCACAGTCAGCGGAGATATCACCATACGGCATTGACGAAAAATGGACGCCTCGCTCTGAGACGTCCATTTTGCTATGTTCTTACTTCAGAATTCCAGCATGGTTTCCCTTGCCGCCATTTTTCCCGTCCAATCCTCAAAATAGCACAGCATGGTCTGGGACACCACGGAGTTGGCCGTTTTCGGAAAGGCCAGGCCGATGGTGCGGCTGCATCGGGGCTCCAATGGCCGGGCCACTACGCCGCTGGTAAAGGCCCGCAGCACCAGCTCCTGTGAGATTGTCACCCCCAGCCCGCTCCGCACAAAGGCCATAATCAGCGAATCGTCCCGAAAGCTGTAGAAAATCTCCGGCGTCACCGGGCATTTCTCCAGAAGATGCTGAATGTCGTTGTCGCAGCCCGGGGTTTCGGTGATCAAGGGATACTGAAACAGCTCCGGCAGCGTGATGTTCTCCTGCTCCGCCAGCGGATGTCCCTCCGGCATCACGGCGCACAGGGGATCCTCCCACAAGGGGTAAAACCGCAGCTCCCCTGCCACAATGGAGGATAAAAATCCACAGTCCACCTGGCCGTGGAGAATCCAGTCCCGGATTTCGTCGTAATTCCCGTCCAGAATCTCGATCTCCACCTTGGGATAATGGGCCTTAAAATAGTGGATCATCTGGGGCATCCACAGGGCGGTGATGCTGGAGAAGCTGCCCACCCGCAGCTTCCCCTCCACCTTATGGTTGATGTCGAAGGCCGCCTGCCGCAGCATATATTTCCGGTTCACCAGTTCCCGGATATAAGGGGTCAGCCGTTTTCCGTTGTCGGTGAGCATCACGCCCCGCTTAAACCGCGCAAACAGCTGCACCCCCAGCTCGTCCTCCAGCCCCGCCATGATCTGGCTGATGCCCGACTGGGTATAGTTCAGTGCCTCTGCCGCCTTGGAAAAGCTGCCGGTTTCGCAGACCTTTAAAAAGACCTCGTAGTGGTCGGTTAGTTCCTTCATGCGCTCACATCCATTACAGAATTTTATGTGTACTAGTAATTATATTTGTTTTACTGATATTATACCCTGTGATATACTAATCCGGCAAGCAAAAATGCAGGCAATCATGCAAAATTATTGTGTTTTTTGCCCGGCTGCCTGAAACAACGAGGAGAATAGATCATGGAAAAGAAATCAAGCCACTTTTCCGGGCAGATTGGCTTTGTGCTGGCTGCCGCGGGCAGTGCGGTGGGCGTGGGAAACCTCTGGCGATTCCCGTATTTGGCGGCCAAGGACGGCGGCGGCCTGTTTCTGCTGGTGTATCTGGTGCTGGTGCTCACCTTCGGCTTTACGCTGCTGACCTCGGATATCGCCATTGGCCGGAAAACCCAGAAAAGCGCCATCGGAGCCTATACGGAGATGCACCCCAAGTGGATGTTCCTCGGCATTCTAACCTTTCTGGTGCCGGTGCTGATTATGACCTATTACGCGGTCATCGGCGGCTGGATCACCAAATACGCCGTGGTCTATCTCACCGGGCAGGCCCAGGGTGCCGCCCAGGACGACTATTTTACTTCGTTTATCACCTCCCCCATCTCTCCGGTGATTTTCGCTCTGCTGTTTATGGGCGTAACGGCTTTCATCGTCTATAACGGTGTGGAGGGCGGCATTGAAAAGGTGTCGAAAATCATGATGCCCATACTGCTGGTGCTGGTGGTGGTCATCGCCTTCTATTCCCTGACCCTGCGCCGCACCGATGAGACCGGCACCGTGCGCACCGGTCTTCAGGGCTTTCTCTATTACATCACTCCCCATGTGGAGGGGCTGACCGTGGGGCGGTTTTTGCAGATTCTGCTGGACGCCATGAGCCAGCTGTTCTTCTCCCTGAGCGTCTCCATGGGCATTATGATTACCTACGGCTCCTATGTGAAGAAGGACGTAAATCTCAACAAGGCCGTCAACCAGATTGAGTTCTTCGATACCGGCGTAGCGCTGCTGGCGGGCGCCATGATTATCCCCGCAGTGTTCGTGTTCTCCGGCACCGAGGGCATGGGCGCAGGCCCCAGCCTGATGTTCGTGTCCCTGCCCAAGGTATTTGCCGCCATGGGTACCGCCGGCATTGTCGTTGGCGCGCTGTTCTTCATCAGCGCCATTTTTGCCACCCTGACCTCCTGCATCTCCGTGCTGGAATCCATCACCGCCAACTGCATGGAGATTTTCCACACCAGCCGGAAAAAAACCGTGCTCATTCTGTCGGTGATCTACCTGGCTGCCTCCGCCGTCATCGCCCTGGGCTATAGCATCTTCTACTTTGAGGTGCAGCTGCCCAACGGCTCCACCGCGCAGCTGCTGGACATCATGGACTACATCAGCAACAGCGTCATGATGCCCCTGATTGCCCTTCTGTCCACCATTCTCATCGGCTGGGTGAAGACCCCGGAGTATGTCATCGGGGAAATGGAACTGGGCGGCTATCCCTTCCGCCGGAAGCGGGTCTATATTGTGATGATCCGCTATATTGCGCCAATTATGATGCTGATTCTGTTCCTCCAGTCCACCGGTATTCTGGGCTAAGTCAGAAAATGCAATGCAGGAGATGTACCACCCCGGTTCATCTCCTGTTTTTATTGTATTCTTCGATTCTTTATCATTCCCCCCTGCCAGCGCCGTTTCTCCGGTTTGGAGGCGGTGCTGGCTTCCTTTCCCAAAAATTATACGCTCCCGGCTTTACGATTCCCGGTCAATTTGGTATAATGGTTTCGATTGTACCCTTTTGGTACAGCTGATATGAAAAATCCCTGCCGGTCTCTGATTATCAGGCCGGAAGAAAGAGGTAGTTTTATGCGAATGCGCAAAAAGCCCAATCTGGTGCCCCGGATGGAGGCCTGCTCCGACATCTGGATTCGCAATCCCGAGGAACTCCGAGGAAAATGGCGGGAGCTGTATCCCGAGGCCCGGGAGCTTCGACTGGAAGTGGGCTGCGGAAAAGGAAAATTCACCGCAGAAACCGCTGCCGCAGAGCCGGACATTCTGCTCGTTGCCATGGAGCGCGTGCCGGAAGCCATGGTCATGGCCATGGAAAAGGTCAAAAACATGGGGCTTCACAACGTATTTTTCATCGGTGAGGACGTGGCCCGAGCCGCAGAGCTCTTTGCCCCCGGTGAGGTGGACCTGCTGTACATCAACTTCTGTGATCCCTGGCCCCATAAAAAGCACGCCCCCCGCCGTCTCACCCATCAGGGCTTCCTGGAGCTCTATAAAAAGATTCTAAAGCCCGGGGCAGAAATCCACTTCAAGACCGACAACGCCGGACTCTTTGATTTCTCTCTGGAGCAGTTCCAGCTCAGCGGCTATGAACTGAAAAACGTCACCCACGATCTCCACAAGGACGGCCCGGTTGGCATTATGACCGGCTATGAAGAAAAATTCTATGGCCTTGGCACCCCCATCTGCCGGTGCGAGGCGGTTTATCGGGAGGCGAAGGACGTATGAACAACAATGTAAAGATTCTGATTGCCGACGATGAAGAACGGTGGCGTCGTCTGGTGGGCGATTTCCTCCGGAACGAGGGCTTCAAAACCGTGGAAGCCGCCAACGGTCAGGAGGCTGTGGAGCTCATCCGGCAGGACAGCGACATTTCCCTGGCGATTTTGGACATTATGATGCCGGTCATGGATGGCATCCAGGCCTGCCAGACCATCCGCGGATTCAGCCAGATTCCCATCATCATGCTCACCGCAAAGAGTGACGAGGACAGCGAGGTCATGGGCTTTGTCTGCGGCGCGGATGAATACATCTCCAAGCCCGTAAAGTTCCCCGTGTTCATTGCGCGGGTAAAGGCCCTGCTCAAGCGCTCCGTGACCCTGCGCTCCCAGGTGGAGGTAGCGGGCATCTGCATTGACCCCGACGCCCATACCGTCACCGTGGACGGTCAGGAGGTCGCTCTCACCCCCCGGGAATTCGAGCTGCTCTTATACGTTGCCCAGAACAAGAACATCGCCCTGTCCCGGCAGCAGATTCTCTCTGCCGTCTGGAATTTCGACTATTACGGCGATGCAAGAACCGTTGATACCCACGTAAAAAACCTCCGCATGAAGCTTGGCAGCCACGGTTCCGCACTAAAAACCGTCCGGGGCCGGGGCTACAAGCTGGAGGGCTAATGACCATGAGTTCCCACGGCAGTCTTCGGCATAGGCTGATCCTGCTTTCAATCGGAGTGCTGGCGCTGTATTATGTGCTGGTGTCGCTGTTTAGCATTGTGTTTATGGAGCCCTATTACCTCCATAAGGTGGAGCAAAGTCTCGTGGACGCCTATTCCACCATCCGTAAGGAGGGAGAAATCAATCTCACCACCATTTCGCAGCTGGAGGAGGGGAACCTCTCCTTTGTCATTGCGGATCGGGAAACCCTGGATGTGGTCTATAACAGTCAGATGTCCGATAAGTTCTTAAATGACATGGTGGCGCATATGCTGCCCTTCATTCGCGACTACGCAGGAGCAACGGACACGGGCTATAACATCAACGCCGACGAGATGTATCAGCATACCACCGCCGGCGCAACGGTCTCCAAAGAGCGTCGAGTGACGCTGGGCGGCGTTACAAAGGAATATGTGCTGGATATTTCCACGTCCTATGCCTCCATTGCTCAGGCCACCACCATTTCGGTGCAGTTTTCCCTGATCGTGGGCCTGCTGGTGATGATTATCGCCGTTGTGGCTTTCTCCCGTATGGCAACCATGGTCACGAAGCCCGTTACCCAGATCACAAGCATCGCCAATCAGATTGCGCATCTGGACTTTTCGCAGAAATGCCAGTCGGATTTGGGCGGTGAGATCGGTGTGATGGCAAACAGCGTCAACACCATGTCCGATGTGATGCAGGACTACATCACCCGGCTGCAAACGGCCAACGACCAGCTCAAGGAGGACATTCGTCTTCAGCAGGAGCAGGTGGAGGCCCGCAAAAATCTGGTCTCCAATCTCTCTCATGACCTCAAAACCCCTATCGGTCTGATTTCCGGCTATGCCGACGGTCTCCGCTCCGGCATGGCAAAAACCGACGATGAGGTTCGGGAGTATTGCGACGTGATCTGCGACGAATCCGACCGCATGATGTCCATGATTCTCCGGATGATGGAGCTGTTCCGGTTGGAAAGTGGCACGGTGGAGATGGTGAAGGAGGAATTTGACCTCTCGGATCTTTTGGATTATGTGACGGAGATTTTCACCATCGAAATCGAGAAGGAGCAGATTGATTTTCAGAAGGATTATCCTGACAGCCTTTATATCACCTCGGATTACTTCTGCGTGGAGCAGGTTGTCACCAACTATATGCAAAACGCGGTGTCCCATATGGGCGAAGGCAAGCGCCTCCGGGTTTCCGTTCAGGACAAGGGCAGCTGCTACCGGGTGTCCCTATTTAATTCCGCACAGCCCATCCCCCAGGAGGAACAGGGACGCATTTGGGACAGCTTTTACCGGCTGGACAAATCCCGTACCCGCAGCCGCCGGGAATCCGGCCTGGGCCTCAGCATCGTCCGCAGCAATATGGAGCTGTTGGGCGGAGGATATGGAGTGGAAAACACGGAGGGCGGCGTGATCTTCTGGGTGGAATTTCCTAAGAGCCCGGAACCGGAACCGTCCCAGCTCACCTAGCATATAGGCT
>ERZ1034844.1037-NODE-1037-length-13731-cov-16.217315_pt1 | contig 13731 bp, 12 predicted proteins | sample MGYA00520594_ERZ1034844 | MGnify/ENA primary metagenome ERZ1034844 (study PRJEB33766, sample SAMN09781733) | gut metagenome | biome: gut microbiome | host: Homo sapiens | place: Madagascar | study: EMG produced TPA metagenomics assembly of the PRJNA485056 data...
GGTAGGATGCCTCCCGAATGGAGATATAGCCCTTGATCCCGTTCATACCGCACCTTTGCATGGATAATACTCAACACAATAAATTGTATACGAATATCCGAACTGTTTCAAGTAGATGCGATAAATGAAAGTGTATCTTTTTCATGAATGGGAGAAATCAGCCGTGAAAAACTTTTTTTGAGAAAATCCGTGAAAGCTGACCAAAACACCTTGTTCAGATTGTAGTATGGGTAGAGGGAAAAACGAGGGTACGGGGTAACTTAGCAAGCACAGCAAGCGAGGTCAAATGAGCGTATATAAATTTTGTCTACGAATGAAACTTTTTCTGGAAATGAAGCGTCTATATTTGTGAAATAAAAAGCAGACGAGAAATCTGCGGAAGGAGAAAACACTATGAAAAAGAAACAAATGTTAGTGGTAGCAGCCATAACAGCAATGGTATTTGGAGGACTTACAGCGTGCGGACAAGCAAACAAAAATGACACCAGCCTAAGCACTGTGGCTGAGAAGGAACAGGAAGATACTACAGCGCAGGCGACGTCTTCAGAAACAGTAGGAGAAACTGCGGAAAAAGAAAAAAGTGTAACCGGGACGGTAGATGAGATAAAAGACTTCATGTTCATAATTACCACGGATGATGGTGCCGCTTATGAATTTCCCATTGATGAAGAGCATCCGGTAGATGTATCACAGATCAAGGAAGGAGACAAAGTAAAGATTACTTATAAAGGGGAACTTTCCGAAGTGGATGCTTTTACCGGAGAGGTTGTATCTGTTGAAAAAATTTAGGAAGCAAATACCAATTAGTTAGAGTAAAGTCTAGAAAATTAACTCTTAGAACCTCTTTTCATGGACTATTACCTCTTGCCATACGATAAGGTATCTTATGTATGGGGTGATAAGCATAAGCAGATCCTGTTTGCCAGGCTCTTTGGAGATCTCTCTTTTGAAGAAATCGGAGAGAAATTCGGGATCACGGCGAAGCAGGCAGAGAATGTATGAACAGATTGCAGACATTCTTGAGAAGAGACCGGAGGAGGTAGTAGCCGTTCTTCAGGGGAAGGAATTGATAGAATCTTAAACAGTTTTAGCTTTGGAGATTTATCAAAATACTAAATATTAGAATGCATTGATTAGATTTACACAGTTACAGGCAGATACATTATCTATAAAAGGTGAGTATCTGCCTGTTCTTTTGCATTATTTAGCACTGCTATGGGACATCTGCGATCTGATCGTTATAATGGTGTGGAAAGTCAAAGTGTCATCACTGTAGTACATTTGGATATCTCCATCATAATTTTTACATACCTTTTGGATACTCTTAATTCCGAATCCATGGACATGCTTGTCTGGTTTGGTAGAAATAAGTATGCCATCATTGCCTCTAAATGGATTCACACGGCAGGAATTGGCAACCGTGATTAATACAAACGGAGTATTTTCCCGCTTGGATATATTAATTTCGACATAAGATTCGGGAACCCTCTTTGCTGCTTCCGTGGCATTATCCAAAAGATTGCAAAAAAGAGAAGTGAGATCGCTGTCTGACATGAAATTCAGTACACCGCTGCGAATATCTACTGAAAAGATAATTCCCATATCGTCACACTGTCGCTTATATCGTGCCATAATGGCATTCAGAAGTTCATTGTCGCAGACACGTGCAGTTTCCTTTAAGTCTGAAGAAAGAAGTAACTGATGAATATATGCATTTACCTTGTCCGGAGCATTCTGCTCGTTCAGAGCTGCAATAGATTGCAAATGCTTTTTCATATCATGGATGAGAATTGCTTGATTCTCACTTTGTGAAAGTAGCATCTTATAATATTCTGTGAAATCGTTCTCTTTTTGTAATAACAGTTGCATTTCAGTATAATCTCGATTCCTTTTTCGACTGTACTGATTGATGCCGAATATCAACAGATTTATGACTAACAGGAACAAGGCACTGAGAGAGACCAACCAGTTGGTCTCGGCAGTGAGTGTATAATGATCGTTGATATTCACAAAGGTAAGCATGATAAATACAGATGTGACAGGAATGATGATTAAAAGAAAGACGGAATTATCATTGGAATCCGATTTGTCCTGTAAACTTTTGAATAAATGCGTCAGCAAATAAATAACCGAAAAAAAAGATATCTTACTGCACAGAATCAAAAGAATTGTGTTGTGAAAAGAGTCTACCTGCATAAAAAAATGGGGAGATGTCCGTGCAATGATGTTGTATACGATCAATTCGCACATCCCCATGACAGCAGCCAGTAGGGTGGAGTGGAAGGCGGCTGAACTCCATTTGACATCATATTGGGTGATAAGGAACAGGAAATTGGCCAACAGATAGGAAAACATATTCAGCCATTTTATGTTACAAAGGGATATCATAAACAAAAGAATATATAGGAGACTCAGCACCGAAAGTCTGCTTGCAACAGAATGTTTCGGAGAAAACAGGCGACTGGAATACTGTAAGAGTATGATGGCCTCTATGACAAATATAAAAATAAAAGAGATAGTATTTTCCATGCATTACCTCGTACTTTCTAAATAAAGGAGATAGGCTTCTTTAAAGGCACTGTATTTTCGTTTCGTCAGATAAGCAGTAAACTGGCCATTTGCCAGATGTACCACTATACGGTCAAAGTCGGTGACGTGTTCATAATTGATGATAAAACTCCGGTGTGTCTGAAAAAAGCGGTTCGGATGTAACTGATCTAGCCAATATTGCATTGGATGAGTAGATTCAAAGTCATGTGTGGTAGTATGAACGATAACCTTTTTCCCTTGCGCTTCGATCATAATGATGGAAGAGACTGGCACGATATGAACCCCTTGCTTGGTTTCAATGGGGATTTTCACTGTCATAGAATGATATAGATCCATGGCATCTTTCAGATTCCGGAAAAGACGCTGCCTATCTATGGGTTTGGAAAGATACCGGAACACATGAAACCGCATGGCCTCATCCAGATATTCAGAATAAGAAGTAATGACAAAAATAATAGTATTCTTATTTCTCTTTTTCAGTTCATTGCCTACATAGATTCCGCTCAGCCCCGGCATTTCAATATCCAGAAACAGAATATCCTTGGTTCCCTGATCTGCAAGCAGGGTTTCACCGTTGGAAAAGCAGACGATTTCAGGACATTTCAGATGTAAATCTCTGAAATAGCTTTTAAGGTATTTCTGCAATTTTTCTATAATCAATAAGTCATCATCACAAATGATAATACGCATCCATTCATTCTCCCTGATTAGATTATGATTCAATTATATCTTAAGAACAGGAGTAATGCAAAAAAATGGAATGAAAAGACAAATTATGGAAGTTTTTGTTGAATTTGTTTATTGGGCTAAAAATGCCTCAAAATCCCATTTTTGCAGGTTTTTGTGCTTTTCAGTCGTGGGACGTTGTAATAAATCTTAAAATATATTATCTTCAGGGTGTAAATATCAACTACCCCAAAACAAAAGGAAGACTGTAAATGAAAAACAAATTGACAAAAAAAGTAGCAAAAAAGACAGTAAAAATGTTGGATTCATTTTTACGTATGGATGCCAATTCTGCATCATGCTGTATTGTATATCAGCCCAAAGCACCGAAAGAACTGGAAAGGTATAGGAAGACGAAGTAATGGAAAAATGCACAGGGAAAATAGCAGACTGGCTGGTAAAATATGATGCCATCCGGGAAACAGACCGAGAATTATACGAATATGCCATATATAGTATTCTGCTGACATTATCACCTATAGTATTGGCGATTTGCATAGGAGCTTTATTAGAATCTGCATGGCAAGGGGTATTGATTGTCACACCGTTTGTGATTCTCCGGAAGTTCAGCGGTGGGTATCATGCAAAGAGTGCAGGAGTCTGTTTTATTAGCTCCAGTCTGTTATTGGTACTGTGTATTTTTCTTTCGTCTGTTATCGAGTGTGACTTTAAGCTGTTTGTGGCGACGGTTTTGTCTGCAATCAGTCTGACTCATTTTAGTCCGATTGAGAATGAAAACAGAATTTTAAGTAAGGAAGAACAAAAAAGGTACAAAAAGGTAGTCATAAAGCTGATACTATGCCTTGGATTAGCTGAACTATGCCTTCTTTGGCTGGGAAAGACCGAGTGGCTTGTTTGCATTTCTATAGGAATGGTGTTAACTGCTTTTTTGCAATGTCTGTGTATCGTTAAAAATCTTAAAACTAATAGGAAAGGAATACATACATTCTGAAAAAGATAAAAATGCCGGAAATAATTGACTTATGGTGTGTACCCATTATGCAATTAATGAGACTATAAATCCAACAAACTATTGTGCTTAAAACTTGTCTAAGTGAAGAAAGGAAGATGCCATGAAAAAAAGAATGAGCATTATTACAGCAGGATACATCTGGAACGGCGAAGGCAGAGTGGTTTTCATCATATTTTGACGATCCGAAAGATCAGGAAAATATCCAATGGGGAATTGATGTTTATAAAAGAAACAACTAGGTGGGGGAATAGCTAAATATGAAAAAATTATGTAGAACAGCATTGATTATTATACTATATGTTGCGTTCATATGTAGGCCATTTGCGTTAATAAGTCCTTTATGGAGAGTATGGATATTTATAATACTATTGGTTATACAAGCGATGAATACTGCTTTGCAATTTGCACAATTATCTAAAACGCAAGATAGTATTGCTATAAAAGTTATAACTACTATATTGAATATCCTTGTTTTAGGATTAGGTATGCTGTTTCTCTTTATGCTTTTCTTTGTATTTTAATGGCTTATAAGATTAAGAGTTATATTATACTCCCCTGTCTACTTAATAATAGACAGGGGGGGTATAACTTTTAGATAGTATTGAGATAAAAATAATAAGAGTTTGATAAGCTTCTCAAATGTTCTGCTTCACAATTCTGGAAATCAGCCCGACAGCTACATTCCGTTCCGAATCAATTCTGGTCACGACAAAGCTTACTTCGTCTTTTTTCCCGGGAAGCCTGGAATCATAGCAGCTATGTGCGACAGCATTAACACCGATACTTAAACGGATAAAGACAGTACCTTTGTGAATATCGGTTACTGTACCGATATATTTTCCCTGGACCTTACATTTCTTTAAATTTTTCCCGCTGGTATTTCCCGTGACGCTTTTGATATCTGCTTTTACAGAAATATCATTTAGGGAAGTAAGGGTAAGTGTCAGCCTGCTTTTCTTTTGATATAATAGTAGAATTTATTGGTGCATTATGATATGATGCAGCAAAAGAACAGAGAGTGAAGAATCATCCATGAATGATATCAAAGAGAATTTATTTAAAAGTTTAAAAATAGCAGTGGCGGCACTGGCAGCAATTGCGGTTGCGGGAGAGATAGGATTGTCGTATTCGGCCACGGCAGGTATTATCACGATATTAAGTATTCAAAATACAAAGAGAGAGACCATAAAGACAGCCAGAAACCGTATTCTTGCTTTTTTATGTGCACTTGGAATCTCTTTTTTCTGCTTTTTGGCAGGAGGATTTACCCTGCTGTCTTTTTCTGTGTATCTCCTGTTGTTTGCCATGCTGTGTCTGATGGCAGGTTGGCCGGAAGCAATTGCTATGGACGCTGTACTGATTACGCATTTTTTGACAGAAGGAAGCATGGAACTGTCATTGATTATAAATGAAAGTCTGTTGTTGATTATTGGAACCGGATTCGGGATAGTGGTTAATCTGCATTTGCATCAACAACAGGAGGAGTATCTGAGGCTTGCAATGGAAGCGGATAACCAGATTAAGGGAATACTGCACAGAATGGCATATTGGCTCAGGCAGGAAGACAGAACAGGATATCAGGATGATTGTTTCACCCGACTGGAGCAGTCCTTAAAGGAAGCAAAGCTGTGTGCTGCAGCCAATTATGGAAATACCATACAGCATTCCTCAACAGAAGAGCTGGATTACATACGGATGAGGGAGCAGCAAAGCGTTGTATTAAAGGGGATTTATTGTAACATCAAAGAAATCCGCATACTTCCTCAGCAGGCAGAACAGATTGCACTATTATTGGAACAGATTGAAAAGGACTATCACAGAGAAAATACGGTGGTCGGATTATTGGAAAAGCTGGAAATGTTGCAACAGCGTATGAAAGAGCAGGAACTTCCCAAATGTCGAGAAGAATTTGAGGCAAGGGCAATTTTGTTCTATATTCTCATGCAGTTAAATACCTTGTTGCAGCTTAAGAGAAAATATATTTTACAGCAGAAAAAAGCACCATACGGGGACTTCCCAGAAACAGATAGGGATCCCGAAGTGGGGAATTACATGCGATGAAAAGAAACCCCTCCGGAAATTCCGAAGGGGTTCTGCATCAAGAATTGATACAGCCTGGTGTTGGAAGCGGACGCGGAACCATTCCGATAACTCAGAAAGCGTACAGGTCCATTCCCCGGGGCTGATAAGGTAGGAGATTCCTTCCATTCGCTTGTAGGAGCTCCGGAAGTTTGCAAAGGATAGAATGGTAACATCAGACTTTTTACAGCGATGCCTGGAACCGGAATTCCCCATCCTCAGCAAAAAATCCATACACTCCGTGATATTTTTCCACGACAGAGATCATGCTTTTGGTGCCGAGACCGTGATTGGGTTCGTGAGAGATGGGAATCTCATTTTCAAATACCGGCTCCTGTAGATAGCTGTTTGCTATCTGTATACAGATCCGTTTATTTTTTTCATAAACCTTCAGCGTAATATAGCGTTTCCCGGGAGCAGGAATCTTTTCGCAGGCGTTAATCGCATTTTCCAGAGCGTTTGCAAAAAGGCTGCACAGATCGGTGATCTGAAAGCGTGTAAAATCGGTGGCAGTCACGGCAAATTGCAGTTCGATTCCGGCATCTGACGCCTGACCGGCATAGGAAGAGAGAATCAGGTTCAGAGCGTCGTTTTCACAGTATCTGATCACACGGCTGTTATCGATATCGGCACAAATCTGGTGAATATATTCCAAAGCCTGTTCCAACTCATTTTCTGCAATACAGTTTTGCAAAAAGGTCATGTGATGTCTCAGATCATGACGATAGATGGACGCCTGCTTCTGGGAAGCGGATAACTGCGCAATCTCCTTCTGCGCCTGTGCGGCTGCGGTGGTAAGCAGCAGATTTTCACGTTCCGCCGTGTTTTTCTTATTGGAAAAATCCAGCGACACCATAGCCAGGATAAAAAAGAAGAGCACAAGAAAGCTGTCCATGAAATCAATAATGACCGGACCACCGGTATACAAGAGATCCGTGTAAACGGTCAGAGTGTATTCCAAAATATAATAGGAAAGTGGCAGCAGGAAAAAGAGCAACAGAGTCTTCTTATTCTCATAATGCAGACGGATGATATAAGGCGCAATATAACGGATGACCAGATACAGCAGCGGAATCGTCACGCAGATAGAGACGAGATTGGCTACGACCGGACTGTCGTCGAAAAAGGAGGCTGCCAGCGTGCCGAACCATTTTCTGGGAGTGCACATCAGGTAAGCGGACAGCACAGAGATCGTCGCGATATAGATATTCCGGTGAAAGGCAAAACGGATCAGGAGGACCAGCGGCAGATGTATGAGCAGCGGATAGCATTTATAGAGCAGATTCTCCCCCATCATAAGGTAAGACAGAAGCTGTACTGCGCCCAAAGCAAGGGTCGTGATGATATAAGGGAGCTTATTGTCCTCAAAATGAATATCTGCAAGGTAGAGTGACATCACGATACCAAAGAAAAGGACAAAGCCGTAATTGATAAGTCCTAAAAGCGATGCAAGGCTGGTCATATTGATTCCTCCATTTGAAAGGCAAGGTAGAGTCTCTTAATCTCCGAGATCCTGCGCTGGGCAAGCGGAAGGCATTTGCCGTTTGCCAGATATAGGTCGGCTGCGTCGATCCTGCGAATATAGTTCATGTTGACCAGCAAAGAGCGGTGTGCAAGGAGAAATTCCGGGTGCTGCAGCAACTGGTCGCAGACAGAAGCAAACTTTTCCACGCAGGTGATCTGACTGTTGTTTCTCAGGTAATAAATGACTTTTCGGTTCAAGGCTTCAATATAAATGATTTCAGAGATATGGACTTTGTGTACGTCGACGCTGCTCTTCAATACCAGACAGGAATCGCGGTCTTCGGTTCTGGTACGCATGATGTCGTCCAGAGCTTCAACCAGCCGCTCTCTTGAAACGGGTTTCACCAGGTAATTGGAAGCTTTCACGGTATAGCTCTCTACCGCAAATTCGGGAGAAGACGTCAGGAAAATAATGTCTGCGGCCTTGTCACTGCTTCGGATCTCTTTGGCCAGTTCGATGCCGTTCAGTCCCGGCATCACTACATCCAACAGATAAATATCATAATGCTCCTGTAAAAGATTTGACGCCAGCTCCGTACTGTTGTCGAAAGGTTTGTAGGAAAATTCTATGTTCCGCTGTGTCTGGTAATCTGCGAGAACAGACAGTATCCGGAACAGTTCATTCTTATCGTCATCGCATATTGCAATTTTCATGGAATCATTTCCCCTTTTTCACTTTGGTATAGAACTATTATAACGGTACCTTAGAAAAAATACTATATGCGAATCCATGTCGTTCATGTCGAAAAAAGTGTAATTCATGTAGGTGCGTGAAATTTTATCCGCAAAAAGTGTACAATAGCATTGAAAATGGCGACAGAAGTCGGAAAAATACGAGAGGACAAAAGCTTATGAAAAAGGTACAAAAGCAACTAAAGAGAGCATTATCCATGGCATTGGCATTATCCATGGTCGTGGGTATGCTCTCCGGCTGTGGTCTGGGACATGACACTGCATCGGATGTTGTAGTAGTGCAGGATAGTGTGACAGAAGTAAATGAGATCAGCCTGAGCAGTATGGATCAGGATACTTTTTTACTTTCTGCGGGAGAGACACCACAGCTTAAGTTTGAGACTGCAAACGGAAACGTCACGGATATTACGGTGACACCGGATGACACGACGCTTCAGCCGTATCAGTACTATACCGTGACGTTTACGCTGACAGCAAACGAAAACGAAAGTTTTACGAAGACGGCGTCCATTACACTGAATGGCGTAGAACTGAAAGTAAAAAAATGGGCAAAGGATCAGTTGATCATAGAGTATACAACGCTTGCTCTGCCCGAGACCGTGACTACGGATGAGATGGCGAAGGTAACGAGCTACGGTGACGCAGCATCTGAAAGCAGTCTTGGTACCGCGAAGGTGCAGGCTTTATTGGACAGTGACCTTACGCTGTATTCAGAGGATGGCAAAGAATCTTATACGGTGCAGAAGGGATATGTACCGCTATTCATGGTGCCTTCCTTTGTAGCAAATGGAGAACCGGAACAGATCAAGGATGGGGAACGTGTTCAGATCATCAAGGAACATGGCGAAGAAGATTTTCCGGGAGCGGCCGGGAAATGGTACCGAATAGCCTATCGTGGAAAAGTAGGCTACCTGCCCGGTACTTTTGTGAAGGATGCAAAGGTACAGGCAAGTTCCGAGGATAAGGGGAAGACTTCGGAAACTACGAAACCTACAAATAAGACCGCGCAGACCAGGCCTGCGGTAAAACCGTCAGCCGGTCAGAACAATCAGACAACCGCACAGGCAGCCGGCAACAACAGCACAACCAGTTCGGGAAGTGGATCGGACAGTAGTTCTGGAAGCAGTTCCGATAGTGGTTCCGGCAGCAATTCGGGAAGCAACTCCGGCAGTGGTTCCGGAAGCAGCTCCGGCAATATTGATAAGACTGTATATTATCAGATCGATTTTGATCTGGGAGGCGGAGTCAGCAGTAAGGATGCAATGCTGCCCAAGGCAATGATGGTGGTAAAGGATTCCCCCATCGATATCAACCAACTGGCGACACCGTCTGTGCCCGGTTATCTATTCGAGGCATGGTACTACGACGCTGCCCTTACCAGACAGGTTTGTACCGGTGACAGGATCAACAGTAATCTGACGTTGTATGCGAAGGTGACAGAGATCACCGCCGACATGGATGTTGCGCAGGGGCAGGATAGTTACCTCTCCAAAGTAGATGTAAATGCAGATGCTTTTGCCATCACGGTGTTAAAACCAACGGGAGCAGATTCCACGGATTCCGGCACGGATGTGGCCAGTCTGCATAACCTTGCGGATCAGGATACATCCCTTTCATTTGCTATCGCTAAACAGAACACCTCATTTACCTCGACAGACGGAAAGGTATACGACAAGTATACAATTACGTTCAGCGCATTAGAGCAGGGCGAGACTTACCAGCTACAGCTAGTGAACAGTGATTATGTGTTCTATGAGGATAATGAGATACAGCCTGCTGCGGTCAGACTCTATAATTTCACCACCCAAATGGCAGAGGCGGAGAAGCTGAGTCTGAATCAGAATCTGGTCTATCTGCCAGAATCAGAAGTGAGTTATACAAAGGGCAGCGACTATCTGTCCGGACTGTTTACCGTAAATGTCAATGATGACATGACAAAGTTAAATACTGTGGACGGCAGCGGAAGCTTTACCTACAACGGAAATCAGCAGATCGAGGTCGGGACCACGGTAGTAATCTATGATGGCGCGGAAGTACCGAAATTAGGAGAAGACGGTCTGAAGTCAGCAGAGCAATATAACGGAAATGCGGCTTATGTGACCATCTCTAAAATAGTAGGAAATACCTATTATTATGGGGTTGCTGAAGCAGAGGACGTCCTGTTTACACCGGATGTCCTGCCGGTCAACACGGCAGATGATCAGGATACAGCGCCCGATACCATAACGATCGCTACGGAAAAGCTGGATTTTTCAGGAAGCGCTTACCGGGAGATGGGACTGGATGAGAATACGACCGTAGATGTAGGGGATTACCTTGCTATCTATGAAGGCAGTCTGGATACGGCCGTGCAGCCTACCTATGGTCGGATTACAAAGATCACACCGTCGGATGACGGACAGAATACGATCCTGACTTACACGGTGGTGACTGAGGACGTAGTGCTGGATTCCATGACAGTGTACAGCACGGAGAAGATGGATATTGCACTGGATGATGCGACAGCTCATTCGATCGAACAGGAAATCGAGCAGCAGGCAATCGACAGCGGCTTCGCAGTGGAGGCGGCCAACTATCTGGCAACGGTAGCGCTGGGAACGGAGGAACTGCAGTCACTTACCGGAGATATGGGACTGCAGACGATGAGCCTGACAACACAGACCGGTGCAGTGGTACCTCAGAGTGAGATCAGCCTGTTCGCAGCGAGCAACAGGGTCTCCGTGGGAAAGCCGTCTGTGGTGGCAAATATCAGCCGCAGCTTACAGCACTTGACAGGGGGATCCAATGGCGTACGTGCCCAGCTGGAAGTCAGCTTCGATGTGACAATGGGTTCCGGTGACAACAAACTGATCCTGAAAGTAGCTGCTACCTTCGAGCAGGAGATCGTGCTGAATCTGAACATCAAGGGAAAAGCAGTCTGGGGCAAAAAGTGGATATTCCCCTACATTAAGGACTACCGCATTACCACGAATCTGGATGCCGGCTCTTACACCGGTATCAGTATTACGGCAACGATCCGGGCAGAGGGCGAGGAGCCGGAATTTGACTGGTCAGAAGTGGCCGGTAAGGATTTGGGTGCCAAGATCAAGACCCTGATGGAGCAAAAGGACAAGTTCTTTAACCAGGATATCGGTTCCACAGGCGGCGGTCTGGCAGAAAAATATGCCGAAATGCTGGAAAATAATCCGGACTGGATTGACCTGGTAAATAAGAACATCTTCTCAAATGAGGCCAGGATCCTGGCAGGTATTATCGTGGTAGGTGTACAGGGAGATTTCGTAGTATCCGCCAAGGTCAACATCATGCTGGGTATGAGCTTCCATTACCAGGTATATAAGAGATACACCTTTACGTTAAACGTATTCAGTAAGTCCAGCAGCAGCAACTGTGTAGATCTGACAAAATCAGAATACCAATTCGATATGTATGTCATGGGTACGCTGGGAATCAGAGCGGGTATCCGGTTGACGGTCTATGCGGGACTGTTCAGTAAAAAGGTTGCGGCAATCGGCATCACGGCGGAGACAGGTGCTTATATACAGATGTGGGGATACTTCTATTACAGTACCTCCTGGCAGGCCGGCAGCGGTAAATCCAGCAGTGCCTCCGGGGCAATGCTTCTGGAAGTGGGTGCATATCTGGAGATCCGGTTCCTGGCGACGGCATTCGGCGGCAGATTTCAATACGCTCCGGTACTGTATGACAAATACTGGCCGTTGTGGAATCTGGGTTCTGCCGAGAACGTATACGGATTCCATTATGAGACAACTGCGGGTGAGGCAGATGCCAAGGATATTGACATGGGAGCCGGCACAAGTGTGGCACTGCCTGTAGACAGAATGAATATGTCCTATATGAATCTGAGAAGCGGAGATACTGCGGATAAGGATTACACCTACAGTGACTTTGACATTACCACAACCGGCAACTTCAAATATGAGAATGGTGTAATCAGTGTCATTCCTCAGGACGGCAGTTATACAGAGAAGGGAACCATAAAACTTACCTGGAAGGGTGCACCGTTGTCCTTTACCAGCAATCCTCTGTCCGTTGTATTGGATATCACATGGAGTGATCCTTCCAGAATCCATAGTGTAAGCTATGAACTGAACGGTGGCACTGCGTATGAAGGAGAGAAACCTCTGGCAGACGGCATCCCTACGGTGAAAGCGATCACGGGAGCAAGGATAACCGAGCCTTCCGTAACGGTTAAGAAACAATATTATGTTTTTGACGGCTGGTATCAGGATGCGGAATGCAAGACCCCCTGGAAGTTTGATACAGATCAGGTGACAGGAGACCTGGTACTTCATGCAAAATGGAAGCCGGAATCCTATGACATTACTTATGTGCTGGATGGAGGCACCAACGATGAGAAGAATCCTGTAACCTATACGATAGAAGATACCGTGAAGCTGGAGAATCCTGTAAAACCGGGATATCAATTCTTAGGCTGGAATACGGAGCAGGACAGCACCGGTACGACGGTAACAGAGATCCCGGCAGGTAGCAGTGGTGCGAAGACCTTCTATGCACGGTGGACACCTCTGGAACAGAGTTATGAGATCCATCATATGCTGCAGACATTGGATGGCAATGCTTATGAGGATCAGGATATCGTAACGGAAAAGGCATATACGGGAACAGAAGTGACGATCGGAGCTGCGCAGAGCAAAAGCTACGCCGGATTTACTTTTGATGCGTCTAAGACAGATGACAGCAAGGGTACCATCCCCGGAGAAGATACCCTGGTATTGAAGCTGTACTATAGCAGAAATAGCTATGCAGTAACCTTTGAAAGCGGTACAGGAGATACTGTTGAAACGCAGAATATTGCTTATGAGGGTAAAGTGACGAAACCTTCGGAACTTACAAAGGCAGGTTATCAATTTACCGGGTGGTATCTCACAGGGGATCCGTCGAGACTCTGGAATTTTGACAACGATGTTGTTACAGGTACCACGGAGCTTCGTGCCGGCTGGTCAGCACTCACTTATAATGTGACACTGGACGGACAGGGCGGAGCCGGCGGTCATGAAAACGTTCAGGCAACTTATGACAGTGAGATGCCAGAGATCACACCGCCTGCCCGTGCCGGTTATCAGTTCGCGGGATATTATGATCAGACGGAAGGCGGTACACAGTATTATAATGCCAACGGAAGCAGCGCAAAGACCTGGGATAAG
>ERZ1034844.1039-NODE-1039-length-13722-cov-5.124021_pt1 | contig 13722 bp, 10 predicted proteins | sample MGYA00520594_ERZ1034844 | MGnify/ENA primary metagenome ERZ1034844 (study PRJEB33766, sample SAMN09781733) | gut metagenome | biome: gut microbiome | host: Homo sapiens | place: Madagascar | study: EMG produced TPA metagenomics assembly of the PRJNA485056 data...
TTAAAGTCAATCACATTTTATAAAATTCTTTGAATCCGACTCAAAAACAATCGTACCGAGAAGGTCAGTTTCGAAATATTCGATACCGAACTCTTCAAGTCTTTTCGTGATAAGCGAATGAGGATGGCCGTAATCGTTATTTACACCGCAGCAGATGACGGCATATTTCGGGTTAACCGCCCTGAGCCACGCCTCGCTTGATGAGGTCTTGCTGCCGTGATGTCCGACATTGAGAACCGTTGCCGAATAGTTGATATTCTTCTTCAAAAGATCCTTTTCCACCGTCGTTGTCGCATCGCCCGTGAACATAACGGATGTATCGCCGTAGCTTATGCGTGAGACAGCCGACATATCGTTGAGATTGTCGTAATCCCTCAGCGGAGCGAAAATTTCAAGCTTCATTTCGCCGTAAGAATAGGTTTCTCCGGGCTTTGCGGCGATTACGTTACCTGCATTATCCGACACGGCGGTCAGGAATTTTTCATATGTCTTGTTTGTCGGGATTATCTCCTCGGGAATCTCGGGCATAATCAGATCATCAATTTTAAATTCATACAGAATCTTCGTCATAGCACCCATATGATCTGTGTGCGGATGTGTAACAAGCACGCAGTTAAGCTCATCAATTCCGAGGTTCTTTATATAATTTATAACAGTCTGCGCCGCTCCGACCTCACCCGAATCGACAAGAATCGCTTTTTCGCCGCATCTGAGCAAAGTGCAGTTACCCTGACCGACGTCAATAAAGCTGACATACATTTTATCGGCGCTCGCCTGCTGAGTGTTTCGCAGTCCGCTCTCCTCAAATACCTTGTCAATCGGTATGAAATTCTTGGTCAGAAAGAGAGAAAGAACCGCAACAAGAAGCACGGCGGCGACTGTAATTATTTTTGAATTAATACTTTTTCTTCTTTTCATATTTCTTCGTATTGTAACCGCTGCGTTTATTGTTCTGAATATTTCGCTTAGGCTGAACAAGACATTTTTCCGAATATCCGATCAGGTCGTGCCTGCCCGCCTTTCTCAAAGCCTCTTCGCATAGATCACGGTTTTTCGGATCATAATACTGCAAAAGCGCACGCTGTAAAGCCTTGTCGTGCGGTGTCTTTGCAACATAGACTTCCTTCATTGTGTAGGGATCAAGTCCCGTATAAAACATACAGGTTGAGATCGTGCCGGGCGTCGGGTAAAAATCCTGCACCTGTTCCGGTCTGATATGCCGCTTTTTAAGGAAAACAGCAAGCTCAATCGCATCCTTTAGAGTTGATCCCGGGTGAGATGACATAAGATAAGGCACAAGATACTGTTCCTTGCCGACGGAATTTGTGATCTCAAAATATTTCTTTGAAAATTCAATATACGCCTCAATATGCGGTTTACCCATTTTATCGAGAACCGCCGCCGAACAATGTTCGGGTGCAACCTTGAGCTGTCCGCTGACGTGATATTTTACAAGCTCACGGAAGAAAGTGTCATCCGGATCCTTCAGCATATAGTCATATCTGATTCCCGAACGTATAAAAACCTTTTTGACCTTAGGCAAACTTCTTACGGCTCTTAAAATATCGAGATATTCGCTGTGATCCGCTTTCAGTGCCTTACACGGTGTCGGTGCAAGGCACTTTTTTCCCTTGCAAAGCCCTTTTTCAAGCTGAACGAGACAGCTCGTGCGCCTAAAATTCGCAGTCGGACCGCCGATATCGTGAATATAGCCCTTGAAATTCGGTTTTTCAGTAAGCAATTTCGCTTCATTTATGATTGATTCTTTGCTTCGTGTTGTGACAAATCTGCCCTGATGAAAAGCTATTGAGCAGAAATTGCACGCACCGAAACACCCACGGTTATGGGTTATCGAAAATTCGACCTCTTCAATTGCAGGAACTCCGCCCATTTTTTCATAGCACGGGTGGTATGCCCTCTCGTAAGGCAGAGAGTAAACCCAATCCATCTCCTCCTGAGTGAGCGGAGGCATCGGCGGATTCTGTACAAGCATACGGTTGCCGTGACGCTGTTTAATGAGCTTGCCTCTGATATGATCCTGCTCATCCTGCTGAATACGGCAGGAAACGGCATACTCTTTCTTGCTTTTGCAAACATTCTCATACGACGGACATTCCGCACCGTAAAGAGGAGTGTCGTGAACATCGCAGGCATAAGCGGTACCCCTGACATCGGTAATGGAGCTTATCGGCTCGCCGTTTGAAAGTCTGCGACAAATTTCAATAGTCTGATTTTCTCCCATACCGTAGGAAATAAGATCAGCCTGAGAATCAAAAAGAATACTCCTGCGGATTTTATCATCCCAATAATCGTAATGAGCAAAACGGCGAAGCGACGCCTCAAGACCGCCGATAATAATCGGCACATCTCCGTAAAGCTCTCGAATTTTATTGCAATAAACAATAACCGCCCTGTCGGGTCTCAGTCCCATAACTTTTCCCGGGGAGTATGCATCCTGGCTGCGGTGCTTTTTTGCCGCCGTATAATGGGCAACCATGGAGTCAATATTACCCGACGAAACCATAAAACCGAGCTTTGGCTTGCCAAAACGAAGAAAATCATCGTTTTTTCTCCAATCGGGCTGGCTGAGAAATGCCACACGGTAGCCCTCAGCCTCCATAACTCTTGTAATAATAGCCGCACCGAAGCTCGGATGGTCGACATATGCGTCGCCCGAGACGTAGACAAAATCCACCTCGTCCCATCCTCTTTCTTTAACTTCTTCTGCGGTTATCGGTAAAAACATAAATTATTCCTCTTCGTCCTCGTCAAACGTCTCCGTCTCAATCGGATTTTCGATCGGAGCGGAAGCATTTCCGAGTGCATTCATTTCCATCCACTGCTGTTTCGAGATAAGAACCTTTCTCGGCTTACTGCCCTCAAACGGACCGACAATCTGCCGTTGTTCAAGCTCATCTATAATTCTTGCCGCACGGGCATAGCCTAATTTCAGTTTGCGCTGTAAGAGCGTTGTCGATGCCATCTGTGCCTCAACAACAACCTCGATCGCCTTGGGAATCATTTCATCGCCGCCGTCGCCCGAATCACTGTCGGAAGATGAAGAAGATGCGGACGGTTTCTTTTCGATAACCGCCTGACGTTCGATCTCCTCCATAACGCTCTCATCGTATTTCTTTTCTTCGCCCTGATTCTTGATAAATTTAACTACGCTTTCAACCTCTTCATCCGAAAGGAAGCAACCCTGAACACGGATTGGCTTTGAAACGCCGACGGGACTGAACAGCATATCGCCGTAGCCCAAAAGCTTCTCGGCACCTGCCGTGTCAATAATCGTTCTTGAATCAACCTGTGACGACACCGAAAGTGCGATTCGGCTCGGAATGTTCGCCTTGATAATACCGGTAATAACGTTTACCGATGGTCTCTGGGTTGCGATAACAAGGTGCATACCTGCCGCACGAGCCATCTGTGCAAGACGGCAGATTGAATCTTCGACCTCGTTCGGCGCCGCCATCATAAGGTCTGACAGCTCATCGATAAAGATAACGATATGCGGCATCGGAGTAAGTGTTTCGCTTGTTTCGGCGAGCTTATTAAAGCCCTTGATATCCCTGACGGCATTCTCCGAAAACATTTTGTAGCGCTGAAGCATTTCAGTAACCGCCCAGCCGAGCGCACCTGCCGCCTTTCTCGGGTCGGAAACGACAGGTACAAGAAGATGCGGAATACCGTTATAAATCGTAAATTCAACCTGCTTCGGGTCAATCATAAGGAGCTTGACCTCGTCGGGGTTGGAATTGTAAAGAATGCTGACAATCATCGAATTAAGACAAACAGATTTACCCGAGCCCGTCGTACCCGCAATAAGAAGGTGCGGCATTTTGGCGATATCGGCACAGATTGTGTTACCAGTAATATCCTTACCGAGGGCAACATTCAGCTTGCTCTTTGCGTTCTTGTAAACAGGCGTTTCAATAATCTCTCTGAGAGATACGGTAGCTCTGTTTTTATTCGGAATTTCAATACCTATTGCCGACTTGTTCGGGATCGGAGCCTCAATTCTGACGCCCGACGCCGCCAATGCAAGCGCAATATCGTCGGCAAGGCTTGTGATTTTGCTGATCTTAACGCCTGCCGCAGGCTGAAGCTCATAACGCGTAACGGACGGGCCACGGCAAATATCAACAATCTTTGTCGAAACTCCGAAGCTGTTGAGCGTATCAACGAGCTTTGTTGCGTTATTCTTGAGTTCCTCCTCATAGTTCATCGCGCCTGCGTTATTAGCATATTCAAGACACTCAACGGGCGGTTTCTGATAGGTATGGAAAACCTGAGCAGGTTCGTTATTCTTCTCTGTCTTTTCGGGCTTATTTTCATTCTTAGGCTCTGCTTTAGGCTTGTCCTTCGGCTTAGCCGTTCCGTTGACCTTTTTTATAATCTCATCGAGCGGGAGCTGAGGCTCAACAGCCGAAACCTCCGGTTCAGGCTTGATGTCATCAAACTTTTTAACTTCGCTCTTGGTCGGCTTGATATCCTGCTTCTTTGCATTTCCGACCAGCTCGTCAATATACATCTCATCGTCTTGCTCTGCGCCGTAAGCCTCGGGTCCTATATCAACGGGCACATAGGGCTTTTTCTTCCTGATAAACGATGTTTGATCTCCGCGCTCAAGCTCTTCACGGTGATCCTTATGAATCTGCTTTGCGGAATCAATTTTTTCCTTGATTGCAAGGTAAATTCCGAGCAGCGTGCCGCCCGTAACAAACATAATCGTTGCAAGGAAAAGAACTATAAGCACAATAGCAGCCGCCGTCTTTCCGAAGAGCATTTCGGGCACTCCTCCGAAAACAGCACCGATAACTCCGCCGCTGTGCACTGTAACCGTGTCACGAAGATTCCATACATATTCAATTTGATCCTTTATTTCACCGGCATAAAGTGCATCAGAAAACACGTGAACAATTCCCGAAAGAATTGCCGTTGCAAGCGACGCCCCGATCAGTCTGCCTCGAAGAGCCTTGACCGATTTTTCGGAAACAATCGTAATTACAATGTAGATAAGCATAAGCGGCCAAACGTATGCACAAATTCCCGAAAGTCCGAACAGGAAATTGTGAAACGCAAGCCATACCCTCTCGCCCTTTATAAACGTTGCCGCAAGAAGAATAGCGGTCACTGCAGAGAGAATTATTGCAACTCTCTGACGGTAAACCTCGGGCGATACGGTCCTTTTCCGCCGCTCGAAATTCTGTCTTGAATCAGCCGTGCTCTTTTTCGTCTGCTTGGATGCAGTAGGCCTTTTATTCTGAGAAGAATTTTTCGGTTTTGACGAAGTCGTTTTCTTCTTAGCTGACGACGTATTTTTCTTTTTATTCTGATTATTTGCCGCCATATTTCCCTCCGAAGTATATAAAAATATAATAATACATAATGACCCAATATCTTGTATATAATACCATTTTTAGCTACAAATATCAATATGTTTATTGATTTTTTTTGAAGGATTGTATATAATTAAGAAAACAAGCAAAGGAGTGTTAACGTGAACTATACTTTAAATAACAAATCGGTAAGTATTTCCGTCAAAAAATACGGTGCCGAGCTTTCATCATTCAAGTCGCTTGACACATCAATCGAATATCTTTGGCAGGGCAACCCGGACGTCTGGTACGGTCAGTCCCCTATCCTCTTCCCGATTGTCGGCACACTGCTTGACAATAAGTGCAGAATCGACGGCAAGGAATACGAAATGTTCCGTCACGGAATCGCAAGAAAGAGGGATTTTGAATTAAAGGAGCAGGGCGAGGATCATCTCACACTTACTCAGAGCTGGAACGACGAATCGCTGGAGCGCTATCCTTACAAGTACATATTTGACATTGAGTTCAAGCTCGACGGCAAAAAGCTGACCGTCACGCATACAATTAAAAATGCCGACAGCAAGACTATGTATTTCTCAATCGGCGCACACCCCGGATTCAACTGCAAAATCGGCGACAGACTTGAATTTGCCGAGCCGGAAACACTCGTATGCGAGAAGATCGACAGCGATTCAATCCTTGACGGAAAGCATTATCCGACACTTGATAACGAGAAAACGATCATTATCACAAAGGATATCTTTGACGGAGACGCTCTCATTCTTTCCGGAATGAAGTCTGACACACTTTACCTCAGAAGCGATTTTCGCCCGCAGTCGATAAAATTCAACTTCGGCAAGGCGCCCGTTCTCGGAATTTGGGCAAAGCCGGGCGCTGAATATGTATGTATTGAGCCGTGGTACGGAATAAACGATTCGCGAGAGGTCAAGGAGGATTTCTCAGAGAAGCGTCTTATTCAGAAACTTGAACCCGACGAGGAATTCGTATTCCCGTGGAGCGCAGAAATAATCGAATAAAAAATATCGCATTCGGCAGACAACACCGAATGCGAATTTTTTATTTTATAAGTTCAACCTTGATTCCTTTATCCTTTGCGTAATCCGCAGCCTTTGAGCCCGATGTCGTTCTGATCACAAGGTCGGTGTCAACACTTCCGTCGGATTTTATAAAAGCGTTATTGTCAATTGTTTTGACCGACGACGGAATTGTGATTTCCTTAATCCCCGATTGAAGCGTGATTACGGAAGAAATCTGATTAACACTTTCGGGGAACTCGATTTTTTTGAGATTTGAACAGAGAACAAAAATACCCTGAGGAACAACCTTAACTTTATCGGAGAATGTGAACTCCGTCAAATCCTTGCATCTGAAAAAAGCAAGCGGCATAATTGTCTCCACCGAGTCGGGGCAGGTGTAATTGCCGAGCTTCGCATACGGTAAAGCAAAATATAATTTTTTCATATCCGATGAAAAAAGCACATCGTTTTTAATCGCGAAATTGCCTCCGTCCTCAAGCTCAACTTTTTTGAGTGAGGTACAGTTTGCGAAAATACTTCCTCCGAGCTTTTCAACACTCTTCGGCAGGGTTATCTCCTCAAGCGACGTACAATTGCCGAAGCAATTTTCATCAATGTTGAGAATTGATTTTCCGAGATTAACGGTTTTAAGGAATTTGCAGCCGTCGAAAGCACTTTTTCCGATATAGATTACATTGTTGCCGATTTCAACAGATGTGATATCACTGTTTTCAAAGGCGTTCGTATCAATCTGAGTAACCTTTTTTCCTCTCAGCTTTGACGGGATTTTAACATCCTTGCCGTCTCCGTTGTATGCAGTAACAGTCACAGTACCCTTTTCGGTTCCGTCAACATATTCAAACTCGGATTTATCCCATTTAAAATAAATCATAATCGCCGACGCACCGACAATCAAAACGGCAAGCGTAAAGCATAAAACCTTAATAGCATTTTTCATAATATTTCACCTTTTCAGAACATATATACTCTGACTTCATACGGTTTTGTTACAAAGCCGTTGTTGACAATTTTATTGTCGGAATAATTGGAAAGCACAAGCTGACCGTCGGAAAGATTGTAGCCCTTCGGCGCTTTGAACTTAACCGAGCCCTCCTTAAATGAACAGACGACGAGCACTCTCCTGTCCCCGAGGACTCTTTCATACGTGTAAAGGAACGGATTGAGATGATCGTATTCCTTGTATTTACCGTATATCAGAACATCATTTTCTTTTCTTAGCTTGATCAACTTTTTATAGAAATTGAGAATTGAATTAGGATTCTTAAGATCGTCCTCAACGTTGATCTCTTTATAGTTCGGATTGATGTTAAACCACGGCTTGCCTGTTGTAAAGCCAGCATTTTCCGCCTCGGACCACTGAACAGGCGTTCTTGCATTCTCACGGCTGACATCCTTAGCAAGCTTGAGGAAACGCTTTTCACTATAACCGAGCTTCTTAAAGACCTTCCAGTTATTGAATGTCATAACATCCTTATAATCGGAAATTTTGTCAAAGAGCAGGTTTGTCATACCGATTTCCTGTCCCTGATAAATGAACGGCGTGCCGCAAAGCAGGAAATACATAGCGGCAAGCATTTTTCCGCTTTCAACACGGTAGTTGATATTGCCGTAGCGCTCAATAATACGTGCGTGATCGTGATTTTCGATATAGAGACAATTCCAGCCCTTGCCATAAAGTCCGTACTGCCACTTTGAAAGCGTGGACTTCAGCTTGATAAGATTAAACGGAGTCTTTACCCAGTCAACCATAAAGCAGTTGGCGTTCATATGCTCAAATGAAATCATCATATTCAGCTTCTGATTCGGTCCCTCGGTAACAAAATCCTTTGCCATTTTAATATCTGACATAGGACCCTCGCCGACGGTGAAGCAGTCATAATGATCATAAACGTCACGCTTAAATTCGTCGAGATATTCCTCAAGATGCGGTCCGTGCTTATAATGCTCAACACCCGTCGCAATCGGAAGCGGAATACCGTTCGGCAGTCCCTCCTGCTTTGAAATGAATGTAATAACGTCCTCACGGAATCCGTCAACACCCATATCGAGCCAGTAACGCATAATGTCCTTGACCTCTTGACGCACTTTCGGATTGTCCATATTGAGGTCGGGCTGTTTCTTTGCAAAGACGTGGAGATAATACTCGTCGATATCGGGATTGTATTCCCACGCTCCTCCCTCAAAGGTCGAAAGCCAGTTGTTCGGCGGATTTTTGCCCTTGCCCTTGCGCCAGATATAATAGTCGTGATACGGATTGTCAACGCTCTTTGCGCTCTCCTTGAACCATTCGTGTTCGTCGGAGGTGTGATTAACGACAAGATCCATAAAAACTCTCATCCCACGTTCGTGAGCACCGTCAAGGATCTTTTTGAAATCCTCAAGCGTGCCGAACTCGGGATTAATGTTTCTGTAATCCGAAATATCATAGCCGTAGTCGGCATTCGGAGTGGGATAAATCGGAGAGAACCATATTCCGTCAACGCCGAGTTCCTTGAGATAATCGAGCTTGCTGTATACTCCGGGCAAATCACCTATGCCGTCGCCGTTGCTGTCGCAAAAGCTCCTTGTCCAGATCTGATAAACGCACATTTCCTTGTACCATTTTTTCTTGATATCTGCCATATAATCACCCCGGTAAATTTCATAATATTGTTAATTTATTATATCATATGACATCGACAATAGCAATAAAAAAATGACCGTGCGAAACGGTCACTTGGAAATTTTATCTTCTTCCTTCTTATCCTGTTCAATTTTAGGCGGATTATAGAACCACAATGTGATCCAGCTGTGCAGTTTTAAGCCCTCGACCCAGTGCCTCGGGAAATGCTTACTTTCGGGGCAGGCAAAAACATCCTGCGACATTCTCAGATATCGGTGTCTGATCTTACCGCCGCAGAGCCTGCTCAGCGTGTCAATGCTGATAGGACTATCGTTAAGATCGCTTTCTTTTATCACCTTATTGACCTTAAACGGATTCACGGAAGCTCCCCCCCTTTTATTTTTATTTTATCATTTTGATCCCATTAAGTCAAAGTAAAAATAAGAAAGAAAAAATCTTCCAAATACTTCACAAACGGTGCAAAATATATTATAATTTATTTATACATATTGATGGAGGTCAGATTATGAAAATTGTAATTTTGGACGCTTATACATCGAATCCGGGCGACCTCAGCTGGGAAAAGTTTGAAAAGCTCGGCGAATTGACGGTTTACGACCGCACATCTCACGATGAGATAATCGAAAGATGCAAGGACGCCGATATAATTCTCGACAACAAGGTTATTCTTGATGATGAAACAATCTCACAGCTTCCGAAGCTCAAATACATCGGAATCCTCGCAACCGGATTTAATATAGTTGACATTGAATCAGCCAAGAGACACGGAATTGCCGTATGCAATGTGCCGACCTATTCCACCTCGGCGGTTGCACAGCTTACTTTTGCTCTTATTCTTGAAATATATAACAGAGTATCGGTTCATAACGACGCCGTGCACTCCGGTGAATGGTCGTCCTGTAAGGATTTCTGCTTTCAAAAAACTCCGCTTATCGAGCTTGCCGGCAAGACGATCGGCATAATCGGTTTCGGTAAAATCGGATACGAGGTTGCTAAAATCGCAGACGCATTCGGAATGAATATACTCTGCAATGTGCACAACCCCAAGCCTCAGCCGAGCTTTAAAAATTTCAAATTTGTTTCGCTTGACGAACTTGCAAAGGAAAGTGACATTATTTCATTCCACTGTCCGCTTACGAACGAGACGAAGGGCATTGTAAACAATGATTTCATTGCCAAGATGAAGAAAAACTCAATAATTATCAACACCGCAAGAGGTCCGATTATTGACGAGCAGGCTCTTGCCGATGCGCTGAACGGTGAAAAAATCGCAGGTGCGGCGGTTGACGTTCTCTCCTGTGAACCGCCTAAAAAGGACAACCCCCTGCTCAACTGCAAAAACTGTATAATCACACCGCACATAGCGTGGGCAGGATATGAAACAAGAGTAAGACTGCTTGATGTTGTTTACGATAATCTCAAATCATTCCTTGACGGAAATCCCATTAACGTTGTGAATAAATAAAAAATCACGCCTTCTGCCGATATCGGCGGGAGGCGTTCATAAAACCCGTCCCGTTCACATATGTATTAACAAAAAATAATGTGCCTGAACGGGAGGATAAATTATGTCAGCAGCAAGTACAAGCATTTATAAGGATATTCAGACAAGAACGGGCGGCGATATTTATATCGGCGTTGTCGGACCTGTCAGAACGGGAAAATCCACCTTCATCAAACGTTTTATGGATTCTCTTGTCATTCCGAACATCGAGGATCAGAGCAAAAGGGAGCGTGCAACGGACGAATTGCCGCAATCGGCGTCGGGCAGAACGATTATGACCACAGAGCCGAAATTTATTCCCGAAAATGCAGTTGAAATCAATCTGCCCGACAATGCTCATTTCAGTGTGAGAATGATTGACTGCGTAGGCTATATTGTTCCGAGCTCTCTCGGCTATATTGAAAATGATCAGCCGAGAATGGTCAAGACACCGTGGTTTGAAAAGGAAATTCCGTTCAATATGGCGGCGGAAATCGGAACGCAAAAGGTTATTACCGAGCACTCAACAATCGGTCTTGTGATCACAACCGACGGTTCGATAAGCGACATTCCGAGGGATGAGTATGCCGAAGCCGAGGAAAGGGTCGTCAGCGAATTAAAGGAACTTAACAAGCCGTTTATCGTACTTCTGAACAGCACAGAGCCCGACAGTGAATCGGTCAGAAAGCTCGGTTGTGATCTTTCGGGCAAATATAATGTTCCCGTTATGCCCGTAAACTGTCTTGAGCTTGACGAGGAGAAAATTAAAGCGATTCTTGCACAGATTCTTTTTGAGTTTCCGATTCAGGAGGTTTGCGTTGAGCTCCCGGGCTGGGTAACTTCTCTCGAAAAAACGCACTGGCTCAAGCGTGATATATTTGATTATATAAAGAAGGAGGCTGCCTCGCTCACCCGTATTCGAGACGTCAACGCTTTTTCCGCAAGCCTTAACCGCTGTAAATACATCGACAAGGCGCTTGTGAACAGTCTCAATCTTTCGGACGGAAGCGCTGTTGTAACAACAACCGTCGAAAACGGTATGTTCTATAAAATTCTCGCAGAAAGAACCAAACTCAATATCGAAAACGAAGAGGATCTGATGAACTGCGTCGGAGAGCTTGCCGAGACGAAGAAATCCTATGACAGAATCAAAAACGCTCTTGACGAGGTTGAGGCAACAGGCTACGGAATTGTTATGCCGACAATGGATGAGCTGCATCTTGAAGAGCCTGAAATAATGAAGCAGGGCGGCAAATACGGCGTTCGTCTCAAGGCATCCGCTCCCTCTATTCATATGATGAAGGTCAATACAAACACCGAGGTTGCCCCGCTTGTCGGAAGTGAGTCACAGTCCGAGGATCTTGTAATGTATCTTCTCAAGGAATTTGAAGAAAACCCGACTCAAATATGGGAATCGAATATTTTCGGAAAATCTCTTCACGAGCTTGTCAATGAGGGACTTCACAATAAGCTGTTCAGAATGCCCACGGATGCACGAATGAAATTGCAGGAAACGCTGGAAAAGGTTATTAACGAGGGTTGCAGCGGATTGATCTGTATTATTCTCTGATTTGATTGACTTTTAATAAAAATGTAGTATAATATTTGATTGACAAAATCAGATTTTAGTAAGGCATAGCCTTAAATAAAAAAGGAAGTTGATACAATGAATTTTGACGTATTAAAAATTCTCTACTACCTCGCTATTATCCTCCTTGCAACTAAGGGTATGGGTATTCTTTCGAGAATGCTCGGTCTTCCGCAGGTTGTCGGTATGGTAATTGCAGGACTTCTGATCGGTCCGGCAATATTCGGACAGATTGATTCAATCAGCTTTAACGGTATCATCAACCCGACGCAAGAGGAAATGGACGTTCTAAAGACCTTTTCTCAGATCGGCGTTGTGCTGATTCTTTTCTCAAGCGGTCTTGAAACGGATACCAAGGAGCTGAGGAAAAGCGGCTTTGCCGCAACAATGGTTGCAACTATGGGCGTTATTGTGCCGATTGCTCTCGGAACTGTTGTGACGGCGCTCTTTATGGGCGGCATTGAAACGCTTAGGGATCACGAAACACTTATGAACGCCTTGTTCGTCGGCTGTATTCTTGCCGCAACAAGCGTAGGCATAACCGTTGAAACCCTGCGTGAGCTCGGAAAACTCAAAACAAAGGTCGGAACAACAATCCTCAGCGCCGCAATTATTGACGATGTTCTCGGTATAGTTGCACTCAGTCTGATAACAAGTCTCGACGGTGACGGAAGCGTCGGTATGACATTGCTTAAATCACTCGGCTTCTTTGCCGTCGGTATCGGTCTCGGTTTTCCAATCAAATACGCCTTTGTATGGATCTGCAAGCACTATCCACATACAAGAAGAACAAGCATTTTTGCCCTTGCGGTATGCTTCTTTTATGCCTATGCGGCTGAGACCTTTTTCGGCATTGCAGCTATTACGGGCGCATTCCTCGCAGGAATTATGCTCAGCGGTCTCAAGGATACCGATTTTGTTGACAAAAAAGTCCTCACAAACGGATATATGATATTCTCGCCGCTTTTCTTCGCCTATATCGGAATAAGCGCAGACTTCAGTGCATTTAAACCCTCCGACCTGATCTTCGGTCTTGTGTTTGTTGCCGTCGGAATTATCGGAAAAATTATCGGCTGCGGCTCGGTTGCAAGGCTTTGCAAATACAACACAAGGGATTCTGCAACAATCGGTTTCGGAATGATCGCACGCGGTGAGGTTGCGCTTGCCGTCTACACAACAGGTCATTCGCTGATCAAGGAAACGGGCGGAATCAATCCGCTCATTGCAACGATTATGCTGATCGTTATTACCTCTATCCTCTGCCCTGTTTTCCTGAAGCTGGTATTCGGTTCTCACAAACACGAGGATTCACACCCGACAACGCTTCACGATATTCAGACTCATTCGCTTGAGGGCGGATATTAATCCTATAAAAAATATAATTGAGTCGAAACACATAGATTTTTTGTGTTTCGACTCAATTTTTATACTTTTTTATTATTTAAAAACTTCGTCCAACTTACAGTATGGTAAAAAAGACTGCACCATAGCTCACAAGGAACTATAATACAGCCTCAATTATTGCTTATTGATTATTTGCGCTCTCTTCTTCCGCCTCTCGGGCCACCTCTGCGGCGGTCACCTGACGGACGTCTCGGAGCGTCGGAAATCTCATTCTCCGGAACAAGACCTTCAACCTCGATAAGAGC
>ERZ1034844.1041-NODE-1041-length-13707-cov-15.281790_pt1 | contig 13707 bp, 10 predicted proteins | sample MGYA00520594_ERZ1034844 | MGnify/ENA primary metagenome ERZ1034844 (study PRJEB33766, sample SAMN09781733) | gut metagenome | biome: gut microbiome | host: Homo sapiens | place: Madagascar | study: EMG produced TPA metagenomics assembly of the PRJNA485056 data...
TACTGCCACGGCTACGGCGACTTTAGACCAATTACTTCACTAACTTGCCATTTACAGCAGTTGTCCCCTCTTATTTATTTCTGCACATCAAAAATATACTTACGGTATTTCTGCAATACGGTGCGTAACAGCATGCCCAGTACTCCGCAGGAAATAATCTCACCGATGCCGACAGTCAACATAAAGTAAGGAATTCCGCCCTCTAAGTGATAAACATAAGCCAACACAAAAGGTACGATAATAATATTTGCGATAATAGGAGGCAGAGGAGCCAGCCACTTGTTTTTATTACGAAGCAGGTAGGTTCCGAAGGCACCAATCAGTGTCGCAATACTGCCGAAGATAATGTCAAGCAGCATACAGCCGGTCATGGTATTGCTGATGATACATCCGAGGAAAAGTCCCGGTATGGCAGCAGGGGTAAATACGGGAAGAATGGTCAGCGCTTCCGAAAAGCGGACCTGAATGGCATAATTTGCCAGTCCCAGAGAGTTGGCCAACATAGTCAGCACAACATAGAGAGCAGCGATCACTGCTCCGTGTACGAGGTACAGTACTTTCTTGTTCATTTGTTTTCTCCTTTAGTTTTGTTTTACGAGTGGAAGGTCACGAACACTCGATTCATTTTACGCCGGAAATCGGCGAGCCCTGTAAGACCTTGTTTTTGTGGGCTGTACAACTGTTTCAGTATAACAATAATTCCGGAAAAGTCAAGAACGGATTCACGAAATGCAACAGGCGAATGACAAGCTGGGACTCCGGCACAGGTTGGCGGTTGCATTTTTCCGGTAAAAATGCGAAAATATAAGACAAAGCGTTTTATCATGCAGAAGTAAGGAGAAAGAAATGTATATTATCGCAGGACTGGGAAATCCCGGCAAAGAATATGAAAATACGAGACATAATATCGGTTTTGATGTCATAGACAGATTAGCAGAGGAAGAAAATATCGCCGTCATGGAGAGCAAACATAAGGCGCTGATCGGCAAGGGTTATGTGGCAGGACAGAAGGTAATCCTGGTCAAGCCGCAGACATTTATGAATTTGAGCGGCGAGAGCATCCGGGAGGTAGTAGATTATTACAAGGTGGACGATACCACAGAACTGATCGTGATCTCCGATGACATCAGCCTGGATGTGGGTCAGATCCGGATTCGTAAAAAAGGCAGTGCCGGCGGTCACAACGGGTTAAAGAATATTATCAAGATGTTGGGACATGATACGTTTATCCGTGTCCGCATGGGCGTGGGAGAAAAACCGAAGAATTTTGATCTGGCAGACTATGTGCTGGGACATTTTCCAGCGAAGGAACGGACGGTCATGGACGAGGCGGCGAAGACCGCGGCTGAGGCAATCCGTATGATCCTTACGGAAAATGCGGATGCGGCCATGAATCATTTTAATACGAAGAAAGCATTGTAGAAAATGTTGCAACGGTGATACGAGTTTTATACTTGTGATATAAAACAATCTGGAACAAACGTAGTTTGAAAAATGACGACTTGTACCGGAATAATTGGTAAAAAGTTTATCGGGTGACAGATGAAGCGCAGGAAAAACTCTGTATGAATGTGATACCCGGGGTAAGTATGGCATAAAAATATAAGAGGAAGAAGAAATGCAGGCACTACTTGCGCCATTGAAAGAACTGGCAGACTATGATGAGATCCGCAAGGTCGTGAAACAGGGAAAAGGAACCATTGCCCTGTCCGGTTGTGTGGATTCTCAGAAACTTCATATGATCTACGGACTCAGCGATGGCCTGAAATATAAGGTCATCGTTACTTATAATGATTTAAAAGCCAAAGAAATCTATGAAGAATACAAATTTTACGACAGAAATGTCATGCTGTATCCGGCGAAGGACCTGATCTTTTTCCAGGCGGATATTCACGGTAATCAGCTGGTACAGGAGCGGATCAAGACACTGCGCAGAGTCATGGAAGGGAAGCCTGTTACCATTGTTACCACATATGCCGCTCTGATGACACCGCAGGTATTGTGGGAGGAACAGGATATCATTCGCACCGAACGGGGAGGCAGCCTGGATGAAAGCAGGCTGGCATCCCGTCTGGTTGCCATGGGATATGAGAAGGCTTATCAGGTGGAAAGCCCCGGACAGTTTTCTGTCCGCGGCGGTATTGTAGATATTTTCGATCTGACGGAAGAGAATCCTTATCGTATCGAACTGTGGGGAGATGAAGTGGAGTCTATCCGCAGTTTCGATATTTTGAGCCAGCGTTCCATTGAAAAACTGGAAAGCATCGCAATCTATCCGGCGACGGAGTTTGTACTATCTGAAGAACAGATTCACAAGGGAATCGCTAAACTCGAAAAGGAAGCCGCCAAGCAGGAAAAGATATTCAGAGATGCACATCAGCCGGAGGAAGCACACAGAATTGCATCCCAGGTGAGTGAACTGAAAGAACAGCTTTTGGAATTCCAGAGCAAGATTAACCTTGAGGGCTATATCCGCTACTTTTATGAAAATACGGTAACCATGCCGGAGCTTTTGGCTGATATGGCGGGACGTTCCCTGGTGTTCTATATCGATGAACCGGCGAGGGCGAAGGAACAGGCGGAAGCCATCGAACTGGAATTTCGGGAAAGCATGGAACAGCGTGCGAGAAAAGGCTATGTGCTGCCGGGACAGATGAATATTTTATACAGCGGTGAGCAGGTAGCGGCCAAACTGGAAAAAAGTGCTGTCGTGACGCTTTCGACCATGGAGACAAAATACGGCTATTTTAAGACGGAAACGCATGTGGATATTGCAGCGCGGAATGTCGCACCGTACAACAATAGCTTTGAATCACTGGTGAAAGATCTGAAGAAATATAAAAAAAGCGGCTATCGTGTGCTGCTTTTGTCCGGCTCCAGAACCAGAGCAAAACGTCTGGCGGAAGACTTAAGAAATGCGGTCGAGGACGGTCCGGGACTTACGGCGGTCTACACAGAAGATCCGATGCGTGAAGTACAACCCGGCGAGGTGGTGACTTATTATGGTCATGTGAACAAGGGCTTTGAATATCCCTGGTTAAAATTCGTCGTTCTTTCGGAAAGTGATATTTTCGGTGCGGAAAAGCGCAAAAAGAAGAAAAAGAAGCTGTATCAGGGGCAGAAGATCAACGATTTCAATGATTTGAAGATCGGGGATTATGTGGTGCATGAGACGCATGGTCTGGGGATTTACAGGGGAATTGAGAAAATAGAGATGAATAACGTCGTAAAAGATTACTTGAAGATCGAGTATCGCGACGGCGGAAATCTGTATATCTTAGCCACCGGTCTCGACGTGATCCAGAAATATGCCTCCGCAGATGCAGCCAAGAAACCGAAACTGAGCAAGCTGGGCGGCAAGGAATGGCAGCGTACCAAGACAAAGGTGCGCAGTGCGGTCAGCGCTGTGGCGAAGGATCTGGTAGAGCTGTATGCGGTCAGACAGCAGAGTGAAGGTTATGCCTTTGGCAAGGATACGGTATGGCAGAGGGAATTCGAAGAGATGTTTCCCTTTGAGGAGACGGAGGATCAGCTGACTGCCATTGCGGATACGAAGGCGGATATGGAGAGCCATAAGATCATGGACCGGCTGATCTGCGGTGACGTGGGCTACGGCAAGACGGAGATCGCCATCCGCGCCGCTTTCAAAGCGGTACAGGAGGGAAAACAGGTAGTCTATCTGGTTCCCACGACGATCCTGGCGCAGCAGCATTACAACACTTTTGTGCAGAGAATGAAGGATTTCCCGATCAACATTGCCCTGATGAGCCGTTTCCGGACGTCGTCCGAGATAAAAAAGACAGTGACGGATCTGGGAAAAGGCATGGTAGATATTGTCATCGGTACACACAGAGTGTTGTCTGCAGATGTGAAATTCAAGGATCTGGGACTTTTGATCATCGATGAAGAACAGCGTTTCGGTGTTGCACACAAGGAAAAAATCAAGAAATTGAAAGAAAATGTAGATGTGCTGACACTGACGGCAACTCCGATTCCGCGAACCCTGCACATGAGCCTCATCGGCATCCGGGATATGAGTGTACTGGAAGAGGCACCCAATGACAGACTGCCGATTCAGACATTTGTCTGCGAATACAATGAGGAACTGGTACGGGAAGCTATCGTCAGAGAGATGGCGAGAGGCGGACAGGTCTATTATGTCTATAACCGGGTAAACAACATTGCCGACGTGGCGGCACAGATCGCGAAGCTGGTACCGGAAGCGAATGTGGCGTATGCACACGGACAGATGAAAGAGCATGAACTGGAACGGATCATGTTCGATTTTATCAACGGAGAAATCGATGTACTGGTCTCCACTACGATCATAGAGACCGGTCTGGATATTTCCAATGTAAATACCATGATCATCCACGATTCGGACAATCTGGGGCTGTCCCAGCTGTATCAGCTCAGGGGGCGTGTCGGACGTTCCAACCGGAATGCCTATGCGTTCCTGATGTATAAGAGAGACAAGATGTTGAAAGAGGTGGCAGAGAAGCGACTGGCAGCGATTAAGGAATTCACAGATCTGGGCAGCGGATTTAAGATCGCCATGCGTGATCTGGAGATCCGCGGCGCCGGCAATCTGCTTGGAATGAGCCAGCACGGCCACATGGAAGCGGTAGGATATGACCTGTATTGCAAGATGCTGAACGAAGCTGTGCAGAATCTGAAAGGAATTCCTATTGCGGTTGATTTCACTACGGTAATTGACCTGGATGTGGATGCGTATATTCCGGCGGATTATATCGTAAACGAGACACAGAAGCTGGATATTTACAAACGTATCGCCGGAATCGAGACCGAGAAAGAACGCGATGAGATGAAGGATGAGCTGCTGGATCGTTTTGGCAATATTCCCAAAGCAGTGGACAATCTGCTTAGGATCGCGCTGATCCGCATGGCGGCACATGCCCTGGATATGACGGAGATCAAGGGGAAGAACGGTCGGATCACGTTTAATTTCCGCCCGGATGCGAAGATTGATCCCCGGAAAATCCCGGCATTTTTGAAAAAGCAGGGAGATAACTTAAGCTTTACCGCCTATGGGAATCCGTTCTTTACTTATAGGTATAAAAAGACCGGGCTCGTGGAAACAGATGCGGAACTTCTGATGGGAAAAACAGAAGAATTGCTGGAAGAAATGAAGGAACTGGTACTGGATGCGGAAGCATAAAATATGGTCATGAGTAAGAGATACCGATCCGTGTCGGAATGACAACCACATCCGTGACAGAAAAATCAAGAGATTTTTATGGGACTATAAAAATGATACCTTCTTATCAGAACAAGGAACAAACGGATTCTGATAAGGAGGTATTTTTATGAAAGGATATGTAACAGCCGGCGGATATATGGGATATGTGGATGATAAATATATTTTATTTGCCAGTGAGGATGAGTACTTCGATTACCTGGGAGGAATTGATTGAAGCAAAGCTTTTCGTTAATTTTTTAATTAATGTCCAGTGCCTTTACCGACGCATGACAAGTGTGTTATAGTTAAATTACAGCGACCGGTTAAAACGGTACTTGTTATAGTTGCAGCGATATCTGGCGACACAACGGCAGAATTTCGCGGAGCATGACAGAATTGTACGGTAACGCTGAAACTATTATCAATAGATACAGATGGGAGTTTATATTATGGAACTGACTGAGAAAAAGGAATTTGACCTGCTCTCCCTCGGAGAGATCATGCTGAGATTATCACCGCCCGACAACGAGCGTATCACCAGAGGCGACAGTTTCAGTAAACAGGCCGGAGGCGCAGAACTGAATGCCATCACCGGTGCGGCAATGCTGGGACTTCGCTGCGGTATCATCTCCAAGCTGCCGGCCAATGACCTTGGCGTATATATTAAGAACCGTGTACGTCTCTGCGGCGTCAGTGATGACTATCTGGTATACGATGATGACAAGGATGCCAGACTGGGTGTGTATTACTATGAGAACGGCGCATATCCCAGAAAACCCCGTATTGTATATGACCGTAAGAATACTTCTATCAACAAGCTGACCGTTGATGACTATGATGACAAGATTTACAGCGATACCCGCTGCTTCCACACCAGCGGCATTACACTGGCACTGAGCCCTGAACTGAGAGCAACCGCCATTGAGATGATCAAGCGTTTCAAGGCACAGGGAGCCATTATCTCCTTCGATGTGAACTTCCGCGGCAACCTGTGGACCGGTGCCGAGGCCAAGGAATGCATCGAATCCATCCTGCCGTATGTGGATATTTTCTTCTGTTCCGAAGATACCGCACGTCTGACCTTCCTGAAGGAAGGCGATGCCAAGAGCATTATGAAGAGTTTCACGGAAGAATATCCGATCTCCATCGTGGCTTCCACACAGCGTATTGTACATAGCCCGAAGCGTCATACCTTCGGATCTATCATTTACAGTGCGAAGGATGATACTTATTACGAGGAAGCACCTTACACCGATATCGAAGTCGTAGACCGTATCGGAAGCGGTGACGCTTATATCTCAGGTGTCCTGTACGGACTACTGGCACATCCCGGCGAGTACCAGAGAGCACTGGAATACGGTAATGCCATCAGTGCCCTGAAGAATACCATCCCCGGCGATCTGTTGTGTACTGACCTGAAGGAGATTCAGGGCATCATCAAGGAACATAAGTCTACCGGACGTATTGCGGAGATGGACCGCTAAAGCATTTACCCTTTTTATCTGATCGAACAAATAGAAAAGACAAAGCTCTGTCATGTTAATTTAAGTGCATGGCAGGGCTTTTCTGTTTATTTTTAACAAAATTAAACCTAAAATATATTAAATAGTCTGCTATACAAGATTAAATTAGTTTGATATACTAAAGATTGATATAGTACTAAAAGCAGGATGTTATCAGATGGAAGATTTGAGAAACAGAAGGGAGACAGCAATTTGGAAAAGGAAGACCGTATCCGGCAGAAAGAACAATGGAAACAACTGTCTCCTTCTGAAAAATGGCAGTATTTTATAGACTATTATCTGTGGGTTACCATAGGCGTGACAACGGGAATCGTCATTCTGATCTTCCTGATCGTGCATTTTGCCACCAAGACAAGTTTCGTCATGGGAGTGATGGCGGTGAATACGGACGGGGAGCACATTGAGGCCACCAGTTCCGATTATTTCATGGATTTCCTGCGGGAGCATGGAGTGACCTCCAAACGGGATGTGGTAAATTTAAACTATACGATCTGGATCGATCCGAATTCGGACTCCGATGTGGATTCCACCAATCTCAGCACGATCCAGGTATTGTTCATGACCCGGTCGGTGGATGTGTTTTTTTCAGATGAAGAATTTCTGAAGCTTATGGGTGGAACGGATTATCTGGTGGATCTGCGGGATTATCTGCCGGAGGATCTGCTGGCAGAATACGAGGAGCAGCAGATCACGGTGAGAGATACCATGACGGGAGAGACAATCGTGGCGGGAATACGGCTTGAGAACAACGAATGGGTGAAAAAGACCGGCTGGTATCAGGAAACCGCAGCCGTGGGGCTGGCGGACGGCATGAAGAATCCGGAACTGGCGGCAGCATTACTGGAAGAGGTATTAAATGGTGGAAAATGACAGAAAGCATTATCGGGGAATCGAAAAACAGACGGACAATCCGTTTTTAAACCTGTATCACATTGATGCGTTGGGACGGGACGGTACACCGTTTCACTATTATTTTGCTTCTCGAAACGATGAAAATAGCATCAAGCACAAGACCCACAGCATGCGTCCCGAAGGCATGGCGGTCTATGCGGTGACCGCGGACGGGGAACGGCTGGTGCTGGTACGGCAATACCGGTATCCTGTGAATGACTGTCTGTATGAACTTCCGGCGGGACTGATTGAACCGGGGGAGACTGCTTCGGAAGCCGCCTGTCGGGAAATGATCGAGGAGACCGGCTGGAAAATGAAGGTTTACGAAGGTGGGGAACCGGCATTTCGCAGAGGCTTTTTTCTGGCACAGGGACTGACGGATGAAAGCGGCAGCCTGATTTTCGGAACGGTTACGGAAAATGTGGGACAGCAGATGGAGAACACCGAGGATATTCAGGTGATTTTGGCGGACCGACAGGAAGCGCTCCGGATTCTCAGAGAAGAACGGGTGTCCATGCGCTGCGGGCTGATGCTGATGCAGTTTTTAAAGACCGGGGCAGAAGATCCCTTTGTCTTTTTGCAGTTGTGACGGACGCTGGGAGAAAGCACAGGAAAATTTTTTTAAGAAAAGAGGTAAATTATGGCAATCAGATATATAGAACAGGACAGAACCTTCTGGCTGGACACGGAACACAGCAGTTATCTGCTGGCGGTCGTGGATCGGGAGAATTTTGTGGGACATGTATATTATGGTGGAAAATTGCAGTATACCGAAGGCACACCGGCACCGGTATATCTGATGCGCACCGGGGAAGCACCTTTTGTTCCCTCTCAGAATAACAGAGAGAGGGTCTCCTTCCTGGATACTTTCCCCATGGAATATCCGGGAAACGGACTGGGAGATTACAGAGAAAGCGCTATTTCCGTACGCACGGCACAGGGACATGTGGGAGTGCAGCTACAGTATGTCTCCCACGAGATCGTAAAAAAGAAGCCCACGCTGCCTGGACTGCCCTCCACCTTCCCGGGGGATGAGGACTGCGACACCCTGATCCTGCATCTGGCGGATCCGGTCATCGGTCTTGTCGCAGATCTGCTGTATACGACTTTTGAAAAAGAAGATGTGATCACCCGCAGCGTGATTCTGAAAAATACGGCAGCACAGCCGGTTTATCTGACCAAGGTCATGTCCGCCTGTCTGGATCTGGACGGCACGGATGAAAAACAGGATGTCCTTACCTTACACGGCTCCTGGGGGAGAGAGCGCCAGATGGAGAGAAGAAGCCTGATGCATGGCAAACAAAGCGTCGGTTCCGTGCGGGGAGAATCCTCCCATCAGGAGCATCCGTTTATCGCACTGCTTTCCGCGGGCGCAACACAGGATGCCGGGGATGTTTACGGTATGCATTTTGTCTATTCCGGCAACTTTCTGGCACAGGCGGAGCTTTCCCAGTTCGATTCCATCCGCATGGTCATGGGAATCCATCCGGAGAATTTTGTCTGGAAGCTGGAGCAGGGAGAGAGCTTTGCGGCTCCGGAAGTCGTTATGACTTATTCCGCAGAAGGTCTGGACGGTATGACCCACCATTACCACGATATGTACCGCAATCACCTGATCCGCGGAGAATACAGGGATAAGAAACGCCCGATCCTGATCAACAACTGGGAAGCTACTTATTTTGATTTTAACACCGAAAAATTATTGAAGATCGCAAAGCAGGCATCAGAGCTTGGCATCGAGATGCTGGTCATGGATGACGGCTGGTTCGGACACCGCAACGATGACAGTACCAGTCTGGGTGACTGGAAGGTCAACGAACAGAAGCTTCCGGGAGGCCTGAAGCCTCTGGTAGATCAGGTCAATGCACTGGGCCTGAAGTTCGGTATCTGGTTCGAACCGGAGATGATCTCCCCGGATTCGGATCTGTACAGAGAGCATCCCGATTGGGCCATCGCCATTCCGGGACGGGCAGGCAGTTTATGCCGGAACCAGTATGTTCTGGATCTGTCCCGGAAGGAAGTCAGAGACCATGCCTTTGAAAGCGTGGCGGCGGTTCTGCACAGCGCCAATATCGAATATGTGAAATGGGATATGAACCGTCAGCTGTCGGATCTGGGAAGCGTGGAACTGCCCGCAGACCGTCAGGGTGAACTGTATCACAGATATGTGCTGGGAGTCTATGAACTGCAGGAGAGACTGCTTGCGGAATTCCCTCATCTGCTTCTGGAGAACTGTTCCGGTGGCGGAGCGAGATTCGACCCAGGTATGTTGTATTACAGTCCGCAGATCTGGTGCTCCGATGATATGGATGCCATCGAGCGGTTGAAGATCCAGGAAGGAACAATGTTATTGTATCCGCTGTCCACCATGGGCGCCCATGTGTCGGACTGCCCGAATCATACGGTGGGCAGAGTGACACCTTTCGAGACCAGAGGGCATGTGGCGCTGGCAGGCACCTTTGGCTACGAACTGGATATCACGAAGATCCCGGAGGAGGACAGACAGCAGATTCCCGCACAGACCGCCATGTACCACAAATACAACGATCTGATCCGCAGAGGGGACTATTACCGGATCGCCTCTTTCCTGGAAAATGGAAACTACGACTGTTACATGGTAGCCTCCAAGGATCGGACAGAGGCACTGGTAACCTATGTACAGGTACTTTCCCGGCCCAACTTCCACAGCAGAAGAGTACGTCTGAAAGGACTGGCACCGGAGAAGCAGTACCGTATCGAGGAGACAGGGGAAGTCTTTGGCGGTGATGTGCTGATGCAGGCGGGATTATTGGTGGCACCTTTGTGGGGGGACTATCGCAGCAGGCTGATCCACCTGACCGAGGTATAAAATTAAGGCAGTGACATGCCTTGACAAACGATTTTAAGAAATCTAATATGAAAGAAAAATTGAACATTTATCGGGAAATGTATAAAAAACAGCGATAAGGAGTACGAAATTATGGCAAAAGCAGTAAAATTGGCAGATATCGCAGAAAGAGTCGGCGTCAGCACGGTGACTGTGTCCAAGGCATTGTCCGGACAAAAGGGTGTCAGCGAGGAAGTCCGGGAGAAGATCCGCAGTATTGCGGAGGAACTGGGCTACCAGCAGCCATCTGCAGCAAGAAAGAGCCAGAATCAGAAAAGCTACAATATCGGGATCCTGATCTCTGAGAGATTCCTGGATAAGTATGAATCCTTCTACTGGCAGATGTATCAGTCGGTAGCCACCAGAGCGACAGCCAAGGAATGTTTTACCATGCTGGAAGTCATTGGATCGGTGGAGGAAGAGAGCAGCAGAATGCCGAAGCTGGTGCAGGAGCGCAAGGTGGACGGCATTATCGTCATCGGTAAGATGCTGGACGATTATCTGCAGCATCTGAATACAGAGGCAGGGATTCCTGTGATCTATCTGGATTATTATAACGGAAGGGAAGCCAGTGACTCTGTTATTTCCAACAGTTATTACGGCACCTATGAACTGACCTATTATCTGTACCGGATGGGACACCGCAGGATTGCTTATGTGGGAACGCTGCTTGCCACCGAGAGTATCACGGATCGTTATTTCGGTTACCAGAAAGCATTGCTGGAACTGGGGCTGGAACAAAAGAGAGAATGGGTGCTGGATGACCGTCATATTGAGACCGGCAAGATCGATACCGTGAACATGCTGCAGATTCCCAAGGATATGCCCACGGCCTTCGTATGCAACTGCGATCTGACCGCCAGCTTACTCATCAAGAAGCTGAGAGAGAACGGATACCGTGTGCCGGAGGATATTTCCGTGGTAGGTTTTGATAACTACCTGTATCCCGGCCTCAGCGACATCCGCATTACTACGTATGAAGTAGATATGGGAGAGATGGCCAGAAGAGCCATTCATAATATGATCAAGAAGATCACCAGTGACAACTACAAGCCCGGAGTTACCGTGGTGGAAGGCCGCCTGGTACTGAAGGACAGCGCGTCTCACGTATAGACTGCGGTGCATTCTGCCGGTAGACGAAGGGTGTGACACCGGTATGCTTTTTAAACAGGTGGATGAAGTGATTGGCATTGTCAATGCCTACCGCGGAGCCCACCTCGTGGATCGGATCCTCTGTAGACAGGAGCAGCGATTTGGCTGCTTCTATTTTTTTCTCCTGAAGATACTGAAGCGGGGAGACATGGAAGGTGGCGGAGAATTCCCGGCACAGGCGGTAGCGGCTGACACCAAGAGTCTGCTCAAAGTATTCCAGAGAGTGGCTTTCCATATAGTTTTCCTCGAAATCCGCTTTCATGGACAGCAGATAGGCGGGGATGGGTCTGGCATCCCGGGAGACGGACAGGGCAGACAGTACCAACTCCGTGAACATATCGGTCAGCTCCCGGTGAAGCTGCATCTGCTCTGTGGGAGCCGGGGTAAAGGGGAATTTCGTCAGCTGCTGCATCCGCTGGGAGACGCAGGAACCGATGGGAATTGGATAACAACAGAAAAAATGAACCTGAAATATGCTATAATAAGAAGAAAGTTCCCGCCCACTTAAGAAAAACATCTGAAAGCGCCATCTTCCCTGCAGCAGGCGCAGGGAAAAGCCCTGACTGCAATCCAGAAACAGCAGATGCTCATGATCCAGCACCACTTCGCTGCCCTGGGTGGAAAGTGCTGCGCTGCCCTCTAAGGTGTAGAGCAGCAGATAAGAGGGGAACGGGTTCCATTCATAATAAAAGGGATCGGAGAGGCAGAATTCGCCGCCAGCCAGCGGAAGTAAGAACCCCTTATCTTCCAGTGATACATTATAGAGCTGACCAAGGAGAATTTCGGGAGAATGTTGACCCTCCACGCCGGAGGAAGTCCGCTTTAATGCATTGAGAAAAGTTGTGGCTATGTTCATAAAGACCCTCCTGAAGCTTGTCACCATAAATTAATTTAGCTTAAACACATTATAAACCATTATTTAATCTCTTTCAACGACAAAGAAAGAAGAAAAAACAAAATTAGTTAAATAAATAAGCTAATTTAAGTGAAAAACAATAACTGAATAGTGCAATATGTACAAAAACATAATTTAAAACTTGTAAAAATAGAAGATAATAACGAAAATAGCAAGAAAGCGAGATTAAAAACAAGAAAGATTGATGATTAATTAGCATAATTATGTATAATTAAATTAAGTTACAAAACAGTAAACGCTATCAAATGTAACAAAAAACAAGGAGGATAAATCCTCTCCTCGTCAGAGGACTCGGATTTTCCTTCGGAAAACAAGGAGGATTTCTTATGAAGATGAAAAAGTTTTTAGCTCTTTCCACAGCATCTGTCATGGCATTGTCCATGGTCGCATGTGGAAGCACCGACAATGGCGCAGCTGAGAGCACCGCAAGCAACACACCTGCAACAGCAGAGGCTTCCACCGTGGCTGCTACGGAAGCAGACGAGACAACCGGTCTGAATTACGCAGAGCTTACTTTGGGTGAGGATTACACCGACATTACCACGACCATTAAGGTCCTGACTAACCGTACCGACCTGTTAGAGGACGGCGCAGCAGTTCCTTTCCAGACATACATCGATGCATTCAATGCAATCTATCCTAACATCACTGTTGATGTAGAAGGTATCACCGATTACGCAAGTGACACATTGCTTCGTCTGCAGGGCGGTGACTGGGGCGATGTTATGTTTATCCCCGCAGTTGACAAGGCTGACTTAAGCACATACTTCCTTCCTCTTGGAACTACTACCGAGATGGACGGACAGCTGAACTACTACAACCAGATGTACGAAGGCACTGTATACGGTGTTCCTTACACCGCAGGTGTTAGCGGTGGTATTGTATATAACAAGGCAGTATTCGAAGCAGCAGGAATCACTGAGATGCCTAAGACTCCCGAAGATTTCATCGCAGCATTAAAGCAGATCAAAGAGTATGACAGCTCCATCATTCCTCTGTACACCAACTACGCAGCTGGCTGGGCAATGGGCGGCCAGTGGGATCCCGCTATCAGCGGCAGTGCTACCGGAGACAGCACTTATATGAACCAGAAGTTACTGCACACAGCCAATCCTTTTGCTGATCCCGGCGACGGAACAGGCGCTTACAACGTATACAA
>ERZ1034844.1047-NODE-1047-length-13659-cov-4.116363_pt1 | contig 13659 bp, 10 predicted proteins | sample MGYA00520594_ERZ1034844 | MGnify/ENA primary metagenome ERZ1034844 (study PRJEB33766, sample SAMN09781733) | gut metagenome | biome: gut microbiome | host: Homo sapiens | place: Madagascar | study: EMG produced TPA metagenomics assembly of the PRJNA485056 data...
CTATACCATTGAGGAGTTCGAGAACACCCTGGCTGCCTTCAAGGATGACGGCCTGAAGCAGCCTCTGGTGATGCTGGCCCCCGGCGCCATTCAGGACAACTGGCTGGCCGCTGCATTTAATGTATCCGCATTCTGCAACAGCTTCCCCATGAGCGTAGCGCCTACTTATGTAGAGGACGGCGAGATCAAGTTCGGCCCTCTGGAGGAAGGCTTTAAAGAGTATATCACTCTGATTCACGATTGGTACGAAAAGGGCTACATCCACTCCGACTTTGTATCTCTGAACTCCAACTGGAACAGCCCCGACTATGCCAATGCCATTACCTCCGGTGATGCAGGCATCTTCTATGCCGATCAGGGCAACCTGGGCGGTTATATTGCGGCTTCCGAAATCCCCGGCTTTGCGGTGGAAGCAACCTACGATATGCACGCCACCAAGGACAGCATCAACCACTTTGCACAGTACACCAAGAAGTCCGTGGGCAACGGCTTTAAAATTACTACCAACTGCGAGAACATCGAGCTGGCCTGCAAGTGGGGCGATTGGTGGTACTCCGAGGAAGGCTCCCTGCTGGCCAACTATGGCGTTGAGGGCGTTTCCTTCGACTATGTAGACGGCAAGCCTGTGCTGAACGAGACCGTGACCGACGCGCCCGAGGGGATGCGTGACGCACTGCTGATCTACGCTTCCAACGACACCATTTGCTGTGTCATCGATCCCAATGCCGTGACCTCCGGTTATTCCGAGGTGGACAAGGCCGCTCCCGAGATCTGGAACGAGGGCATGGACGATTCCATGGTCATCCCCTCCACCGTAACCCTGTCCGCTGACGAGAATACCCGCGCTGCCAACATCTACTCCGACATCGAGACCATCTGCCTGGAGGCCATCGCCAAGTTCATTACCGGTGAGAAGCCCCTCACAGATTACGATTCCTTTGTTGAGAGCATCCGGAGCGCCGGCATCGACGACTATCTGGCCATTCAGCAGGGCGCTTATGACCGTGCCATGGGCAACTGATCCCCGGTTTGCTGTCTGGAATCCAATGAAATAAGGTAAAAGAGCTACCCAAATCGGTAAAACGGTTTGGGTAGCTTTTTCCATAAGTAATTTGCATGGCACTACTTAAATTATATGTTGTACACTTTCTCAATGTTGTGCTATGATTCTTACGCGTTTGGTATCATTATTTGTCATCAAGTAGCAATTTGTGATGTTTTTGTGAAGAAAAGATGTCGGTATATTTTCCCGGATCGTCCGGGTGATATAAGGCAATACCACACAAATACGTCTGCGGATTCTGACGAATCTTTTCCGCCAGAAATGCGTTCGGAAAACCTTGCAATACACAAAGTATTCCTGCGGTTTTCCGTCTTTTTCTGACGAAAAATCTCTCGCCAGACTCTCTTGCCGATTTGCGCGGTGTTGCCATAAATTTAAGAAAGAATGGTGAGTATTTTGAAGAAAATTCTTGCAATGGTTCTGTCGCTCTGCCTGTGCTTTGGTCTGCTGGCTGGCTGCGGCAGCAACGGCAGCACGGCTTCTTCCGGCGCTCAGTCTGCGGCTCCCACTGCGGCAGCCGACGAGGGCAGCACCGAGGAGAAGGGCACCCCCGCAGCAGATGCAGCTGCTGAGGGCAGTGTAACCCTGCAGGAGGCTGCTGCAAATGCAGACGCTACCTCCTACGCAAAGGAAGTCTTCGGCGACGACGTACAGCCCCAGGAGGTTTCCTACCCCGTGGATACCGATGAGAGCCTGAGCCTGGTGGCTACGTTCCCCGATCCTCTGTTCGCCTCTTATCCTAACGCCATGGCTGACTGCTCCATCTACAAGGCGGCAGAAGAGGCTACCGGCATTCATGTGGACTTCCAGGGTATGTCCACCTCCGCTTCCAACGAGCAGTTCAACGTTATGGTTGCTTCCGGCTCCTATCCCGACCTGATCGGCTGGGGCCTGAACTTCGCAAACGGCGACGACGCTGAGGTTGACGAGGACGTAATCCTGGATCTGACCGAGGACATCGCTCAGTATGCCCCCAACTACTACAACCTGCTTTCCACCGATGATGAGCTGCTGAAGACCGCTGTTTCTTCCTCCGGCTACATCACCGCCTTCTACGGCCTGACCACCGAGGACGGCCTGGCAAAGGAAGGTCTGGCCATCCGTACCGACGAGCTTCAGAAGCTGGGTCTGGAGAAGCCCTACACCATTGACGATTACGAGAATGTTCTGGCTGCCTTCAAGGACGACGGCCTGAAGCAGCCCCTGATGATGCTGGCTCCCGGCGCCATCCAGGATAACTGGCTCTCCGGTGCCTTCGACGTTGCTGCATTCTGCAACAGCTTCCCCATGAGCGTTGCTCCTACCTATGTGCAGGACGGCGAGATCAAGTTCGGCCCTGTTGAGGACGGCTTCAAGGATTACATCACCCTGATGCACGACTGGTATGAGAAGGGCTACATTGAGCCCGACTTCATCTCCGACAACTCCAACTGGAACAGCCCCGACTATGCAAATGCCATCACCACCGGTGACGCCGGCATCTTCTACTGCGACTGGGGCAACATCGGCGGCTACATCGAGGCATCTGAGGTTGACGGCTTTGACCTGGAGGCTACCTACGATATGCACGCTTCCGAGGACAGCATCAACCACTTTGGCACCTTCATCACCAAGTCCGCAAGCAACGGCTTCCGGATCACCACCAACTGCGAGAACGTTGAGCTGGCTTGCCAGTGGGGCGACTGGTGGTACTCCGAGGAAGGCTCCCTGCTGGCCAACTATGGCGTTGAGGGCGAGGGCTTTGAGTATGTAGACGGTGTTCCCACCTTCACTTCTCTGGTGACCGATTCCGACCTGGGTATGCGGGATGCACTGCTGGTTTATGCCTCCAACGGCACCATCAACTGCGTTATCGACAACAACGCTGTAGCTTCCGGCTACTCCGAGGTGGATAAGGCTGCTCCCGAGATCTGGGCAAAGGGCATGGACGATGCTTATGTTATCCCCACCTCTATGACCCTCTCTGCAGATCAGAGCACCGAGGCTGCCAACATCTACTCCGACATTCAGACCCTGTGCATGGAGTCCATCGCCAAGTTCATCACCGGCGACAAGTCCCTGGACGAGTTTGATGATTTCGTACAGCAGATCGAGGATATGGGCATTCAGGACTACCTGGACATCTACCAGGAGTGCTATGATGACTACATGGCTCGCTAATCTCTGAGTTTTCAAAAACGTCTCCTGCTTCGGCAGGGGACGTTTTTTGTCGTCTATAGGTACCTTCCGGAGCAAAACCGCATAGGCTGAACCAGCGAAAACCCACCCATGCTCTGGGCAAAGGTGGGGAGGGAGGAATGCTTATGAGCCGGATGGCGCTGAGTCAGCTGCCCCCGGGAAGGGGCGGCGTGGTAAGGGAGATACGATGTGCCCCAGCCCTGGAGATGCGGCTGGAGGATTTGGGGCTGACGGAAGGAACGGAAGTCCGCTGCCTCCATAAAAGTCCCGCAGGAACCCCGGCGGCCTATGAAATTCGCGGGGCCGTGATTGCACTGCGGCGGGGCGATGCAGAACAGATTCTTGTGGAGGCGGAACCATGAGCCGCCCGCTGACCGTCCTGCTGGCGGGAAATCCCAACGTGGGGAAGTCCACGGTGTTCAATACCCTGACGGGAATGCACCAGCACACGGGCAACTGGACCGGGAAAACCGTGGCCCTGGCCCGGGGCAGCTACAGCTATCAGGGGCGGGACTATGAGCTGACGGATTTGCCGGGTACCTATTCGCTGGACGCCCAATCTCAGGAGGAGCAGGTGGCCCGGGATGCGCTGCTCCAGGGGGAATTTGACTGCCTGGTGGTGGTATGCGACGCCACCTGTTTGGAGCGGAACCTGATCCTCACCTATCAGATTCTCCGGCACATCCGAAAAGTGGTGGTGCTGGTGAACCTGATGGATGAGGCAGAACGGCGGGGCATCGAAGTGGACTGTGAAGCCCTGGCACGCTGTCTGGGCGTGCCGGTGGTGGCAGGCTCGGCAGGGCGGGGGATCGGCATGGACGCCCTCCGAGAGCAGGTGCGGATGGTGGCGGAGGACTATTGCCGTCCAAGACCGATCTTTGTCCCCGAAAGCCGCCAGGACAGAACGAGATTGGCTCAGGAGACCGCGGGAAAGGTTGTCTCCGGCACGGATCGGGGCCGGGATTGGCAGCTGATGTGGGATCGAATTCTCACCGGCAGAAAAACCGGGATTCCGCTGATGATTTTGCTGCTGTTTTTGATTCTGTGGCTGACGGTGGCCGGGGCGAATGTTCCGTCGGCATGGCTCTGGAAGGGCATTTTGTGGCTATACCGTCACGGACAGCTGTGGATGGAGGAAATCCGGGCGCCCTGGTGGCTCCAAGGGGCGATTTTGGACGGCATTGTGCTCACCGCCGGACGGGTGATTGCGGTGATGCTGCCGCCCATGGCAATTTTCTTCCCGCTGTTTACGCTGCTGGAGGACTTGGGATACTTGCCCCGGGTGGCCTATGATCTGGATCACGGCATGTCCGTCTGCGGGAGCTGCGGCAAAATGGGCCTGACCATGTGCATGGGGCTGGGCTGCAATGCGGTGGGGGTGACCGGCTGCCGGATCATCGAATCGCCCCGGGAGAAGCTCATGGCGGTGCTCACCAACAGCATGATCCCCTGCAACGGAAAATTCGGCGGACTTCTGCTGCTCCTGACGGCGTTCCTGATTCCCAGAGAGGGGAATAGCGCCTGGGTGGCGTTGGGACTGACGGGATTTATGGTGCTGGGGGCGGCGGTATCCATGGGCTGCTGCTTCCTGCTGAGCAAAACCCTGCTCCGGGGGATGCCCTCGGGATTCGTGCTGGAATTGCCGCCGTTTCGGAAGCCCAAGGTGGGGCAGGTGGTGGTTCGCTCGATTTTGGATCGGACGCTGCTGGTACTGCGAAGGGCGGCGGTGGTGGCGGTTCCTGCGGGATTGGCACTGTGGATTTTCCGGCAGATTACGGTGGGCGGAATTCCGCTGCTTAGTCTGGCGGCGGGATGGCTGGAGCCGGTGGGAAGCTGGCTTGGGATTGGCGGCACAGTGCTGCTGGCCTTTGTATTGGGCTTCCCGGCCAATGAGATCATTCTTCCGGTGGCGCTGATGATTGCGGGAGGCAGCATGGAGACGGATTCCGCCACATTGGCAAACGGTCTGAACGCGCTGGGCTTTGACTGGCATCGGGCGTTGTGTACGGCGATTTTCCTGCTGTTCCACTGGCCCTGCGCCACCACCTGCCTGACCATCCACAAGGAGACCGGCAGCCTGAAATGGACGCTGTGGGCCATACTGCTGCCCACTGCGGCGGGGATCCTCCTATGTCGAATTACACATCTAATCTTGCTGTCAATATAGCGCAATGTAATAATGAGAATTATATTTTACGGTTATCATATTGACTTTTACGGGCTAGGAGCGTATACTGAAAGCAGTAATCCGGATGGGAGGTTCCAATCATGAAAGAAAAGTTCAGTGAAAAAGGCAGAAATCCCTATGACGGTTTGCGCCCCTATTCCGCGCTGACCCATGCGGTTGGCATTCTGTTTGCCCTTGCTGCGCTGGCAATTCTGCTGCATATGACCATATCCATGGGCTCGGGTGCAGTGACCATTACGGCGGTTTCCGTCTATGCCGTGAGTATGCTGTGTTTATATACGGCCAGCACCGTTTATCATAGCCTCAACACCGATGTGCAGGGGCGGCTGTTTCTCCGCAAGCTGGATCATGTGATGATCTATTTTCTGATTGCCGGAACCTATACCCCCATCTGCACCATCTCCCTGGGCGGTATGCTGTCCGGCCGGGTGATGCTGGCGGTGATCTGGACCATGGCACTGCTGGGCACCGGCTTTACGCTGTTCTGGATCAAAATGCCCCGGGCCCTGACCTCCATTATCTATCTGGTCATGGGCTGGACGGCTATTTTCGCCATCTATCCCCTCCATGCGGTGATGAATTCCGTGAGCTTTGCCATGCTGCTGGCGGGCGGTATTCTCTACTCCATCGGCGGTGTGCTCTATGCCCTGAAATGGCCGGGGCGGAACAACAAGTATTTCGGCTGCCACGAGATTTTCCATGTGTTTATTGTGCTTGGCAGTGTGTGCCACTTTGTGATGATTTATCATATCCTTGGGGCATAACGGTATAAAAAAAGCTGCTGCGGCGTATCTTGATGATGCGCCGCAGCAGTTTTTGTGTTTTTATTAGCCGTCCAAATCTTCAAAATCGTAGATCCTGCTGGGGAGCACATCCGCCAGCTCCACCAGCGCCGGAGAAAATCCGCTGAAGGGAGTGGGATGGTGTACCGGAGAATGCAAAGGCTCCTCGGAATAGCTGTGGGTGCAGGGGAGTGCCAAATAGACCGTGGTTCCATGACCCGGCTGAGATTCGAGAATCACGGAGCCCCCGTGCTGCTGTAAAATCGCCCGAGTCAGAGGAAGACCAAGGCCAATGCCCCAGCGATGATCGGGGAGATCCCGTGGGCTTTCCTGCCGGGAGAATACCATGCCCATTTGATCGGAGGCAATGCCGCAGCCGTCGTCCCGGACAATGAGACACACCCGCTTGGGGGATGTCTTTTTCAACTGGAGGATGATGTGCCCGCCCGGTTCCGTGAATTTCATGGCGTTGGACACCAGGTTGAGCAGCGCCTGGCCCAATGCCTCGGCGTCAAAGCAACACAGAATATCCTGGGGCGGCAGAATCAGCTCCAGATTTCGGTTGGCTGCCTCTACCAGCGGCGTCAGCAGCTGGGCCTGTGCCTGGAGCCAAAGGCTGAGATGATCCCGCTTGGGGATCATCCGCATTCGGCTGGGATCGGCACAGAGCCGCAGATGGGTTCCCGCACGGAATACGGCATAGATTCCCTGAAGCAGCTGGGACGAGACGGCCTGAAGGTCGGAATCCTCCTGCACCGGAAGCTGCCGCAGCAGTTCAGGGGCCGCCGCCATCACACCACTGAGGGGAGACAGAATTCCCTGGGCAACGGAGGCCATGACCCGACGGGACGGGGGAACGGTTTCCAGCACCTCCAGCAGTCGATGCCCCTTCCAGAGCGTTACCCGGAGATCCCGCTCCACGCCCAAAATGGTTCCGGAGAACAGACGGCTACCGCTGCCGTCGTAGTGAAATGCAGGGTGGGCATCCTCCGACAGAATATCCAAGACGGAAGCGCCCAAATCCAGCCTGGGATAGCACCGCCGGGCCGCCTGATTGAGGCTTAACAGGGCATCGCCCTCAAACAGCAGCAGCGGCGAGGCACAGCCATCGAGCAATGGCTGAAGATCGTCAAGGGTAAAAGAGATCATGAAATTTCCCTCCTAACCTACCGGTGTTAGCCTATCCATTTTTACTTGGAACAAGCTGTGTAATATCTGGGAAAAAACGCTGTTCTTTACAATGCTATGATACCTGATAAAATGACGAAAAGCAACGACAGAAATCGACTTTTTACGTCATGCTCCACATTTTTTTCGGGATTCCCGGGAAAAAAGTCAGAAGGGCTTTACGTTTCCGGGATGATAGTATATAATTAAAAAGACGGGCCGCGCCCTGGCAGGCATTGGCTCGCTGGCACAATGGAATAATGCAATAAAGGAGATATCTGGCAATGAGTGTAAAAGTGGGTATCAACGGCTTCGGCAGAATCGGACGTCTGGCCGTCCGCGAAGCTGCGTTCCGTGACGACATTGAAATTGTCGCCATCAACAACACCGTCACCCCCGACTACATGGTTTACAAGCTCAAGTATGACTCTGTCCATGGAATTTTCCCCGGGGAGCTGAGCTTCGACGACAATGCAATCTATGTATGCGGCAAGCGGATCGTTACATTCCGGGAAAAAGAGCCTCAGGATATTGACTGGGCAAGCACCGGCGCCGAGTACATCATCGAGTCCACCGGTAAGTTTACCACGGCGGAAAAGTGCATGGGCCACTTCAACAGCCCCTCGGTTAAGCGGGTTATCATCTCCGCTCCGGCCAAGGATGACAGCCCCATGTTCGTCATGGGCGTCAATAATCAGGAGTATGATCCTGCCACGATGAAGGTCATCTCCAACGCCTCCTGCACCACCAACTGCCTGGCGCCGCTGGCTAAGGTATTAAACGACAACTTTGGCATCCGCATGGGTCTGATGACCACCATTCATTCCACCACCGCTTCCCAGAAGACCGTTGACGGCACTTCCCGGAAGGATTGGCGCGGCGGCCGTGCGGCAGAGGGCAACATCATTCCCTCCTCCACCGGCGCAGCCAAGGCAGTGGGCCGCGTGATCCCCGCGCTCAACGGGAAGCTCACCGGCATGAGCTTCCGGGTTCCCACTCTGGACGTATCCGTGGTGGATCTGACCATTGAGCTGGAGCAGCACACCAGCTATCAGGCGATTTGCAAAACCATCAAGGAAGCCTCCGAGACCTATATGAAGGGCATTCTGGGCTACACCGAGGACGATGTGGTTTCCACCGACTTCGTTGGCGATAAGCGCACCTGCATCTTTGATTCCAAGGCCGGCATTGAGCTGGCGGACAACTTCCTCAAGCTGGTTGCCTGGTACGATAATGAGGCAGGCTACACCAGCAAGACCCTGGATCTGGTGTCCTATGTCCATCAGCGGGATGTAGAAGCCGGAGTTTAAGTTCTAACCGATCCATACATAAGCAAATGGGCACGCTGCGATTTTGTTCGCAACGTGCCCATATTTTTATCTTCGTCCGGCGCCGCCGCCTCCGGTACGTCCGCCGCCGAATCCACCGCCGCCAAAGCCACCGCGTCCGGCACCGCCACCGCCGGTATGGCCGCCGCCAAATCCGCCGCCGAACCCGCCGGGGCCACCGAATCCGCCGAACCCGCCGCCCCATGGACCTCTGGGACCTCTCGGGCCGCTACACCATCCGGGGCCGAAGCACCAGAAGAACGGGCTCCGGGCCATGCTGGAGAACACCGCCAGGAAGACGATGATGATGATCACAAAGAAGACGAGATTCAAAATCCGGCTGAAGAACGAGCCGACCGCACGCCCCGCAGCAGCCACGCCGCCGCCCCAGCCGGAGCTGCTCTGGCTGGAGTTTACCTGGGTGGAGCTGTAGTTTGCCAGGGAGACGCTGTAGTATTCCTCATACCAGGAGAAAATTGCCTGAACGGTGTCGTATACTGCCGCATCATAGCGCCCGGAATCCAGATTGTCGTAGCAATTTTGCTCCAGAATGTTCTCGAGAACCGTGCTGTTCAGGCTGTCCTCCAGACCGGTGCCGGAAACCACCCAGCACTTCTTTTCTTCCGTGACCAGCACGAATACGGTGCCGTTGTTGGCCTTCTTATCGCCTACGCCCCATTCGTTGAATACCTTCCGGGCGTACTGCTCAGCGTCCAGATCGTTGAGATAATCCAGGGTGACCACGGCCACCTGACCGCCGCAGGCATTGGTTAAGGCAATGTTTTGCCGGTTGATATAGTCTTTTGTGGTGCTGCTGAGGCAACCGGCATCGTCCACGTAATAGATCCCGTGCTTGGCGTCGGGGGCGGAGACGATTTTACGGTCTGCAAAGGCGGGGAAAATCAGAATCCCGGCCAGAACCGATACCATCAGCATAAGGCTGAGGATTCGTTTTGCGTATTTCATAGAAAAACCTCCGGCAGGAGATCAATACCAATCTCCTACAATGAATCAATATAAGGCAATACCGCACAAATTGGCGTCGAGGATTCAGCCTGAGATTTTGCGGCGGAAAAAGGCAGTTTTTCGCAGGAATACTTTGTGTATTTCAAGAAAAAATAACGCATTTCCGACGGAAAAGATCGGCTGTAGCCCGACGACACATTTGCGCGGTGTTGACTTGAAAGCTTACTGGCGGATCTCCAGCAGCTTCTGCCGCAGCTGACCTTCGATGCGCTGGAGCTCGGCTTCTGCATCCTTCCGCTTCTGACGGCCCTCGGTCTGGATGGTCATCACCTCGTCCAGGGTGGAGATCAGGCTCTCGTTGGTATGCTGGAGGGTTTCGATGTCTACAATGCCACGCTCGGATTCCTTGGCGGTTTCAATGGTGGCAACCTTGAGCATATCGGCGTTCTTTTTCAGCAGTTCGTTGGTCATGTCGGAAACGGCGCGCTGGGCCTCCATGGCCTGCTTGGAGTGGTTGATGCCCAGGGCCAAAACCATCTGGCTCTTCCACAGGGGAATGGTGTTGACCAGAGAGGTCTGGATCTTTTCGGTCATCAGGGTGTCGTTGTTCTGGATCATCCGGATCTGGGGGCCCATCTGGATGGAGATCTGACGGGTGAGCTTCAAATCATAGAGCTTCTTCTCGAACCGGTCGCAGAGCGCTGCATAGTCGTTGGCGGCCTGGGCGTCCTCGGGGAGACCGGACGCCTGAGCCTTGGCATAGAGCGCCTGAAGGGTGGTGGCCCGCTCATCTGCCAGCTTCTTTTCACCGGCGAGAATATACATGGACAGCTGCTTGAAATACTCCAGGTTCTTATCGTACATCTGATCCAGCAGGGCGGCGTCCTTCATGAGAACCATCTGGTGCTGCTCCAGCTGCTCGGCAATGCGGTCTACATTTTCTTCGGCCTTCTCATATTTGATCTTCATGTTCTGAAGGTTGTTGGAAGCCTTTTTGAACATACCGAAGAAGCCCTTCTTCTCCTCCTCCTCGGCGGAGAAGCCCTTGAGCTCCCCCAGAAGATTGGTGACCATATCCCCCAGCTCCCCCATGTCCTTGGTGCGGACAGCGTTCAGGGTGGATTCGGAGAAGTTTGCAATGTTCTTCTGGGCCGCAGCGCCGTATTGCAGCACCACACCGGAATTGGTCAGGTCGATTTTATCCGCGAAATCCAGCACGGCCTTCTGCTCGGCAGGACTGAGACCGGAGAGGTCAGGGCCGGTTTTCTGAGTGGTGGCAACCTGCTCCTGGGGCTTGGGCTCGGGGGAAGGAATGTCACTGAGGTCGGGGGTCAGGGTCAGTTCAGGAATCTTTTCGTCCATGATCGTTTCTCCTTTATCGTATTGTCTTATGCTTAAAATGGGTAAAAGATATTTACAAAATAACGCAAAGCATCATTCAATAAAATTCACCTTTGTAAAAATCATTGTACCGCATTCTGGAATGGCTGTCAAGCAGGAATGGGCGGTTGACACCATTTCAATTTCATATTATACTGGTATCATTGTCCGGAATGATTGTAAGGATACACTCCGGCAGGAATAACATCCAAAGAAGGTATCAACTATGATGACGCTCACCGAGTTCCGGGAGGCAAGAGATCTGCTCTCCGGAATCCTTTCCAACACAAGCCTGATTCACAGCCCCTACTACTCCAAACGCACCGGGGGCGAGGTTTACATTAAGCCGGAGAATATGCAGGTCACAGGCGCTTATAAGGTGCGTGGCGCGTGCTATAAGGTCTCCACCCTCACCGACGAGGAGAAGGCCAAGGGGCTGGTTACGGCCTCCGCAGGCAACCATGCCCAGGGCGTTGCGTTTGCGGCCCAGCGGGCAGGCATTGAGGCTACCATCGTTATGCCCACCACCACGCCGCTGGTCAAGGTCAACAACACCAAGGACTACGGTGCCCATGTGGTGCTGGAGGGCAGCTGCTTTGACGAGTCCGCTGCCGTGGCTCTGAAGCTCAGCGAGGAAAAGGGCCTGACCTATGTACATCCCTTTAATGATCTGACCGTTGCCACCGGCCAGGGCACCATTGCCTATGAGATCTTTAAGGATTTGCCGGATGTGGACATTATCCTGATGCCCATCGGCGGCGGCGGACTGGCAGCAGGCGTTTCCACTCTGACCAAACTGCTAAACCCCAACGTCAAAGTCATCGGTGTAGAGCCTGTAGGCGCTGCATCCATGAAGGCCGCTCTCGAGGCCGGTCATCCTGTCACCCTGCCCGGCGTTACCACCATTGCCGACGGCGTTGCTGTGAAGACCGTGGGCGACAAGGTATTCCCCTATGTCCAGGAGAACGTGGACGAGATCATCACCATTGAGGACGACGAGCTGGTGGACGCATTCCTGGACATGATGGAAAAGCACAAGATGATTGTGGAGAACTCCGGACTTCTGACCATTGCAGCCCTGAACCACATCGACTGCAAGGGCAAGTGCGTGGTGCCCATCCTCAGCGGCGGCAACATGGACGTGATTACCATGAGCAGCCTGGTGCAGCATGGCCTGATTCGCCGGGGCCGCGTATTCACCTTCTCCGTCCTGCTGCCGGATCAGCCCGGCGAGCTTTTGAAGGTGGCCAAGATCGTGTCCGATCAGCAGGGCAACATCATCAAGCTGGAGCACAACCAGTTTGTATCCATCAACCGTCAGGCAGAGGTGGAGCTGCAGGTGACTCTGGAGGCATTTGGCCACAGCCATAAGGCCGCCATCATCAAGGCCATGGAGGACGCAGGTTATCAGGTGAAGCTGGTTACTACCGTCTCCACCACCGGCGTACAGATGTAAGAAAGGAACGAAACCCATGATTAAAGTTGCACCTTCCATTTTGTCTGCGGATTTTGTCAATCTGGAGCGGGATATTCGCCATTTGAAGGAAAGCGGCGCAGATTATGTCCATATTGATGTGATGGACGGGCTGTTTGTACCCAATATCACCATTGGCATTCCCGTGGTGGCAGCCATTCGGAAGATCACCGACTTGCCCCTGGACGTTCATCTGATGATTGACCGGCCCATCCGCTATGTGGAGCAGTTCTGCGACGCCGGCGCGGATATCGTCACCATCCATGCCGAGGCCGACACCGTGGAGAACAATCAGGAGGCCCTGAAAATGATCCGCCGGAAAGGCGTGCGGGCCGCGGTTTCCATTAAGCCCGGCACCCCTGCCAGCGCCGTGGATCCCTATATGGATCTGATGGACATGATCCTGGTCATGACCGTGGAGCCCGGCTTCGGCGGCCAGAAGTTCATGGAGGACATGATGAGCAAGGTTCGCGCCCTGCGGAAGATCATCGACGTCCGTACCCCCGGTGTGGAGCTGGAGGTAGACGGCGGCGTAAATCTCGCCACAGGCAAGACCTGCGTGGAGGCCGGCGCCAACGTGCTGGTGGCCGGAAGCGCGTTCTTTAAGGCGGAAAACACGGCGGAATTCGTGGCAGGACTCCACAGCCTGGTGTAAAAGAACCATTAAGATTTTCTTAGAAATGGGAAAAACAACGGTTTTCTCTGGTCAAATCCCGCGTTGTGTGCTATAATCACCAGATAAGCGGAACATTGACACAGAAAGGAGCAGCGAGTATGAACCATAAACGTTTGATTCCGATCCTTGCCGCAGTGCTGGCCGTTTTGATGCTGGCCGGATGCGGCGTTGGCAGAGAATCTGTTCAAGATAATTCCACCCCGGAAGGGCTCCAGACCTTTGGCGTCGCGGTCAATCCCTCGGCGCAGCCCTCCATGGCCCAGGAGGTAAGCCCCAACGTCACCATGCCCGATGGCAGCACCGGCGGTGAACCCGGTCAGAACGACCAGGGCGAGAATGGCGGCACCACAAGCCCCAGCCCCAGCCAGAGCGGCAATAACGGCGGCAACGGCGGCAGCGGCCAGATGCCCGGAAACTGGGAAAACTGGCAGGATTTCTACAACTACTTCTTCGGCAA
>ERZ1034844.1048-NODE-1048-length-13656-cov-18.820013_pt1 | contig 13656 bp, 12 predicted proteins | sample MGYA00520594_ERZ1034844 | MGnify/ENA primary metagenome ERZ1034844 (study PRJEB33766, sample SAMN09781733) | gut metagenome | biome: gut microbiome | host: Homo sapiens | place: Madagascar | study: EMG produced TPA metagenomics assembly of the PRJNA485056 data...
AAGAAAAACAATATTAATATTAATAGGATTATATGTATTTGTGAAAGAGAGCTGGGAATTAAATACAGTGACAAGCAAAAAGAGTGTTTTAATTTCTTACGTTCAAACGGAATAAAAGTTATAACCGGAGGTCCGGGAACGGGAAAGTCAACAGTTATTAACGGACTTACATACGCTTATCACAAACTGTATCCGGATAACAACATCGTAATGATGGCTCCGACCGGACGAGCAGCTCAACGCATCAATGAAATTACAGGTCATGAAGCAGGCACAATACATAGAATGCTTGGCATTTGTCCGTTTGGAAATGACGGAAGAATTCAAACAAACTATTATGCCGATTATCCGGCTGATATGATAGTCGTCGATGAATCTTCTATGATTGATAATGAGCTTATGGGCGCCCTTACGGATAGTTTACAGAGTAATTGTTTGTTGATTATGGTTGGGGATATAGACCAGTTACCTTCAATAGGCGCAGGGTCAGTTCTCAGAGATATGATTACAGCAAAAATTGAAACCGTTAAACTTGATGTTAATTACCGTCAAAAAGGCAAAGCAACCATTATTGATAATGCTACCACCATAAATAACGGTGCATCAAATTTAATTACAAACGATGAGTTTGTTATTCAACAGTTTAATTCGCCGGAATCTCTTGCAGATGCTGCGAAAAAGACATTTATTTCATTATACGATAAGAAAAATCCATATAGTGTTCAGATACTTTGTCCTCAGAATAAAGGCAAGGCAGGAACCTATATGTTAAATAAAAACATTCAGTCTGAGTTGAACAAAAGAGGAGCGTTTATCGCTAATTCTTATGCTCACTTTAAGATTGGAGACAAAGTAATGGCTACAAAAAATAATTATGAAGAAGACTATTTCAACGGGGATGTCGGACTTATTACAGATGCTACAGAAGTAACCTTTACGGTCAACTTTAATTCAAGAACTTTAATTATTCCTCGTGAAAACATTGAAGATTTCCAGTTGGCTTATGCTTGTACGATTCATAAATCGCAGGGCTCAGAGTATGACACAATAATTATTTGTTTGCCAAAAGAGGCCGACGGAATGATTAAACGCAATCTTCTTTATACTGCTGTTACAAGAGCAAAAAAGAAAGTTTATATATTAACACAAAACGGCTGTATTCAATCGGCGGTTAAAAGAACGACTACGCAATCAAGAGCAAGCGGACTTGCAGATAGAATACTCAATTCAACGAAAAACAGGGAGTGATGTAATGACGCCGTTTATTACAATGGACGATTTTGAAAAGACCTCAGAAGAGGTAAAAGATATTAGATTAGACCCGGTATTTTATTCAATAGAAGACATTAAAGAATATATTGAGCCGGATATTGAAAACTGTTTAGCCTTTGCAATTCGTTTGTCTCAGCAAAAACCCACAACACCCTATGAGAAGAAAGCAAGGTCATATTTGCTTGATATTCTTAATCAAGTAATAATCTTTGATGATTAAAGGAGTTTTAAATGATTACGATTTATGCAGAAAAGCCGGATGTTGCACGAAAAATTGCAGCAGCAATCGGACCTATTGTGCTGTCAGACGGAAAAGTTGTTAAATATGATGATTTAGCAAGATATGATAAGCGTTTGAAAGCTGAATTTACGAAACAGGGCTATATTCCTATTAAGTGGGATGGAAAAGAAACTATCGTTACTTGGGGTTATGGACACTTATGTTCTTTATGCGATATTGTGGATTATGACCCTGAACTTAAGCATTGGAAAGATATTGCTTTACCGTTTATTCCGTCTCATTACTCAATAAAAGTGACCGGAGCTACATCTTCACAGTTTAATATAGTAAAAAAACTCTTCAATAAATCTGATTTAATTATTAATGCAACCGACTGGGATAGAGAAGGCGAATTGATTTTTGCTTATGTTTATGAAGCAGCAAAATGCAAAAAACCTTATAAGCGAGTGTATTATGCGTCTCAGAACGAGAAAGCATTTAAAGAGGCTTTTGCTAAACTTGTTGAATCAAAGGATGTAAAAAATCTTGAAAACGCAGGAAGAAGCCGCAGTATTGCTGATTGGTTGGTCGGAGTAAATCTTACTGTTGCCGCATCATTATCAAGCGGTTCATACAAAGGTGTTATCTCTATCGGACGTGTTCAGACTCCTACATTGGCTATGATTGTTGAAAGAGAGCTTGCTATTAGAAACTTTGTTTCAAAAACATATTATGTACCTAAAGCTAAATTTACAACAGATAAAGGCGAAACATATATCGGAGAGTACGCATCGAAAGACAGAGAAGAAGATAAATCCAAGATGGAAGCTCTGATTAAGGGGCTTACCGGCAATGCCCAAGTTGTTTCAGTTGATAAAAAGACTGAGACAATCGGAACGCCCAATTTATATTCTCTCGGAACATTGCAGATGGACGCAAACTCGAAGTTTGGCTTTTCTGCATCTACAACTCTTGAGATTGTACAAAGCTTGTATGAAATGGGTGTTGTTACATATCCGAGAACGAATTCCGCCTTTCTTCCTGAAGATTACGAACCGCAGGCTAAAGCTGCATTGCAAAATCTTGGGAAACAAAGTAAGTACGAAAAGTATCTTGATGGCAAACCGTTAAGATTTAACAAGAAATATTTTGATGACTCAAAAGTAGAAAGTCATTTTGCAATAGTTCCTACGCATGTAGCTCCTAAAAGTTTAAGTGATACCCAAGAAAAAATATATGACCTTATTGCTCGTTCGTTAATTATGACTATTTATCCTTCTGCAAAGGTAGAAAAAACAAAAATTATAACTGAGGATAATGGCGTTAAATTTAACACAAATGGATTAACTATTATTGAAAAAGGTTGGATGGAAGTTGGGCCTTCTTCAAAAGAGTCATTTATTCCCAAACTTAAGAAGAATGATAAGGTCAAAGGCGAGTATGAACTCCTTGAGAAGAAAACAGAACCCCCTAAAAGATATACCGATAAGACGCTTATCGCTGCAATGATTTCGGCAGATAAAGATTCTGATGATAAAGATATTAAAAGTCTTTCTGAGTTAAATGTTAAAGGAATCGGCACTGAAGCCACCAGAGCAGCTATTATAGACAACCTTGTAAGTCGAGGATATATTGAAAGAACAAAGAAGTCTATTGCCGCAACAGATAAGGGAATTGATGTAATTCAATCATTACCGATTGATACTCTTAAATCAGCCACTTTAACGGCTGTTTGGGAGACAAGACTTGCAGATATTGCAAACGGTAAAGACAATATGGATTCTTTTGTTGCTGATATTGAAAAAGCTACTAAGGAATGGTGTGACACAATAAAAAAAGATATGAAAATGTCTTCTGTTGGTACTGCATTTAAAAATACTACGGCGGTTAAGTGCCCTGTATGTGGAAAACCTATGGTCAAACATAGTTGGGGATATGGATGTTCCGGCTATAAAGAAGGATGTAAATTTTCTATTTCCGGAACAATCGCAGGAAAAAAACTATCAGATAAGCAAATTGAGTCACTTATTGTTAAGGGAAGCACTGCAAAAATAAGCGGGTTTACTTCAAAAGCAGGTAAAAAATTCAGTGCAAAGCTTAAATTAAACGGAAATAAAGTGGAATTTTCGTTTGACTAACACTTTTTTAGTTTTTTAAAATTCATCTGACATATTTATAGTGAGACTTAAGGAACGACTAAGAAAAATGTTTCAAAGTACAAGCTTAAACGAAACAAAGAAAGCGTTTTCAAATCTCATCTAACATATTTATATTGAAAAGCAAAACAGAAAAGAATTTTATTATTTGAAAGAAGGATTTATTTATGAAAGTTGTTAATGGCTTTTTTACTCTTTATCGTGGAATACTTTACACGGTAATTGTGCTTTATGTTTTGGTAGCAATCGCTCCGATGATATTCGGTATACAACCTTTTATGGTTGTTTCAGGCTCAATGGAGCCGACGATACATACAGGAGCTTTAGCATACGTCAATAAGAAGGATGTTGATGTTGACACAGGCGACATCATAGCCTTCACCGAGGGGACAAGTGATAAAATAACGGTTATACACAGGGTTATCACAAACAACAATGACGGAACCTATACAACAAAAGGTGATGCCAACACAAATGAAGACTTTGCTCCTATCAACAAAGAGCAAATTACAGGAACTGTTGTGTTCAATATTCCAAAGTTGGGATATGTAACAAACTTCCTCCAGTCAACTAAAGGCATTATTGTTGCGGTGGTACTAATTGTTATAGCTCTTGTTTCCTCATTTATAACAGATTCCAAAGACGATAACGTTGAGGAACAAAAAAATAATAGTCTTAAAGAAAAAGAAAGTAGGTCGATAACAAATGAAGAAGACTAACAAAAGAACTAAGAAGGGTGCAATTATTGCACTTTGCATGGCCGGAGCCATTGCTATTTCAGGCGCGTTTGCATTTCTGAGCGATTCAGATTCCGCAATCAACAGATTTAAGTTTACAGACGAAGACGGCGAGCAGACCGTTGATGTAAGAATTGACGAGCCGAGCTGGAACGAGGATAACGGAGATAAGATTCTCCCCCTTGATACTGTAGCAAAGGACCCGCAGGTTGTTAATGAGGGTGAGAATGATGTTTATTCGTTCGTAACAGTGCTCGTTCCGACAGCAAAGCAGATTAAGTTAAACAATGACGATGGTTCAACTTATACACTTAACGACGTAGAGCTTTTCCGCTATACGGTTAATGATGGTTGGAAAGAGATTTCGAAGACCGACAAGGATACTCTTGATGCACATCAGGTATCAGCAGCAAAGGGTGATACAAGACAGCTTGTTCTTGGAACATCTGATTCCATTACAAATAAGGCAAATTCAAATGTTTACTTTACTGCTCACACTTATGCATATGCAGGCGAGAAGATGACTAAGCTTGCTGCAGGCGAAACTACAAATCCTGTTTTTGATTCAGTTACAATGATTAATATTGCTGACGGCGCTCGTGTACCGAAGACTCTTGAAAATGTTCTTGCTGGTCTTACAGCAGACGATGGTACAACTCTTTCAATTGTTGATGACACAATCGTTGCAACTAAGGGCGATACATCAAAGGTAATTTACAAGACCGTTATGGACGGCGATACAGCTTGGGTTGTTGACCTTAATGGTAACAAGCAGTATAAGGCTATGTCTCAGTTTGTAGCTGAAGACAACATCAACATCTATGTTGACACATATGCTATTCAGGCAAACAACATTACTGATGACGTAGAAGCATGCTGGACTATTTGTGCAAACACAAATGCAGGTGTTGCAGAGGGCGCATCTTATACAAACGATTTCTTCTTCAGAACTGTTGCTAATGACATCGGTTCTAAGAGTGCTGTAAAGGGTGCTTAATTAACAATTACATATAAACAAGGTCCTGTGACTTGTCTGTATTCTTATATGACCCGCTCTCTTTAAGAGGGCGGGTCTTTTTGTGTTTTAAAACAGTTTAGCATCTCATCAAACATATTTAAAGTGAAAAATCAATTAAAGGAGTGGTTATATGTATTGCCCAAATTGCGGCGGTAAAATCATAAACGGTAAATGTAAAGATTGTAAAACGGAAGTATCTAAAGAATTGTTAGCTTTGAGTCCGACAGAAGAAACAAATACTAAGGACCGGAATGCTTCTGTAGCTGTTTATATATTTTGGCCGCTGATTACTTTTTTAAAATATGACGATAAAAAACTTGTCGGATTCCATAAAAACCAAGGTTTTACTTTGTTTATCGTCGAGATTTTGACTGCTGCCTCTTTCTTTATTCCTACCATCGGTAAATTTGTCGGAGTAGCTTTAGCTATATTAGATTTATTCCTTATTTATAAAGGTATATCAAATGTATTAAGCGGGAATAAAAGCAAACTGCCTTTAGTAGGGGACTATACGTTTTTCAAAGATTAACGAAAAAGTTATCTGACATATTTAGTATGAAAATTATGACAATAGGAGTTGTAATTTCAGAATGGAAATTTTATTTAAATGGAGGTATTTTTATGGCAAGTTTGTATTTTAAACCGTCAATGTTAAAGGAGTGCAGTGATGCAAATTTCCGCATTACTGAAATCACTATTGACGGGGACACAAGAAGAACGATAAACATTGGAAGGGCAATAAAATCTGCAAATTTTTATCATGTTCCCGGCAGAGAAGAAGCAATGGCAAAAACAAATCTGGCTATACATGTTTTTGCTGATTATCAGCAGGACAAATTGGTCGTATTTTCAAACGAGGAAAGAACAAAAATTTATGCAGAAATCGACAAGAAATACTGCGTAAAATCTTATGACACTTTTGACGAAACCATTTATGCGGAAAAAGTCGGAGAAAAAGCTTGGATGATTTGTCTGTCACATGAAGCTCCTGATTATTTAGTCGGATATATTGTAGCTCTTGTAGCGGCGACAAATATGAATTTGCTGCAAGACACAGTCTCGGATTATGATGGAACAAAACGCCAGAATAATTACGAATTTTTCTGCGATGCCGTCTATAGCGGTTTTTGTGCGGGAAACGATATAGAAATGGTTGTGACAAATGCAGACGATGTTGCTGGTAAATTTGCTCTTGCAGATTTGTCTCCGATATTCAGCGCATACGAAACCGCTGAAGATGCGGAAATAGAATCTCCCATTGAAGATTATTTTACTTGGGAGTCTTGTCTTAAAGGAGAACATCGTCTTGATTATGAGTGGGCTCCAGAAGCTGTATCTCATATTCCGCCACTGAGTACGCTTGACAAGTTTGTGCCGACAAAAGAATTTATTTCTATGTTGGCTCTCGTAGAACAGAGCCTTGGCAGAATAAGCAAAAGAATGGCAGATGGACTTACCGGAGAAGATGCTTTGGGAGATGATGTCGTCAATCTTAAGCTGTCAGGACCTCCGGGTTCAGGCAAATCGTTTGCTCTTAAGTGCTTGGCGGCCGTTCTGGGAATGCCGTTTTGGGTTACATCTTTTAATCCTAATTCGGACGAGTCATTCGCTGAAGGTAAAACCAGAATGGTGGGTTCAGAACCCAGACATACCGATGCACCTTTAACAATGTGTCAAATGTATGGTGGTATTTCCGCAGGTGAAGAACCGAATACAGGAGACCCCGAAATGATATTCGGTGTTTATTCGCAGATTGTAGAGAGTCCTTATACGCTCTACAGAAACGGATGCGAAGCTGTTATCAGACACCCGTTGTCGGTTTATGCAATTCTTTATAATAAGAATTGCGGCAGTGCAACAATGCACGCGGCTCTCCTTAACCGTTTTAATCAGCCGTTTAAGTTTATGCCGGCAGAAAAAGACGAGTTTATTGAGATGCTTCTTAAGAAAAGCGAATCAAAGAAGACTTCTTCTACGGAAGATATCGACAAATTCTATAATGAATTTGCGGTACGCCGCAAGTCTTTAAGGAAAACGCCGAGAACAATATGCGATTGGATTTACAAGGCATACAACGCGGTTATGAATGCCCTTGATTCATCAAGTGGCAGAGATGCCGCTGAAGCAATTTCTCTGCGTTCTTGCGCTGCATTACTGCAGGCTATTCAGAATGGAGAAGACCCGATGAGAGCTCTGAGATGTCTCACAGACAATGTTGGAGATTTTGATGAAGAGCTGGAATCCGCTACTATGAGAGCGCTTCAAAGTTCGCTTCCGAGGCTGTAATTACAAATGGGCGTCGCTTTTGCGATGCCCTTTTAAGGAGGATTTATTATGATTTCAAGCAGAAAAAAATCTGCCTTAGCAAAGTTTTTGGTTTCTTTATATAAAATGAAGATGCCTAAAGTCGGCGTTTCAATACGCTGGCTTCCTAAGGACTCAAATGAAATAGGTTACACTTACAGACGTAAGAACAGTGCTTGTATTTATCTTAATGCTAATCAGAAAGGGAAACTTTCATCCTTATTTGAAGGACTGGACGATAATCAAGCCATATTTTTTATTACAGGTGTTGCAGTCCATGAATTTATGCATCAAATTCTTACAAACTTTGTTTTGTTTGGAAAGATGCTTAATACTTATACGGACCCAAGAGCAAAAAATCTTTTTAAGACGGTCTTTAATCTTTTTGAGGACAGTCGTATTGAAAGCTACGCTCCGTCATATTTTGCCGGAGAAACAATTTCTGCTCTTAATTTCACCATTAAGCGCGTATGGGAAACATCACCTAATAATAACCCTGAAGACAATATAATTCGTCAGGTGATTGCCGCTATGTGTCAATATGGTGATTTAGGGACAATTAAACCTGAGCTGTCAGACGAAGCAAAAGAGCTTTTTAATAAAATAAACCCGTTGTTTGACGAGGCTATCGACACAAAATCGTGTGCTATTTGTCTTAGCAAGGCAAAACAAGCCACATCAATACTTTTGCCGTACATTGAAGATGTCCCGGAAGAAGATTATTCGTCAACCGATTCATCTGATTGTGACTCAGAGGGTGAAGATGCCGAAGATAGCGATGCAAGTCGTAGCTCCAGAAGAAAAAAAATCGGGAAGAGCTCATTTGATGACGAGGGTTCTGATGGTTCTGATGGTTCTGATGGGGCGTCTGGAAACGAATCCGAAGATAAATCAGATGAAAAAGACTCCGGCGGTGCATCTGAAGAAGACGGCGATTCTGAAAAATCAGAAGAAGCTGACAGTGAGGAAAAACCTGAAGAGAGTAGCGATGGTTCTGATGAAGACTCCGGGGAAGAAAGCGATGACAAAAGCTCTGAAGAGCATAAAAAAGGCGAATCAGGAGAGGGTGATATAGCACCCGAAAAAGGGGAAAGTCAATATCTTGATGGTTGCAGTTCAGCAGAATGCATGTCATTTGAAGACGACCCAGAAGAAGTCGAAAACGATTCCGAAGCATCTCCTGAGGACTTTGAAAAGGCTATAAAAGAACTTGAGAAAACACTTGAGGTTCTTGAAAAATCTGAAGAAGAAGCTGAAAAAGGAGAAGAATCAGATTATGATTTTGGCTCCACTGAATATCCTACAACGGATAAGTATGTAAAAGTTATAAGTCATCATAAGGCTACATCAAATCCGGAAGTCTACGAAGAATATCGAAAAATCGTAGAAAGTGACGCTCATGAACTTGCAAAACTTATCAAACGTCAGTTTAAAACAAAGCCTGGTAGGGTTAAAAGAGCTGACCACGGAGATTTAAACTTAATGCGTTATAAGGACCCGAATTTTAGGTCTCCTCTGATTTTTGATAAGAAAAAGCCAAGAGAAAAGCACTGCGCTGCGGTAATGCTTTTGGTTGATGAATCTGGTTCTATGGGAGGACGTCGCATTACAAACGCTCGTCTTGCTGCGATTATGCTTGCTGAAGCAATGGCAGAAGCGGGTATTCCTTGTAGTGTAGTTGGACACTCCGGCGATGATAAGTATAATTATTCTGTTGAGTTAGAACATTATACTACCTTTAAGAATGCTTCAGCAGACAGAGCATCATTAGCAATGATTGAAGCGCGTTGTCAAAATCGAGACGGCCCGGCGATTCGATGGGCTTCTTCTATTTTGAAGAAACGTCCCGAAAGGAACAAGCTGATGATAGTTATTTCTGATGGACAGCCTGCTGCTGATAGATATTATGGTGAAGAAGCTATATTTGACACAAAAGCTGCTATCAGAGATGCTAAACGCTTACATAATATTGTAGGTGTAATTCTGGAAGCTGGTTCGTCAACAGATATTCTTAAAACAATGTACGGCAATGATTACGTTGAATGTACATCATCAAAAAATCTGAAAGAGTCTATTGCTAAAATAATCACAAGCCAGTGCAAAAACTGGTGATTCCATTCTGAATCACTCCCGTTACTTACTTGTAGCGGGAGTTTTTTTGTATAAAAAAAACACCCCGAATAATCGAGGTGTTTAAAATTAGAGTATTTCAAGAAGCTGTTCTTCTGTTTTAACTGTCAAATCACAGAATTGCTTATTGGTTACTTCCGTATCAATAGACATTAAACGCAGAACTTTTTCTTTTTCCGGCATTTCTTTTCTTAACAGATTTAGATAAAGAACTTCTTTAGGGGCGCTTACATAAATAATTGCCACCCTGTCGGCAAAAATGTTTTTCAATGCCATAGCCCCGCAAATGTCTGTAGCACAAATGAAATGTTCGTTAGATGAAGCCATAAAATTAATCGTATCTTGCGAAATACCATATTTATTACCACCGTAAACAGTTGTCTCTGCAAAGAATCCGTTATTTCTTTTTAAATTAAACTCATCTTCATCGAGGTGGTTGTATCCTTCTTTTTCAGCGGTTGTATATGTAAGAATCTTCTGATATTCAGTGTTTTTTACAACACTGTTTAAAAGGTTCGTTTTACCACACCCCGAAGGCCCTACAAGACATATAATGCTATTCGGATTAAACCCTGTAAACGGTATCTTATGTTCCATATAATCTAAGAAACAGATGAAATCATCGTATTTTGATACTGACATAACGCCAGAAACATCATGATTCCAAGGTCTTCTGAATAAAACCGGATGTTTAGCTATGCTTCTTTCAATATTATATGGAGAGTCATCAAGAAAATAATCTGCTGTAACGAGAGATTTGTCTTTAGCGATAATTATTTGACTTTGAGAAATATTAAAATCTCTCATCAGGGCTTCTGCTCGTGCTGACATACCTTCCGTCATAACGGCGGTGCAAAAATACAAATTGCATCGTTGCTGTAAAGCGGTTACGAATTCTTTTGCTCCGGGATAAAGCGGTTGATTGAGTACAAAGTCTTTGTCTTTGTAATAATCAAATTTCTTGTCCAGAATATGATTTCCGGTAAAGCCATAAACTCCGATATCTTCTATCGTGTAATTTGTTCCGTATTTTTCATTAAGGTCTTTTAAAATAGCCTCATCACATTGATAAACGATACCGTCACAATCGACCACAACTGTCGGTTTGTTGTTAATTATTTTTGCCATAATACAATCCTCCTTTTAAGGCTCAGCAATCTCTGAGCCTTGTTTTCATTTCTTTAATTGCTTCCTCTTTTGTTGGAAAAGCATCTCGCATATAAACACAATCATCAAAACTGTCTGTAATAACTATAAGGTCTTGTCCGTCTGTTGAAAATCTTGTTATTTTACGCTTTTTAATGTCTCCGTCAATTATGCAATATATCGGCATTCCGATTGTTGCTGTTCGTTCCATAGAAATATCTCCTTTCAATTTTAATTCTTTTTTACCTAATGGTTTCAAGATAAATATGTCAGTTGAAAAAAATTTCAGTTTTCGTCCGTAAATGATACTAAATGAGACTTTTTGAGACTTTTATCTAACATATTTATTTTGAAAAAACGAAAAGGACGGTAATAACTATGACAGACCAAGATGTTTTCTACGAATACGAACGAGTTTTGTTAGGCAAGAGAAAAAATTATGCCTCCGAAATCTTTTCAGGAAGTTCGGCGGCAGGTAAAGAAGAAATTGCTCTTCACTTTTTCAGATGTGTTATGGAGAAGTATTTCGGATGGACTCCGGAAGAAGCATATCACAGACTCAACAAAGAAATAATGGAAAAGATGAAGCTGATGCCGTTGGTGCGCTTTATTAGATTCCCGCCTGAGTTTGACCCTATGAATGATTGCTTCTATATTGTTGCGAAGGCGTATCCTAATAAGTTTACTGTTGACGAAATCAAGCAGACAAGAATCGTTTATGACAGAATTCTCAACGGCAAAATATCAAGATTCCCTAAGGGATTTTTTGAGGGTAGAGGAGGATATATGAGAGCCTTGTTCTGTTTGCAGTATGCAATTAAGGAATTCACGGCTTTTAAGACTCCTGAAGAAATGTATAAGTATTTTGCAATTCACGGTGTTGAGTTTCTCAGAACATATAAATTATGGGAAGCTTATAAAATGAATTTCGGAATGGATTATCCCGTAACATATCTCAATGAGTGTATGAATACATACAGTAAGTATGATTACAGCTTTTTGTATGCAAAGTATAGAGTTCTGGCCGCATATAACGAAATGTGTAAAAAGAAGTATCGTGAGATGAGAGCCGCCAAAGAAGCTGAAAAAGCAAGGCTCAAGGAAGAAGCAAAGCGTATGGAAGAACTGCGAAAGGCAGCAAAGAACGCTGAAAAGACAAGTCAAGAGAAAAACACAACAGGCGATGATGTAAAGAAAAAGGAGACTGATGATGCAGCCGTTTGATAAGAGAGTATATTTAGCCGGTGCGATTTCTTGTTTTTACGAAGACGGTCATCCGGAAAATGCAATCTTGTGGAGAGAGAAAGCGGAGAAATACTTAGCTGATAAGTTGGATATTAAGTGTTTCAATCCCTGCCTTGAAGGGGAAGATTGTTGGAAGTATCCGCAAGGTGGAGTAATTACGCAAAACTATTTTTACCTTCAGAATTGCGATATAATTCTTGTGAACCTTGATAAGATTTCTGAAAGCATCGGAACTATTTGGGAGCTTTCTATGGCGTGGAGAGACCACAAGACTGTAATTGCATTTGGAGGGACTCCTTGGCTTGAGAGAGCACATATGAGGAGTTTGCTAAGTGTTAAACTTGATACGCTTGATGATGCTTTGAAATATATTGGCGATATGTTTAATATTTAAAAATCGCCTCTGAAATAGTATTCAGAAGCGAAATCTCATCTAACATATTTATTACAGATGTACCCAAAATACAATATAGTAGTCAATAAGCATATCGTTATGTTATCCATTATAATTATTTTCGTTTTTATGTTCTCGTTAGTTTCATTTATATTACGATATTTTAACAGGGTAGGGCATAAGGCAATATCTAATGATGAAATACAAATCAATGAGGTTAATATAGCTGTTTGGGATATCTTTGAAGAAATTAAACGGACGATAGAACAAACTAATAATCGTTTATGTTTATGAAAAGGATTTAGACATATAATATTTTTTGCAATAATAATTATAGAAAAAGATTGACAATTGGTTAGAAACTTGATATAATATATAAGCGCAGCGACGTTCTGCTTTTTCATCGCTACGCTTATGGATGAACGAGCGAGCTAAGTCCGGTCATCCGATATGTTTGTGGAAACGGCTATGCTGGCTCAAAGCCCATCAGCCGTTTTTCCTTTGTGTATTGACTTTTACATCAATAGAGACAAAGATGACAAGCGCTATACTGTAAGAGGGCAATATAGGGTGGATGGTAGTTAAAAGGTTGATAATGGCGGTCAACAGCTCAAGAAAAACAATAACATCAAAATTCATACTGAAGCCTCCTATAATATAATAATAAATAGGACGGCAAAAAGGAGAAACAAGCATGTCCTGAATTGTTTGTTGGCCGGCACTGAGCTGCTCGTTCATAATATACAATATCACAGAACCCTTTCGAAGTCAATATCACATTTAGCCGAAAAATTTCTGGAAAGCTTGTGCAAAATTACAACTGATATTTCCTTTTAAAATAGAATAAGGATTGTTTTTTGTGCAAAATGTTTAAATCTTCTCGCTTTTTTTATTGTAACACATCAATATAATTAAATTTAAGCAACATTTATATAAGAGGCTTGTCCGCTTCTATTTAAATTATATGCTTTAAGTTTTAAAAATAGTCATTTTTTAACAATTTTTTTAAAAAATTGTTTTAAAATGCGAAATGC
>ERZ1034844.1049-NODE-1049-length-13648-cov-4.274406_pt1 | contig 13648 bp, 19 predicted proteins | sample MGYA00520594_ERZ1034844 | MGnify/ENA primary metagenome ERZ1034844 (study PRJEB33766, sample SAMN09781733) | gut metagenome | biome: gut microbiome | host: Homo sapiens | place: Madagascar | study: EMG produced TPA metagenomics assembly of the PRJNA485056 data...
GTGTGCAATACGCCACGCAGACGCGGCAACAAGCGCGTGCCGCAGCTGTAACTCAGCGCACCTGCTACAAGGAAAAACAGGCTTTTAGCGAACGCGTGGTTGACGATGTAGGCGATGCTGCCCTCCAGTGCCAGCCGCCCACTTTCACCTTCGATGCGGCGTGGAGATAGGCACTGATCGGTGTTGGCGCTTCCATTGCATCCGGTAGCCACGCTTGCATCGGTAGCTGGGCCGATTTCCCCCACGCGGCAAACAGGATGCCGCCATAAACCAGATAACGTGCGTCGCCATGTAACTCGCTCATCGCGCTAAGCACACACGTTCCGGTCTGCAAAAACAGCGTGGCGGCGGCAAGATACAACCCCAACGAACCGATATGGGTGATAAGCAACGCTTTTAGTGCTGAACGCTGCGCTTTATCGCTCTGGTAATAATTGATCAACGCCCAGGAGCAGCCGCCCGTAATTTCAAAAAACAACAACTGACCGAGCAGCGTCGAGGAGAGTACCAGTCCCGCCATCGCGCCGATAAACACCAGCAAAAATGCGTAATAACGATTCGTGCCGTTATGCGGGTGTTCGCGATTTTTATCCGTCAGATAACCCGTGGAGTAGATCGTGACCAGCAAACCGAGAAACACCACCACAAACAGAATCAGCGTACTCACGCGATCAATGACCAGGCCAAACAATGCCACATCCCCCACGTTGACCAACGTCAACGTGACGGCAACTTTATCGGCCTGATAAAACGCGGAGATCAGCGACAACATGCACAGCGTGGTCAGCGCGGCGAACAAAACCCCCCATTCGGCGGCCCGACGTTGTGGCGAAAACGAAACGACCAGTGCGCCGATAAAAGGCAGCAATAACGTCGTCAGAGCAAGATTTTCCATATTCCGTCAGTGCTCCTTACAGACCGGTTAACCAGAAGACCCATGCAAGCGCAGCAAGGCTGAAGCCAAGCCAGGTCACATGGTGAATGAGTAAAAAACGCCCGCGTGCCAGCGTGTTTTCTGCGATTGAGGCCAGTACAAAAATCAGCAAAACCTTGAGCAGCGTAACGACAAGTGAAGTCAGCAGGCAGGCGAGAGAAAGTTCTTGCGCGCGCCCAAAGGACAGAAACAGGGCCACAAACAGTGATGCCATCACGACCTGTTTCAGCCCCAGCCCCCATTTTCAGCAACATCAAAGGGAATTTTTCCCATCTCAATGAAGCAGGCAAAACCACAGGCCAGTAACGCCAGTACGGTGGTTAGCGGCGAGTTCCAGCCCATCGCCAGCGTATTGCTGATCATCTCGATATGCGTGGAACCTGCTATCAGCGCCAATACCAGCAGTGAGAGAATAAGCATTGGTTCGACCAGAATGCCGAGCGTCAACTCGCGACTGGCACCGACTCCCGCAAACGGACTTCCGGTATCCAGCCCGGAAAGAGCAAAGAAAAAACGAAACAGGGCAAGAAGATAGATAAGGGTGATCAGATCGCCGCCGCCCGCATAAGGGGAAACGGTAATAAACAGTGGTAAGGCCATCGCCAGCACCAGCATGCTGCTGATTAATACCCACGGCATCAGGCGGAACATCAGACCTGAAGATGTCGGCGCAACTTCCTGGCGTTTAAACAGTTTGTGGATATCGCGATAATCCTGCCAGATCCCCGGCCCGCGGCGGGAGTGCATACGCGCGCGTATCTGCCGGGAAATACCCGTAAAAAGTGGGGTTAGCATCAGCAGAATCACGGCCTGTGCTAACGCAAAAATAACCAGATATCCGTCGCAAAGAGTTTGTCTCATGGTGATTTCCTTAGACGGCAATAGCGATTAGCAGCACAACCAGTGCGGCGACCACATACAGGCAATAGAGACGAAAGTCGCCGCTTTGCAGATGCTGTATTTCTTTGGCCAGCCGTTGGGTGGCGCTCACGATGGGGCGGATCACCCGCTCATCCCAGAAGGGTTCTGTGCTCTGAGCCCTGGCTGTGACGTGCGCAAAACCTTTATTTAGCCTCAGCGTAGGGTCGAGCTGTTGTCGTAGACGAAATAACGCAGAGAAGACCACACGCAGCGGCTGCATCACGCCATTGCCTGACGGGGCCATCGCATTTTCCCAGCCGTAGCCGCATGCCCAGGCATCTCCTGTGCGACGAAACGCTGCGCGGCGCGAACGACACCACAGCCAGTAAAGGCCAGGCAGCAAAGGCATCGCCAGTAGTAACAGCAACAGTAATGAGGGGGTGACCTGTGTATGAAACGTGCCGGGTACAAGTGCTATTCCGCTGGCGACAGTGACGGGAGGGGTATTGGTAAACGCATGGGCAATATGCATTATCTTCGGTGCCAGCCAACTGGCACTAAGCGCAATTAATACGCAGAGTGCCGCGAGCAGTAGCATGGCGACGATCATCGTATTTGGCACTTCCTGTGCCTCTTCAGCGTGTGTACTGCGCGGCGCACCACAGAAAGTAATACCGTACATTTTTACGAAGCACATTACTGCCAGCCCACCAGTGACTGCCAGCATTACCATAGCAATAGGACCCGCAAGTTGTAGCGCTACGGCTTCCACACGACTTAGTGAGAACAGCGACTGCCAGGTGTACCATTCGCTGATAAAACCATTCAGCGGAGGAATGGCTGATATCGCGAGGCAACCAATCAGGCATGCTGCGGCTGTCCACGGCATCCGTTTCGCCAGTGCCCCCATTTTTTCCATGTCGTGGGTATGCAAACGCGAAATAATCGCGCCCGCGCCGAGAAATAGCAGCCCTTTGAACAGCGCATGGTTGAGCAGATGAAACAGTGCGCCGAGCAGTCCAACCACGGTGAGCAGCGGGTCGTGCAGTGACAGACCGACCATCGCCACACCGACTGCCAGCAAAATAATGCCGACGTTTTCGACGGTACTCCAGGCCAGCAGCCGTTTGATATCCTGTTCCGCCAGCGCATACAGCACGCCCAGGAGCGCGGAGATTGCGCCGATCGCCATCACCAGAATGCCCCACCACAGCGGCAAACCCGTTTGCGCCAGCAGGTCCATCGCTACTTTCAGGATGCCGAAAATACCGATTTTGACCATTACGCCAGACATCAACGCCGAAGCGTGCGATGGTGCGGCAGGGTGAGCGCGCGGCAACCAGCTGTGCAACGGCATCATCCCGGCTTTCGCGCCAAAACCGAAAAAGGCCAGCAGGAACACCGCCGACGCCAGCCCCGGAGAAAGTGAAAGCGTGCGGAAACTGGCAAAATCGAGGCTGCCGCTTTCGCGCCCCATCAGCAAGAAGGCGATCATAATCAGCACCGATCCGGCGTGGGCGATAAAAAAGTAGAGCATGCCAGCGTTGATCGACGTTTTATCCTGCCTGGCAATGACCAGAAACCTGGAAGACAGCGACATCATTTCAAACAGCACGATGAACCAAAAAGCGTTGTCCATCACCAGCAGGGCAACCATCGATGCGATGAAAAGATTCATAAAGAAGCCCATCGCCGCCGCGCCTTTGCCCTCGTATTCGCGCATATAAGTCAATGAATAGAGCGAACAAACCACCACCAGCAAGGAGATAACCAGCACCATAAATGCCGAGAGGCTATCCATTCGCAGGGTTAAATCGGCAAAGTCAAAAGGGGTGGCAAAATGGGCGACTAAAGTTACACCAGCATGTAATTGCGTAATTCCGCTGATGATGCCAATCACGCCGCCCACCAGCGATGTGATGCCGGAAAGCTTAATAGCCAGTCTGTCCAGACCGAGTAAAAACAGCGAAGCCAGACTGGCAAACAGATAGAGGATCAGCGACCAGGTTAATAATTGCAGGGCATCCATTAGTGTTGCTCCTGAGTGAGGGAAAGGGGATCCTCCCCGCCATTGGCAAACCAGCTTGCGGCAAGGCGCTGTTTTTCTTTCATCTGACGTTGCAGGCTATCGTCGGTGATCAGCCGTAACGCCTGATTCGGGCAAGCGCGAACGCAGGCCGGACCTTCTGGCAAGAAATCACACAGGTCGCATTTCACCGCGACGGTCTGGACACCCGGTTCCCAGCGCAGCAACGCATGTTGGGGCAGCACGTTTTCTTCGCCGTCTTTGAGTGAGCCTTCAGCCTGAAAAACATATTGCGCATGGGCATTCACCGGACGGCTTCCTGAAGCGCTGATTGCGCCAAATGGGCAGACCACGGCGCAAAGCTTGCAGCCAATACAGAGGCTTTCGTTGAGTTGGATCGCATCATCCCTCTGAGAGATGGCATTGACCGGGCAGACCTGCAGGCAAGGGGCTTCCTCACAGTGATGACACACGACAGGGGCAGTGATTGTTGACGTCTTCGCCAGGGCCAGGCGCGGGTGTTGCTGTAAACCTTGCGTTTTATGCACGTCCGAACAGGCAGCGAGACAGGTATTACATCCTGTACACCACAGTGGTTCGGCCACCACAAAGCGGTTCATGTCGGCTCCTTGAAAATGATATGAAACATTGCATTTCATATTGCATAAAGGATGCCATTCTTATTAACTCAATATATTCAATAAGTTATGTATTGACTGGATTCTGAACGGTACAAAAATGATGGTCATTAACGTTCAGCAAAAAATGGATTCGACACCCGTGTCGCAGGGGAAAGCGAGAATGTGATCTTGATCACGAGAAGTGAGGTATGCTGGCCGCAAGCGCAGCCAGCACGGAATGGAGCAAAGTAATCAGGCGTGTTCTTTCAGCCAGTTCAGCACAACGTCGTGGTGATTGCTGGTTTTGAAATCGTCAAAGACATGTTCGATTTTGCCATCAGCGTCAATCAGGAAGCTGATGCGATGAATGCCATCGTAGGTTTTGCCCATGAAGGACTTTTCACCCCAGACGCCGAATTGTTCGCACACCTGGTGGTCCTCATCAGACAGGAGCGTAAAGTTAAGCAGCTCTTTTTCCGCAAAACGGGAGAGTTTTTCGGGTTTATCGGTGCTGATACCCAGCACATCAACGCCCGCTTTTTTCAACTCATCCATGTTATCGCGTAAGCCGCAGGCCTGTACGGTACAGCCGGGGGTCATGGCTTTCGGGTAGAAATAAACCAGAACACGCTGTCCCTGGAAGTCGGTCAAATTAACTTGTTCTCCGTCTTGATCCGGCAAGCTAAATTTCGGTGCGATATCACCGGCTTTCAGTGGATTCATTACTTAACTCCATCCTGTTCATCATGTTGGGAATAATTGACGACGTTAATACTGCCTTGTGCATTGAGTTCTGTACATAGGGCTTTGAACGCTTGCTCAATATTTGCTGCGTCCGCAGATGCGGGGCTGTGGGCGGTTATCTGAATATGCAACTGCGCAGCCCGTTCATTTTCAGCAGGTTGCGTGCGCGACACCAGCTCCGCAATGTTCATATGATGCGCGTCGAAAAGTGCTGTGAAGCGTTCAATTAAATGCGGGGAGTCTGCCACATCGACCTGAACCCAGACAGATGCTGGCATTGGCGGACGCGGACGCGCCGTCGTGCGCTTCATCACGATTAAAAGATCCAGTTCGGCACCTTTCAACGGTAACGTTGATTCAATCAGAGTAATGGCATTCCATGAACCGGAAAGCAGCATAATAAACGTGAACTCTTCTCCCAGCATCGCCAGGCGACTGTCTTCAATATTACAGCCGCAACTACTGACATGACGGGTGATGGTGTTCACAATTCCAGGGCGATCGGCACCCAACGCAGTGATCACCAGATAATGTTGCGATGACAGTGTCAAACTGGTTATTCCTTTAAGGGGTGAGTTGTTCTTAAGGAAAGCATAAAAAAAACATGCATACAACAATCAGAACGGTTCTGTCTGCTTGCTTTTAATGCCATACCAAACGTACCATTGAGACACTTGTTTGCACAGAGGATGGCCCATGTTCACGGGAAGTATTGTCGCGATTGTTACTCCGATGGATGAAAAAGGTAATGTCTGTCGGGCTAGCTTGAAAAAACTGATTGATTATCATGTCGCCAGCGGTACTTCGGCGATCGTTTCTGTTGGCACCACTGGCGAGTCCGCTACCTTAAATCATGACGAACATGCTGATGTGGTGATGATGACGCTGGAGCTGGCTGATGGGCGCATTCCGGTAATTGCCGGGACCGGCGCTAACGCTACTGCGGAAGCCATTAGCCTGACGCAGCGCTTCAATGACAGTGGTATCGTCGGCTGCCTGACGGTAACCCCTTACTACAATCGTCCGTCGCAAGAAGGTTTGTATCAGCATTTCAAAGCCATCGCTGAGCATACTGACCTGCCGCAAATTCTGTATAATGTGCCGTCCCGTACTGGCTGCGATCTGCTCCCGGAAACGGTGGGCCGTCTGGCGAAAGTAAAAAATATTATCGGAATCAAAGAGGCAACAGGGAACTTAACGCGTGTAAACCAGATCAAAGAGCTGGTTTCAGATGATTTTGTTCTGCTGAGCGGCGATGATGCGAGCGCGCTGGACTTCATGCAATTGGGCGGTCATGGGGTTATTTCCGTTACGGCTAACGTCGCAGCGCGTGATATGGCCCAGATGTGCAAACTGGCAGCAGAAGGGCATTTTGCCGAGGCACGCGTTATTAATCAGCGTCTGATGCCATTACACAACAAACTATTTGTCGAACCCAATCCAATCCCGGTGAAATGGGCATGTAAGGAACTGGGTCTTGTGGCGACCGATACGCTGCGCCTGCCAATGACACCAATCACCGACAGTGGTCGTGAGACGGTCAGAGCGGCGCTTAAGCATGCCGGTTTGCTGTAAAGTTTAGGGAGATTTGATGGCTTACTCTGTTCAAAAGTCGCGCCTGGCAAAGGTTGCGGGTGTTTCGCTTGTTTTATTACTCGCTGCCTGTAGTTCTGACTCACGCTATAAGCGTCAGGTCAGTGGTGATGAAGCCTACCTGGAAGCGGCACCGCTTGCGGAGCTTCATGCCCCGGCTGGAATGATTTTGCCGGTGACCTCCGGTGATTATGCAATCCCGGTGACCAACGGTAGTGGTGCTGTCGGTAAGGCGCTGGACATTCGTCCACCAGCCCAGCCGCTGGCACTGGTTTCTGGCGCGCGTACCCAGTTCACGGGCGATACCGCTTCATTGCTGGTGGAAAATGGTCGTGGCAATACTCTGTGGCCGCAGGTGGTTAGTGTGCTGCAGGCGAAAAACTACACCATCACCCAACGTGATGATGCTGGTCAGACACTGACCACCGATTGGGTACAATGGAACCGTCTGGACGAAGACGAGCAGTATCGTGGTCGTTATCAAATCTCTGTTAAGCCGCAGGGTTATCAGCAGGCGGTTACGGTTAAACTGCTGAACCTGGAACAGGCGGGCAAACCGGTTGCAGACGCGGCTTCCATGCAGCGTTACAGCACGGAGATGATGAACGTTATTTCCGCCGGTCTGGATAAATCTGCCACTGACGCCGCGAACGCTGCGCAAAATCGTGCCTCCACCACTATGGACGTACAAAGTGCAGCTGATGACACCGGTTTACCGATGCTGGTCGTACGCGGGCCGTTCAATGTGGTTTGGCAACGTCTGCCAGCGGCGCTGGAAAAAGTGGGCATGAAAGTGACCGACAGCACCCGTTCGCAGGGTAACATGGCCGTAACTTATAAGCCGCTGTCTGACAGCGACTGGCAGGAACTGGGCGCGAGCGATCCAGGCCTGGCATCCGGTGACTATAAACTGCAGGTTGGCGATTTAGATAACCGCAGCAGCCTACAGTTCATCGATCCGAAAGGTCATACTCTGACTCAGAGTCAGAACGACGCGCTGGTAGCTGTCTTCCAGGCTGCGTTTAGCAAGTAAAAATACAGGGCTGGAATCATCCGGCCCTTTTTTCTGATATGATACGCAAACGTGTGCGTCGGCAGGAAAACGCGATTTTAGCGGTAATTCGCACGAAATTTGTTTGTCGGACGTAGTTCGGATAAGGCGTTCACGCCGCATCCGACAAAACATCCGGCACACCAGACAGCAAAAGATTTTAAAACGTTAATTCACACCCAGGAGTGATAAAGATGCAAAAGCAAGCTGAGTTGTATCGTGGTAAAGCGAAAACCGTATACAGCACGGAAAACCCGGACCTGTTGGTGCTCGAATTCCGCAATGATACGTCAGCAGGGGATGGCGCGCGCATTGAGCAGTTTGATCGCAAAGGTATGGTGAACAACAAGTTCAACTACTTCATCATGAGCAAACTGGCTGAAGCGGGTATCCCGACTCAAATGGAGCGTCTGCTCTCCGATACCGAATGTCTGGTGAAAAAGCTGGATATGGTGCCGGTTGAGTGTGTCGTGCGTAACCGTGCTGCTGGCTCTCTGGTGAAACGTCTTGGAATCGAAGAAGGTATTGAGCTGAACCCGCCGCTGTTCGATCTGTTCCTGAAAAACGACGCCATGCACGATCCGATGGTCAACGAATCTTACTGCGAAACCTTTGGCTGGGTGAGCAAAGAGAACCTGGCGCGTATGAAAGAGCTGACCTACAAAGCGAACGACGTGCTGAAAAAACTGTTCGATGATGCTGGTCTGATTCTGGTCGACTTCAAGCTGGAGTTTGGCCTGTACAAAGGTGAAGTGGTACTGGGCGATGAGTTCTCCCCGGACGGCAGCCGCCTGTGGGACAAAGAAACACTGGAGAAAATGGACAAAGACCGTTTCCGCCAGAGCCTCGGTGGCCTGATCGAAGCCTATGAAGCCGTCGCCCGCCGCCTGGGTGTACAGCTGGACTGATTTTTCTGGTTGCTTGTTTCTTTAGCCGGAGGGTACTCCGGCTAAATGTCTTTGATACCCCCGCTACAATACTTCTCATTATCTCCCTTTGACAGGAAAGTCATACCAGGCCAATATGTATATACATAACGTATATCCCAAAAAGGGGGGGCTATGGAAACTACTGTATTTTTAAGTAATCGCAGTCAGGCCGTCAGATTACCGAAAGCGGTCGCTCTGCCAGAAGACGTTAAGAAAGTAGAAATTATTGCGATTGGTCGTACAAGAATCATCACTCCCGCCGGTGAGTCCTGGGACAGTTGGTTTGATGGCGAAAATGTGAGTGCGGATTTTATGGATATCCGTGATCAACCCGCAATGCAGGAAAGGGAATCATTTTGATGCTGAAATTCATGCTGGATACCAATATCTGTATTTTCACTATTAAGAATAAACCAGTACATGTCAGAGAGCGGTTTAACCTGAATTCTGGCCGGATGTGTATAAGTTCTGTAACATTGATGGAGCTTATCTATGGGGCAGAAAAAAGTCAGATGCCAGAACGCAATTTGGCGGTTATTGAAGGTTTCGTATCTCGTTTGGTAGTGCTTGATTATGATAGTGCTGCTGCGACGCATACCGGGCAAATCAGGGCCGAGCTTGCCCGGCAGGGAAGGCCTGTTGGACCTTTTGACCAGATGATAGCGGGACATGCTCGCAGTCGCGGTTTGATTGTGGTTACCAACAATACCCGAGAGTTTGAGCGAGTGGCGGGAATCAGACTAGAAGACTGGAGCTAACATTCTCTTTTACTTCTAACATTCGTAAATTATATAACGTGGCATGAAGCCTTAATTCCTCCGCCATTTCATCCCGCTTTCCTGTGGTAATCTTCCTCTGAACCACCTACGATCATTTCTATAATGAATATATTGTTGAGGTATCTATGCGTTGGCAAGGGCGACGTGAAAGTGACAATGTTGAAGACAGGCGCAACAGCTCCGGTGGTCCGTCTATGGGCGGTCCTGGTTTTCGCCTGCCAAGCGGTAAAGGCGGGCTGATTTTACTGTTAGTCGTGCTGGTTGCAGGCTACTATGGTGTTGATTTAACCGGGTTAATGACTTGACAGCCGGTTTCCCAACAACAATCAACGCGGTCCATTAGCCCTAATGAAGACGAAGCTGCAAAATTCACCTCGGTGATTCTGGCAACCACGGAAGACACCTGGGGACAACAGTTCGAGAAGATGGGTAAGACCTATCAGCAACCGAAGCTGGTCATGTACCGTGGAATGACGCGCACCGGCTGCGGGGCTGGTCAGTCCATTATGGGGCCGTTCTATTGCCCGGCGGATGGCACAGTTTATATCGATCTCTCCTTCTATGATGACATGAAAGACAAACTTGGCGCGGATGGCGATTTTGCCCAGGGGTACGTTATCGCCCATGAAGTCGGTCATCATGTGCAGAAACTGTTAGGCATCGAGCCGAAAGTTCGTCAACTGCAACAAAACGCGACGCAGGCGGAAGTGAACCGCTTATCTGTGCGTATGGAACTCTAGGCCGACTGTTTTGCCGGTGTCTGGGGGCATAGTATGCAGCAGCAAGGCGTTCTGGAAACCGGCGATCTGGAAGAGGCGCTGAACGCGGCGCAGGCCATCGGCGATGACCGTTTACAACAGCAAAGTCAGGGGCGAGTAGTACCAGATAGTTTCACACATGGCACTTCTCAGCAACGCTACAGCTGGTTTAAACGTGGTTTCGACAGCGGCGATCCGGCACAATGCAATACTTTTGGTAAAAGCATTTAACTTCCGGGGCAGGGATGGCTGAACTGACTGCGCTTCACACATTAACAGCGCAAATGAAACGTGAAGGGATCCGCCGCTTGCTGGTGTTGAGCGGGGAAGAGGGTTGGTGTTTTGATCATGCGCTTAAGTTGCGTGATGCCTTACCTGGCGACTGGCTGTGGATTTCGCCGCAGCCAGATGCTGAAAACCACTGTTCACCCTCGGCGCTACAAACTTTACTTGGGCGCGAGTTCCGGCATGCGGTATTCGACGCCCGCCACGGCTTTGATGCCGCTGCCTTTGCAGCACTTAGCGGAACGTTGAAAGCGGGAAGCTGGCTGGTTTTGTTACTCCCTGTATGGGAAGAGTGGGAAAACCAACCTGATGCCGACTCGCTGCGCTGGAGTGATTGCCCTGACCCTATTGCGACGCCGCATTTTGTCCAGCATCTCAAACGCGTACTTACGGCGGATAACGACGCTATCCTCTGGCGGCAAAACCAGCCGTTCTCGTTGGCGCATTTTACTCCCCGTACTGACTGGCACCCCGCGACCGGCGCACCACAACCAGAACAACAGCAACTCTTACAGCAGCTACTGACCATGCCTCCGGGCGTGGCAGCGGTAACGGCTGCGCGTGGGCGCGGTAAGTCGGCGTTGGCAGGGCAACTCATTTCTCGTATTGCGGGCAGTGCGATTGTCACCGCGCCCGCAAAAGCGGCAACGGATGTACTGGCACAATTTGCGGGCGAGAAGTTTCGCTTTATTGCACCGGATGCCTTGTTAGCCAGCGATGAGCAAGCCGACTGGCTGGTGGTCGACGAAGCCGCAGCCATACCTGCGCCGTTGTTGCATCAACTGGTATCGCGTTTTCCTCGAACGTTGTTAACCACTACGGTGCAGGGCTACGAAGGCACCGGACGTGGTTTTTTGCTGAAATTTTGCGCTCGCTTTCCGCATTTACACCGTTTTGAACTGCAACAGCCGATCCGCTGGGCACAGGGATGCCCGCTGGAAAAAATGGTTAGTGAGGCACTGGTTTTTGACGATGAAAACTTCACCCATACACCACAAGGCAATATCGTCATTTCCGCATTTGAACAAACGTTATGGCGAAGCGAGCCAGAAACGCCGTTAAAGGTTTATCAGTTATTGTCTGGTGCGCACTACCGGACTTCGCCGCTGGATTTACGCCGGATGATGGATGCACCAGGGCAACATTTTTTACAGGCGGCTGGCGAAAACGAGATTGCCGGAGCGCTGTGGCTGGTGGATGAGGGGGGATTATCTCAACAACTCAGTCAGGCGGTATGGGCAGGTTTTCGTCGCCCGCGGGGTAATCTGGTGGCCCAGTCGCTGGCGGCGCACGGTAGCAATCCACTGGCAGCGACATTGCGTGGACGGCGGGTCAGCCGGATAGCAGTTCATCCGGCGCGTCAGCGGGAAGGCACAGGGCAGCAACTTATTGCTGGTGCTTTGCAATATACGCGTGACCTCGACTATCTTTCGGTGAGTTTTGGTTACACCGGGGAGTTATGGCGTTTCTGGCACCGCTGCGGTTTTGTGCTGGTGCGGATGGGTAATCATCGTGAAGCCAGCAGCGGTTGCTATACGGCGATGGCGCTGTTACCGATGAGTGATGCGGGTAAACAGCTGGCTGAACGTGAGCATTACCGTTTACGTCGCGATGCGCAAGCTCTCGCGCAGTGGAATGGCGAAACACTTCCTGTTGATCCACTAAACGATATCGTGCTTTCTGACGACGACTGGCTTGAACTGGCCGGTTTTGCTTTTGCTCATCGTCCGCTATTAACGTCGTTAGGTTGCTTATTGCGTCTGCTACAAACCAGTGAACTGGCATTACCGGCGCTGCGTGGGCGTTTACAGAAAAATGCCAGTGATGCGCAGTTATGTACCACACTTAAACTTTCAGGCCGCAAGATGTTACTGGTCCGTCAGCGGGAAGAGGCCGCGCAGGCGCTGTGCGCACTTAATGATGTTCGCACTGAGCGTCTGCGCGATCGCATAACGCAATGGCAATTTTTTCACTGACTCCTTCAATTTTCTCCCATGGTCATTGTGAGTCAGCGGCGTAAAATTAATGACATCAGTTAAGGAGTTCGCCATGAAACATGACCATTTTGTTGTTCAAAGCCCGGATAAACCTGCGCAACAGTTGTTACTGCTTTTCCACGGTGTCGGGGATAACCCGGTGGCAATGGGGGAAATAGGTAGCTGGTTTGCACCGCTGTTTCCTGATGCGCTGGTGGTGAGTGTCGGTGGCGCGGAGCCGAGCGGTAATCCGGCGGGGCGTCAGTGGTTTTCGGTGCAGGGTATTACGGAAGATAATCGCCAGGCGCGTGTGGATGCGATCATGCCGACGTTTATTGAAACGGTGCGCTACTGGCAGAAACAGAGCGGAGTAGGGGCTAACGCCACGGCACTCATCGGTTTCTCTCAAGGCGCGATTATGGTGCTGGAGAGCATTAAAGCCGAACCGGGCCTTGCTTCACGCGTCATTGCTTTTAACGGACGCTATGCGAGCCTGCCGGAAACTGCGTCTACAGCCACGACAATTCACCTGATTCATGGCGGTGAAGATCCGGTTATCGATCTGGCGCATGCGGTTGCGGCGCAGGAAGCGTTAATCAGTGCCGGTGGTGACGTGACGCTGGATATCGTGGAGGATTTAGGCCATGCGATCGACAATCGCAGTATGCAATTTGCCCTGGATCACTTGCGTTATACCATTCCGAAACATTATTTCGACGAAGCGCTAAGTGGCGGTAAGCCTGGCGATGATGATGTGATTGAAATGATGTAAAAGACAGATTACCTGGCCTGATAAGACGCGTGAGCGTCGCATCAGGCATCGTTCACCATTGCCGGATGCGGCGTTAACGCCTTATCCGGCCTACGGTTGAGCACTCAGCTTACTTCTTCGGTTGATCCTTTTTCGGCCAGTCGTCGTCATCGTCCCACTTATCGTTGAAATCACGATGCGGGGGAAGCTCCGGCTTGTTGGCGAGAAATTTCTTATGGTCGACGCGCTTGAGATCTTTAATCACGTTCAGCAGGACGCCTACCAAAAAGACAATCACCAGAATCCACCAATATTTAGCCAGCCAGTCCATGCTTATTTCC
>ERZ1034844.1051-NODE-1051-length-13644-cov-4.916624_pt1 | contig 13644 bp, 26 predicted proteins | sample MGYA00520594_ERZ1034844 | MGnify/ENA primary metagenome ERZ1034844 (study PRJEB33766, sample SAMN09781733) | gut metagenome | biome: gut microbiome | host: Homo sapiens | place: Madagascar | study: EMG produced TPA metagenomics assembly of the PRJNA485056 data...
CTTTTTACCGTCTTCTCCTTTGTTTTTTCTTCCAACGCATTCATCATTAAGTTCATCCTTTAATATCATTTTCTCTACTCATAGCTGTCAACTACCTCCAGTTTCTTCAAGTCCTTGATAAGCCACGGATCTTCGTCTGTCCATTCTCTTCCATCCCAGTAGCCGATAAACGGTTGTGCAACACGTCTGGTCTGCACAATGTAGCCATCGGAATCACCGTCAATCTCTGGCTTATTTGGAAGTCTCTTATTCACCGGAATCTACTTCTGACTTTGCAGTGCAATAGCAATTTTCGCAAGTTCGATAGCATCAAGCCATTCTCCACATTTTTCTTTTTCCTCAAACTCCGCTAACTTCTCAATAGCTTCTGACAGCAAGCTCCTATCCTTAATCACTGCTTTTCCAGCATGATATTCTGTGTATCGCATTTGCCACACCTACTTTCCGAAATATAACCACCATTTCAATACTTTTAAGTTTATCTTCTTCTCTTTCATTCCCCTTATTTCTTTATTGTTTGATTCATACACATCAATTTGCTTCTTTACCAGCTCGTCTGATTTTAGATCCGGATACAAAGATACAAGCGTAATTGAACTTTCATTTTTCAATTCTCCGTATGTATCCGTCTCGAATTTCATATACTGCGATACAAGCATGTCCATTTGGGCTTCTATTTTTGTATTTTCTTTTTTGTACATTGCTATCTTTTCATCTATAACCGCCCCATCTTTTACACCTATACACAAAACAATAGCTACAATCAAGCACACAAATGCTCCAACCAGCGGAATGTGTGCTAAATCTTCTTCATATGCTAATATAGCCAAAATCGTAAAGACTAAAAAAACGAAAAATAATAAAATAATCATACGTCCACCTCTTCATCTGCCGGAAATTGAAAAATATTTTCCTCCGCAAACGTTTTTAAAAGTTGTTCTATTTCATCTGTTCTCCGAAAGCTCATAGCCATGTTGAGTGAGTTCATTCCGTGGCTTCTTATTTTGCACCATGCATACCTGTTTCTGCACATTTCCATAGCCTTGATCGCTTTTTCTTCGGTGGAATATTCAGCTAAAATATAAACTCTATCTCCTTTGCCGAGGTCATTCCCCGGAAACGTTCCAATGATTGTTGCCATATTTTTCGAATATGGTGAAATTGTAATCAATTCATAAGGCACATCCAGTAATCCGTTCTGACTAATGATTCTCATTATCTTCATCCTCCTTTACATAATCCGGGCATTCTTCCATGTATTCATGAAAATGTATTCTATCGCACACACTATTTCGATTATTACAGTATTTGTAATGCTCGCATTCTATGCAACATTTGAACCTCTGCTTTCCGTACTTTTTGCATTCATATCTGCATCCCATACGCTCTATCCTCCCAGTCAATTTTTCTTCCACATTCGCTACAGTATTTCGGTTTGTGTTCTTCCGGCACTATATATTCATGTCCACAACATGAGCATTTAAAATCAATATCTCCCGTGGATTCGTCCAAGATGATAGGCCTTGTTGGGAGTTTATCGCAGTCTTTCAATGCTTTCTTATATCCGTCCAGATATGCTTCTTTCTTTACGATTTTTGTTTCATTTGTTGCAAGTACTATCACCATGCATACCATAATCATGCATACTATGTAGCATACTAATTTCATAATTCGTTCCTTTCTCTACTGCCCCTATATTGCTATATCCACCATTTCATAGTTCACAGGTGCCACCATTTTTATCGGCTTATCTAACTGTTCTTTTTTAATATGTTCAAGGACTTGCCTTGTTGTACCTGCAGCTATTGCTCTGCAATCAACATATATTCTTACGTTTTTACCGTAATAATAATTTTCAAGAAATTCTTTTAGTGTCATTCAATTTTCGTTCCTTTCTCCTTAAAAATGCGTAAAAAAATACCAACCACCGAATATTTGATGGTTGGTAGATGAAATTATGCTTCTTTATACCGTTTCAAATCTGATTCGTCTAGCTTTTCAAAAACAAATCCGCAATCAAGACATATATACCTTTGCGTTTCAACCGACATTATATGTGCAGATTCTGTACAAGTTACATTCCCTTGCACACTTACTTTTTCTGGAATTCGTTTTGTTAAGAATGTACTTCCACTAATTCTTTCGGTATTTTCGCTTTTACAAAATGGACATTTCATTGGCATTTTCCTCCCCGTATATTTGATACGGAAATTATACCATTCCAACCATCAATATTCAATTGTCAAGGTGCTGTTTATTTGTTCCAAGTCAGGAGTTGACACGCTATCGTGCAGTCCTCCATGACTTCTGTATTAATGTTTCCTCTGTTTGGTTCTAATTCATCCAGGAATACACCATTTATGCAGCTATGCCCTATCTCACGTTCTTGCTTCGCTCTTCGCTCAAACACTTCCGGGAAATCTACCCGAATTTTATTCCAATATCCCATACCGCCTTTTACACAGCCGATGCAGTTATTGTTCGGATATCCCATGTCGTACATGATAGGTCTTGGAACACCAAGCTGATATGCTATTCCATGTGCTTCTTCTTTCGTCAGTCCATGTTCTATAAGTGGGAATTCGTGATCGTAATCGCTCAAAGCTTTGCAAACCCTGTCTGCTCTGTTCCGCTCATTTACGTCATATCCCCACACATAGATGTGATGATCCGGGTGCTCACGCTCCCATTTCATTCTCACTCTCTTTTTCATCCATTCAGTACACGGTGCGCCATATGGGGTGTTGATGCATCTTCTCTTTTCAATAACATCATCCACACTTTCATATTCGTCTGACTGTAAGATTGTTATCTTTCTTCCAAGCACTCTCTCACAATCATGCAAGAATCTCAAGCTATCTGGATGCTGATTTGAAACGTGAGTATATATAATCTCATCTACATCCTTTGCTAAATAACACGCTACAAAACTGCTTATTCCTGTTGAAAACCAACATACTTTCATAACACCACGCTACAAATCCATGTATCGTGGACAAAGGCTTCACGCTTCCCATGCTACTTTCTATATGGTTTTCACAATAAGTTCCCACACATATTTCTTTTCACGCAACTGTCAGCCTTTTTGTTCTTGCCACTTTTCACGCTTTGGCAGTCAACCTCGGTTTACCGAGGATTCGTTATTCCTTTCTCTTACTTTTAATAATCATCTTTTATCTCCATAAAATCTGATAACTGCATCTGCCCGAATACATTCTTATCTTCCATCCACCAGTGATAAACCTCTTCTCCGCAAGTCCACTGTGTTTTCTTCCCTTTCAATCTTCGCATTTCCAACATTCGGTCAAAAGCATGGATGTAAGCTTGTTTGTACTTTGGATAATCATGCATCTCACGTTCTCTCTGTGCTCTTCTCGCAAGCGGGCACCCTAAACATCCTAATCTTTCGTACCCGCATCCATACAATTCGCATACTGGAACCTTTTCTCCGTGAATAAAATTCCATACATCTTCATCTTTCCAGTCGATGATCGGATTCACTACAGTCTTTGCTTTCATCTGGCAACTTTCAAATAACTTTCTGGTATCATAGTTATCCGTTAGGAGCATCATTTCATCTGATACGCCTATACTTTTATCAGCACTTGCTTTCAATACTTCAAATGGACTTCTACGGCTTCGTTTCATACTTTCAGCCCATCTTACACCTGTTGCGATCATCCGATTTTCATTGCCACCCTCTTTAAAATCAGAACAACAATACCGGACTTGTCTTGTAGGTGGCATCAGTTTTCTTGGAATCAGATTCCACATTGTCAACCTGTGTCCATCCGGCTGTACGTGATAATCAATGGTACACTTCACACCTTTTAATTCCTGCTGCCGAAACACATCCCGTATATGATATACGGTCTCTGGTGCATCCACTGTTGTGTGACTATTGTGTACCTCATAAGGTATTCCAGACATTTCAAACAATTTGAGTTGCACATCTGAATCCTTTCCGCCAGAGTATTCACATACTAACGGTTTCCCGTAATGATGCAATGACATTTCACTTGCAGTTACCAATCTCTTTATGCTTTTTTCTACTAAATCCACACGCCATACTACACGTTATCTGTGTATGGCAATTCTACAATCTGCTCTATAGACTTGGGAGTTATTACCTCTGGCCATTAGCCTGTTCCGCACTACACGGGAGAACCAAATCATTCCAATCTAGCATTTATCAAACTTTACGCTACCGATTCTGATTCAGTAGCAACCTAGTTTCACTAGGATAAGTGTTATTCCTTTCTGTTAATCATTTCTTCACCTACGCAAATCTTAATTGTTCCTGTGTATCATCTATAATCAAGTTCGGCACTCTTTCGCCAACCTTGAGATACGGGCAGTTCGCTTCTACAAGCTTCTGCGCCATAATCGGTACTACACTGTTCCCAATCCTTGCCACCTGTTTTGATTTCGGGTACGCTTTCCAGTTGTAATCCCGGTCGATAATATAATCTTTCGGAAATCCCTGTGCACGTTTTAACTCTTCCGGCTGTAGCATCCTTAAATAGATATCCAGTATTGCATATTCGTTTCCGAGGATTGTAATCAGTGCAAAACGGTCTTTCGTAACGATTGTATGTAATGGCTCGTTAATTGCTGATCCCGTTCCGCATCCGTAATATTCCATAATAAACTGAGATACCCAGGTGGCTTTTTGAGCTACTTCCGGCTCTATGCCGGCTCTTTTAAGTTCTTCCCATTTCACCGCTAACACAGATACTTGTCCAAAGTGTCCCGGACTTGTTGTAATTGTATGTAGCGGTTCATTCATTGCCTGTCCTATTCCAGATTTATAGAATTTTTCAAGAAATGCTATCACCAAGCCATAGCGATTGCTTGTATCAATTGTCTGCAATGGATCCGCAATATTCTGTCCTCTAACGCTATCTTTTGTTGTTTCGGAATGATACTGAATAATATATGGTGTGATTACTCCAAATCCATGTTTACCAGTGATTGTAGGCATTGGTTCATGTATACTCTGACCTCTAAAATTGTCTCCACCATGATTTACCTGTACGATAAATGGTTCTGGGTTATTAAATACGAATTTCTCTAATCCTTTTGCAGTACGATTCATCGTATTCTTAGCAAGAGGCCTTTTGCGTCCAAATATTGACTTTCCTAAATCTCCGAAATTCAATACACTGGATACTGGAACCCATTTTTCAAGTCCGTCAGTTCCATCCTTACTATGCGTCTGTACCGGCCATTTGATATCTCTTCCATCTCGCCGGAACACTGCATACCATCTTTTTCGTGTAGTCGGTGCGCCGTAGTCCGCTGCTACCAGTTCCCGACACTCGAATATGTATCCAAGGCTTTTCATTGCCGTAATGAATTTCTTGTAATCTTCGCCTTTCCTCTCAGGTATCGGATAACCTTTTTTCGTCCAACGGTCCCCACTGCTGAATCTCTTCTACATTCTCCATAAGAATTACATCCGGCAGAATTGCTTTTGCGTGCTTATATACCGCCCACGGAAGTATCCGAAGTCCTTTTTCTCTTGGCTTGCCACCCTTTGCTTTGGAATGACTTGTGCAGTCTGGACTCGCCCACATAAGAGCCACATGCTGTCCTTTTACATATTTCTTCAAATTTACCTTAAAAATATCCTCTGTCAGATGAAGTGTGTCCGGGTGGTTGGTCTTATGCATCAGAATAGCATCTGGATCGTGGTTAATTGCTATGTCAACCGGTCTGCCGAGTGCCATTTCAATTCCTACGGATGCACCACCTCCACCAGCAAAGGCGTCTATAATTAAATCTTTCATATCTTCGAAAGGAGCCGATATATCTTTGCCCGGCCGGAGCTCCGTCTCCTTTCTGTAAATTACATATTGTTTCTAAGAATTACGTCTATATATCCAGTTTGCAGTTCATATGCCGGCATTACATCTTTTACCCATATAATCGCACCCTTTGGATGTTCGTACTTCCATTCTTCTTCCGTCAGTTTCACATTTCTCAGCACCCACGCATGAGGTCTTTTATACCTTTTCTTCAACTCTGAATAAGATATGTCAACACAGTGTTTTTCTCTTTCCTCAGACCAATCAGAACAGGATATTGGATATGTAGAGTCTATAATACATGTGCCTTTTACAAGGTTTGTCCCACTTTCCAGTAAATAGATCGGCTGTCCTATTTTCTTGGTATTACTACCTCTTATTTCAATAGTTTTCTTCCCACTAAGGATAAGATTTAACCATCTCTTTTTTACAATTAGTCCATCCATCATTTCACCTCATTCGCTACAACAAATCCCATCCTTGCCACATTCCTTAGATTTTCTCTAATCAGTGCTTTGTTGGTAATATGGTGCTTATTAAGCCAGTCATAGTCCTCGGCACATTCATGTTCATAACGTTCAGCTTCGTATTCATATTCTGCTTTTGCTACCTGTAAGCACTGAATCATGTAATCTATCTTTTCTCCTGTGTTCATGGTTACTCCTTTACCCGGCAGATTCTCTCTGCTACTGCATAGAACTTTCCTTTATGGTCTTCGCAATATTTTTTCAGTACTCTTTCCTGTGCTTCATCTTCTGATTCTCCGACCATTTCTTCCTCATGTACGCATTTCTTGTCTTCAATAATTCTGACAATGTAAATAAATTCCGTCTCAATCGGCTTTTTCTCATGGTCTGCTTTCCACTGCTTGATGATTTTAACAATCTCTTTTGGATGATTTATTTTGATGTCTGCACATGTATGTTCTCTATCTATTTCTTTAATTGGGCAGTGCCAGCAAGCGGTATCATCGCAAAACTCTCCAAAAGTCCGAATTGCTTCTTCCGCACTCATTTCTTCTACTGGTTCAAGCATTTCATTTGCGAAAGTATATGGTGTTTCAAGTACTTTATAATCTCCACCATTATTAACTCTTGCGATTGTAAATTCCATTCCTTTAAATTTATTCATTTCAGAAGTGAATGGAACACCGCCATAATACTCCTCGCATTTCAAGTCACTTCTTACTTTTACCTTATCTCCTGCTCTGTATTTCACTTTCTATCCCTCCTAAGTCGAAACTTTCGTTTCTTCTTTTCTCGCTTCTCTTTCTGCTTTTTAGACCACTAATCATTCTCTGCCATTAATCATCATCTTCCTCACAAGATTCAAAGATTGAAGAGGAAAAGATACAAACTGGGCGCACCCCGTCACCGTTGCAGTAGACATCGCTGATGATGCCACCGGACGGAGAAACAACCCGAACAAATGTGTCATCATTATTACAAGCCGTGCTGTCTGGTGTAAGTGTCCACCACCATTTACCCCTATTCGGCAGGAACTTTCTATACTTCCGGTATTCATCTACGGAAATAAGCGAAACATAATCTCTGCAAGTTCCATATTCCGTCTGACCATCTAACGAAAGTAAATTGCGTTCAAACTCGACCAGTGAATCTGTCCCCAATTCGCTTTCAATTTTTTTGCGGAGATCAGTGTTTAACTCATTTCTCAAATCACTGGATTTCCAATCGTTGCAATTATCATCAAACTTTCTGTCTTTTCCGTAAAAATCTTCCGAAATTGCAAAATATCCTTTTTCAAGCTTGTCCAACACCAACCAGTTAATACCGGAAACTTCTATCGTCTTTCCGATTTCCGGCTTCTGGTATTTTTTTCTTAACTGTTCAAAAGCTTCATTAAGATTTTTAAGGTTTTCTCCGAATTCTTTTAACGTCATCATGTTTTACTCCTCCTCAACTTTGGATACAAAGATATTAGATTTTAAGATACAAACTGGGCGCACCCCGTAACCGAAGCTGCAGCGATTGCTGAAGAAGTAACCGGACGGAGAAACAACCGCTACTGAATACGGACATCCTCTCTCTTCTGTACTCCAAGCCGTGCATGTCCAATACCAATCGGGCAGATCCTTATTCACTAACAATTCATTGTACTTGCGTGCTTCATCAAAAGTCAGCGGTCTTACCTTGGCGTGTAAGATGGAATTTTTGTTCTGCATATCTACCGTGGCGAGACTTGCCGTTGCGCTGCATAAGTTTTCTGCTCCAAATTCTTCTTTGAATTCTGGGTAAATCTCTTCTTCAAAAAGATCAGACAAATCAGATGTGAAATATTCATTGCTGTCATCATCGAATTCAACATCTTCACGATATAAATTTTCTGTGATAACCGCCGTTGAATCTTCTTTCTGCTCCAGGACGATGAATCTTCCGATTCCCGTATCAAACTTTCCTCCAACCGGAATATCTTTCAGCATCACTTTGTTTTTCTGGTCTTCTTTCTCGATAGCTGCTACTAATTTCCTCGCTAATTCCAATACATTACTTTTGCTCATTTTTACTTTCCTCCTGTTTCTTTTTCCAATATTCATACGGATCCGCATAATGTGGTTTCCGTTTGAAATCCTCAATAGCCTGTTCCTGTCTTGTCACAAAGTCACCTCCGAACAGCGTTCTTTTTGCTACGTCTTACTATTCTCCGCTTTTTCTTTGTTTCTCCAGGTAATTCAGCTTTAGCACTCGCCCAACTACAGTCTGCCAACGGACAGATAAAACAGTTTGGATAAGTGCACCCATCCGGTTTTGCCATATTTCTTCCTCCTATGTGATAAGCTTTCTCTCTAGATCATTCATGTCATAGTTCCGGCCATCGAAATTATTGAATCCTTTTTTCTCTTGTCCGCTATCCTCATACTGTCCCTCAGACACTTTTGTAAAGTTGTTTGGCAACACGAACCAGTCGAATGTTATCTTCCAGTTTTTCACTTTCCCTTGTAAGTACTTGCTTTTCTTCACATTGTCCACAGCTTGTAAGACATCATCCAAACCGTTACTTTCTAACCTTGCTTGCAAGTTCTGATATCTCTTGGAAGTCTTTTCTATCTTCTTTACAGGTTTTATCCCGTAGCTTTCCAAATCGTTCCAAGCTTTTATGACAGCTTCAACGGATCCATCGTCTCTTTCCGGCTTTTCTTCCTGTCTGGTCGGCTTATCTTTTTTTTCATTCTTCTGTTCGGTCTGGTATCTTGCGTAGTTATTCACCGTGTATACGGTATATCGGTTTGTAGTTTTGCATGTAACCTCACCTGTTTTTCTCAGATGCGAAAGTGCTGTCCTCAGTTCGCTTTCAGACAATCCGGTTTCTTTTGAAAGAACGGATGCCGAAGAAACAAATGATCCTCTTTTGATTTCTTCTCCCCGAAAGCTTGCATCTTTCCAGTTGGCTTTTAACAACATGTGCAAGAATAACCGACACGTCTTTATATCTGGATACCAGTCCCATTCCAGTATTTTTCTGCTAAGTTTTATGTAATTCTCGCTCACACTTCTTCAATATCCACCTCAATTCTCGGATTTTTCTTGTCGACATAGAATTCATCCGTGAATCCCACTATGTTTTTCCATCCATCGTCCTGTAAGACTTTGGTATCTACTAATGCATCTTGAATACACTTTCGCCCAAATGCGCTCACATTATCCAAATCCCGTCTCTTATCCGGCTCATACCATCGGTAGTGCATACGTACCTTTCTTGTTATCCGCAATCTTCCGAATTGCTCATATATAGCTTGCATCACACGGGATTCATTATCTTTCTTCATATCTGCTCCTTTATACCTATTGGTATTCAGTGCACGGATATAATCATTCATGTTATTCAGTTTCCCTTTTATGATTAGTATGTAATGCATTGTATTCCCCCGCATCTTTCCAACTTTTGAACGTCTGCGACATAATTTTTCTTTTTTTAAGCGTCGACCTCGCCCTTGATAAATCTTTGTTGACATATTCGTGATACATCTTGGTGTCTATTGGATCACTTGGTATCGGTCTGAATATCCCTTTCCCTGTGTTTACGATGCAATCACCATCACAGTTTGCTTTCTCTATCATTCTTCTCAAGGCTCTATCTACGTTTGGGTCTGCCGGACGTTGCATTGCGTTTTTGTGTCCATCTGATATCCTGATAAAATAGCTTTCTGCTATCTCTCTGCTATTCTTCCCCACTTCTATTCTCCTTTCTGCCGGAGTGTGGCTTCTCCGGCCGTGATACAATATCTTGTGCTGTGCATATCGAATGGGTGAGATGATATGCGTTAGAACCTGTTAATAGTTCCTGTGCCACATGAATCTATGTTAATTAGTTACAACCTGTTCTTTCCGAACACCTGTATGAACTCTTCTCTTGTTCCGCAGTATTCTTCAAAATATCTCTGTGCCATCTGCTTAAGTTTTAAGTCCAATCCCTTGTTCGGGTTCCCGTGTACGCTTTCTGGCGTAAATTCGTGTAAATGTGGTGCTAACGGTATCACAAATCCGTATTCTTCCGATTTTTTTCTGTACGGACCATAGAAAATGTGGTGTCTGTGGCAGTTTGGACTTCCTGTAAAGTAGCAGTGTTCCATATCGTCAGTGAATACACTCTTAAGTTTTTTCGCCAATCTTCACACCCCATCTTTCTTTCATCTCTTGAATCTGGTTCGGTGTCATAGTCTCTATGCCAAGTTCTTTCGCTTCGTACACAGTCCCGTCAATCAGTTTTGACATTTCATCGGTATCGTAAGTATGCGAACCTCGCATTACCAGATTTACCCGGAATACTTTCCCTTTCTGATTGGTGGTTGTCCTAGATGTAGGTTGCAGATGAACAAATTTCACATCGTATGCGTCTATATCATCGTCCAATATGAATGGAACTAATGTACCGTTAATGGTTTCGTACTGTCCGTATTCCGCTATTAACTTATTCTTTATGTATACCTTGCTGTTCCCGGTCGCATCTGCAATCTTTCCAACCAGTACATGAAAGTAAGAGTTTGCATCGAGACTTCTTTTTTTCTTGTATGCCTTAATTGTTATCGCAATCTGCTTACCTCTAAGGTTCTCAAATGCCTGCCTTGCGTCTTCATTTAGCGTCAGACTGGCTTTTTGCTTATTGGTGGCAAAATCCACCGCTAAGCTATCAAAAGTCCCTGTATAGTCCATTTACACGCCAAACCTTTCTTTCATTGCTTTTTGATTATCAACAACCTCTTTGTACTGCAACAGTGTAAGCTCTTCTATCTTTTGAACCTTATATCCGGTAAGAAGTTTTTTTTCATCAATTCCTTGATCCTCGAACATTTTTCTGAGCAAATTTATATGATTCTGATTAACCCTTTCTCTCTTGTCCATACAAAACACCCTCTTTTTTGTATCCTTGTTCTTTATCGCCAACGCCACAATCGTTTTGTCTTCGATGATTATCTGTTCAACATAAAATTTGTCATAACACTTATTCCCTGTAATTTTGCATTTGTCTGATGGAACCCAAATAAAAGGCGCTGTATACAATTCCCTACCAATTCCCCAGTTAAAGCACGCTCTCTTGAAAGAATCAGATGCTTGTCCTTTTTCTTTTTCCGTATTTGATTCTTTTCCGACATCTTGTTTGGATACCCAAATTCCATGCTCCTTATCGTAAATCGATACTGTACAGTAAAGATTCCCGTCTATAACCTTGTGCGACCTCTGCCACCCAAATGCACCGACTGTTTCATCCAGAATGTTTTGGTCTACACGTGCATCTTTGTAAAGGAGAAGAGAAACGCCGTTGCTTTTCACCGTTGCTATTCTGCAATCAATTTCATTTGCTTCTAAATCCCTAAATGTAAGCATTTACACATCTTTCCTTTCAAAGTAGACACCGAGAGAAGTTAATGCCATCTCAATTTCTTCCAATTCGGCATCCGTAGCCTTAACCGTAAATACTACCGTCTTCGAATCTTCCGTGGTAAGTTCCGCTGCTTTCGCTTCATCCACCGTCTTGATCTGGTCGATGGCTTTCCGTTCTGCTTCTGCCTTAAGTCTTTCCTCTTCACGGATTCTGGCACGTTCTTCTTCTCTTACCCTCTCACGTTCTCTTTCGAGTTCACAATCACGTCTTTCCTGTTCCTCTTTCTCTTTTCTCCGTAAGATTTCCGCTTTTTCCTGTTCGTAGCGGTTAATCATCTGGATAACAAGAGCAAGGTTGTTGTTCTCCATGTACAGGTTCAACGCCTGTTCCTCTTTTTCTGACTTCATGGCCTTAATGGTTGCAATATCCTGTCTGGTCTGCATAGACTTTAAGTTTATCTCTTCCCGGATAGATTTCATCGTAGTGGATGCATTTGTCCACTTCTCACCGTAGATTTTTTCCAACGGCATGTAGTCATGCAGTTCTTCTTCCACCAGTTCGTTGTAAAGCTTCTGGATTTCTGCTTTTTTCTCTTCTACACGTTTTGCTTCGAACTCTTTCACCTGTCCATCAATCAGTGCGATAGGTTTATCAATCACTTCGATCAGCTCTTTCACCTTGCCCTCAAACACTTCGTAAGGCTTCATGTACTCTTTCTTCACTTCAACCTTTCGGTCGTTCACTGCCTTTCTCAGCTTTCTGAGGTCTGCCAGATCTCCTTTGGCTTTCTGCTTGTCCTCTTCTGCAAACTGCTTTGTCTCATACACTGCCATCTCTGTTTCAAGAGATTTTTTGATGTCCTCAAAGTTCCCGGTGATAACTCCCATCGTCTGGTTTACGGTTAATTCCAATTTCTGCATTTCGTTCACCTCCTAAAGTACTTTCACGATTGTTTTGCACTTATTTTTTTCTGCTACCTTGTCGGCAAGCTTATGCACATAAGCCTTGTCCATATCTGTTTCATAGACATATGCCCCGATACGGTATTCCAAGTCCGGTTTGCAGATCATCCATATCTCTGCCATCTTCTTTCCCTCCCGTGATCTCTTTCACACATTCTTCACACAATGTCTGTCCGTCAAATGTGTATAAGCTGTCACCACTGTATACAGGTCTTCCACAGCATGTGCAGTATTCCTGTTTTTCTTCTTCCGGCTCCGGCGGTATGGTCTTCCAATGGTCATAGCCTTTAATGCTCTCCATCTTCATCCCACCCCATCATTGCGATTATATCTTTGCTATCTATGTATTCATGGCTCATTACATATCTCCTTAAAGTTTCTAACTGTCCATGCATATAAGCGTATGATTCCATCACTTTTTCCGTGTTCAGTTTTTTACCAAGTTCTATATACTCTTGCAGCATTGCCCTTGTATCGTTTTCTTTTTTCTCTTCTCCCATGTTCAAATCCCCTTTCATGTGTTATAATTTTCTTGAATGTTTTTCTGAGTGCTTGACTGGATTTTATCCATCGGCACTCTTTTTTTATACACATCCGGCTATCATAACCGCCAATGCGTATAGTGTTATCACAAGTGCTATCCTGTAGTAGTTAATCTTGTCTTCCATGTGCTACCTCCTACCCGATCATAAGTATCAGCATTGCGATGAATGTAACAAACCATAAGCAACGCCAAAAGATTATTTTTCTTTTCAACTTGCGGATGATCTCTGTTGCCATTGTCATGTGTGCTTCCTCCTGTTCTTCAGATTTGCGAATTACAGGAGAATGTGTTATAATCAACCTGTATTCGCTAAGTGTTCGTTAGCGGTACACCGCCCTGTCTGGTATGCCAGTACCAGCGGGGCACTTTTTATGTCCCTTTTATCGTCAGACCGATTGTGTCTGACATATATCTATATTCTTTTTATTCTTATTCTTCTTTATATTCTTCTATTGTTGTTAACTGGCTTGCGAATTGATTGTTAATTGAT
>ERZ1034844.1052-NODE-1052-length-13624-cov-5.633134_pt1 | contig 13624 bp, 13 predicted proteins | sample MGYA00520594_ERZ1034844 | MGnify/ENA primary metagenome ERZ1034844 (study PRJEB33766, sample SAMN09781733) | gut metagenome | biome: gut microbiome | host: Homo sapiens | place: Madagascar | study: EMG produced TPA metagenomics assembly of the PRJNA485056 data...
CTGGGGTACATGGATGGATCTCGTCTCCATCTACATCATCCCAATCGGTGCAACGCTTGGTGCAATCTCCTGGTTCTGGATTATGAAGAAAAAAGATTTATTTGCAGCGATCAATGAAGGCGGCAGGAAACCACGCGGGAAGCTGTGGTATTTCCTTGGGCGGTACCTGTATGTGCCAATCGCGATCATTCTGTGCGTGATTGCGCTCGCAATGAAAGTGGCGTTTTAAATGAACCGAGCGAGCTAATACATACTCAATATACAAAACAATGTCATCTCGCCTATCGGCTTGAAGAACACTAACCGTCATATAGAAATTTATATTGGCATAGTTTCTGCATAACGGATAATTGCACAGAAAACGGATGATTGCACAATGTCAACCATCCGTTTTCTGTTTTATAATAGCTTACGCCATGCCATTTGCAGTTTTATATTTGTAGATCATCTCCGCATGGTTCTGCTCTTCGATCTGGATATCTGCCAGTAGCTTCCGAAGCGCGGTATTCGCAAATGCAAACACATCGGTATTATATTCACCGGACACCAGCTTCTCTGTTCCGATACAATCCGTTGCCAGAAATGCATCATGCTTTTTATCCTCAGAATTATCCAATGTACCATACGTTACCTTCGGCTCATAGTCTTTTCCCTGCGTATCGTTACAATCGCATGCCGGAACAGAACCATCTAACACTTGCTGTAATGTATCGTAATGCTTCTGCTCTTCCTTCTGAATTGTCTCAAACAGGCTTTTCAACTCCGGATCTTTCGCCTGCGCTGCGTATTTTCCATACTTTTCCACACAACTCTGCTCCTGCGTCTGCAAATCCTGAATCAGGGTACGTTCTTTCTCTTTTAATTCCATTGCTTTGACTCCTTTGATTTTGTCATATTTTTATCGCAATGGTATTATTGACAGATATGTTCTGTTTTATGCTTTTCTCTACATCATACTATAAAACAAGCTGAAATCCATAACAATTTTTAGCAAATCCATAATGTTCATAAAAGCCATGTGCCTCCACACGTGGCAGCCCGGAATCCAATATCAATGCTTTACAATCTTTCTCTTTTGATTTTTCTTTTACATAATCCAACAAAAACGTTCCATACCCTTTTCCACGATCTTCTTTGTTCGTGATCAGACTTGCCACATAACAGGTACACCCCGTCATCCAAAAAGTTTCAAAATAGCTTCCATGACACAATCCATGATAATTTCCTGCGTCATCTAATGCAAAAAACACAAAACTATTTGCATCTGCAAGCACTTTCTCATAGACCTTTTTCGTTTCTTCATAGTCATATGTGTTAAATGTCCAAAGCTTCTCAAAATAAGAAAATGCAATATCATAATCTTCCATTGTTGCAGCTTTTATCCGCATAAGCAATCACACTCCTCTTTCACTGATATTTTCCCTAACTTATATCATCTTCCAAGGATATGCAACAGACATTCTACAGAATCTTTCAAATAAAAATATAAAGGCACTTTCGTTTTTATATTTAACCAAAAGCGCCTTTATTCGTTCTATTGTAATTAGAAATTGCCGCCGTTCCAGCCCCAGTTCGCAACCGCCTGATACTTCACATACACATGATCCGGTGCAATTCCGAGCACATCTTCAAATATCCGGCATATCTCGCCAGTCAGCTTAGAAAATGCGGACGGATTCTCGCTTCCGTATACACTTACCTCCACCATCGCCATCGGCTGATCATTGGAACCCCGGAAATACAACTTATACTCCGGCTCAAAGCCAACCATAAGCCAGCTCTCCGACTTCCCCGGAATCGCTGTAATCGCCTGTCCCAGTCTTGACTTGATTTCCTGCTCCTGATCCTCACTCAGTGCTACACTGATTTTTGAATTGATAAATGGCATTTGTTTGTCCTCCTCTTATTCGTCCTCATCCGGTATTCCCGTATGAAGAAATTCATTCCACTTCGTATTGATCTCTTCCAGTTCCTTCTTCTCCATGATTCGGTTCCGGTCATCCAGAATCGCCAGCATCTCATCCGCCACGTCCTCCAGTCTTGGATTCGAATACCGATACAGATATCCCATCATCCGTGTCGCCGTAAAATCCGTATTCAGATTCTTCGTCACAATGTCTGCAAATTCCTCTGGGTATCCAAGACGAAGCATGATGTTATAAAGTTGTATGCTTTGTGGAGATTTTGGTTTCATTGTATGTTATAGTCCTTTCCGTACTTTGTCAATTAGTTTGTTGCTATATTAACTTTTCCTTCCACTCCGCTTCCTTAAATCCAACCAGCACCTTATCTTCATCCACAACCAATGGTCGTTTCACCAGCATGCCATTCGTGGCAAGGAGCCTAATCTGTTCATCCTCGCTCATCGTTGGAAGCTTGTCTTTCAACTTCATTTCCTTGTAAAGCATACCGCTCGTATTGAAAAACTTCTTAAGCGGAAGTCCACTCCTGTCATACCACGACTTTAACTCCTCCTCCGTTGGATTCGCTTCTACAATATGACGTTCGGTATACTCAATCTTGTTTTCATCTAACCACTTCTTTGCCTTCTGGCAGGTGGAACATTTTGGGTAACATATAAATTCCATTGTAGATCTCCTTTTCTGCGTGCGTATTTATAACTTCACGCCTTTTTATCATATCTTATTTTATTTCTTACATTCTGAATTTACCGCACAAACCGCAGTTTGCCCTTGCTCTCCCAGATAATCTCGCTTACCTGATATGGTGTCTCACCATCCATATGTATCCACTGCGGTGTCTCCGTCACCAGACGCATCTTCTTACACCTGTGATTCGTAATGTCCTTAAACAACAAATGTTTTTTGAAATAAACAAGCACAACTGCCAGAAGAAGCTTCAACCTTGACATGCATTTCACCAGGCAGACATCCAGTCTTCCATCTGTCGGATCTGCGTTTGGGCAAAATGGGATTCCACCACCTTCATACATATGATTCATCCCAACGACGAAGAACAGCTCCGGAAGCTTCATCACAGGCGCATCGTCCAGGTATAATTTTGAGCGTACCGTTTTCTTTGCAAATATCTGCTTAACGCCGATCAGCACATACACCAATTTACCAAGATGAATCTTATTTAACACCGTTTTCAGCTGGCTCCGGCTGACTTCTTCACAGATATTTGCATCATAACCAACACCAGAACTGATTAAGAATCGTTTTGCGTCGCTTCCCGGATGGTTCGTTGTCACCTCTCCATAATCAAGCGCAATTTCTTCCGGCTGTTCAAGCAGATGCGTGATCGCCTGCTCTGCATTCTTTTCCAAATGCATATTTCTGGCAAAATCATTTCCGGAACCAGTCTGAATGCACGATAACGTCGTGTGTTCAAAATCCTGAATTCCATTTAAGACTTCGTTTAGCGTTCCATCGCCGCCAATTACCAAAATATTGATATCTTCCTCATTTTCCCGAACTACTTCCTTGCTTTGATCCATAACAGCCGTTTCGTTTAAAGCCATGTTCCTTCCTGCCGTAAGTTTCCCTGCAACCATCGTTGCTTCTCCCGGCTTCCGCAGTATATACACCTTATACGCCACGTTTCTTCGGTCTAATATGTCTTTTATCTCCCTCCATGCATCCATTCCTTTTCCAGAAGATGAGGTCGGATTTACGATTATATGGTACATTCTTGTTATCCTTTCCACACGCCGCTATCTCTCGATAGCAGGCGTATCTTCATACAGCTGATACTGCAGCTTCGTGCGTGCTCCACGGTAGTCGTTTTGCACAACTAATGTGTAACGGGCTCCCTGGAAGGCAACATAGTTCCTGCCATCCCTCGCAAAGAACGATACCAGCACCCGCTCCTGCCAGATCTCCTCTGGCAGCTGCTTCTGCAAAACCCGCTCCACAAAACGGATTGCAATATCCTCAAAGCTGTACTGGCGCTCCCGCTTATTCTCCACATAGTAGAGATACAGCTTCTGGACATAACACTCGGACACAGCTTCCATCTGCTTGAAGTAGCTGCCGAGCATCATATAAACTGCATAATTAAATGCATTCTGGTTATTTGTTGCCTTATCGATTGTAGTTGTTGTATTCATCATACATACCTCCTTGAATAAAAACAATAGATTTTTTGATAAAAATAGGCAGACTTGTAGAACTGTCTATCTTCGTCCACAATCTGCCTTCTTCGTTCTATTTAATTTCATTCAAGAAAATACTCTGATTTTCCGAAGCTGTTGTCAGTATAACGCATTCTGTTTAGATATACAAGACTTATTTCACCATTACAGTTAAACTCATAGTTCAATTACCTATACCTAATAGGTTTTATTTGCGCCAACCAACGTCATGATACCATTTATTACCAACAGCACACCCGTTGCAATAAATGCCCACGCAATCGTTCCACTCTGATTAAAGAGCAGACATGCTCCGGCAACAACCATCAGTCCCGGTTTAAAATACTCCTGAAACCGTTCTCCCACAGTCAGATTTACAGGCATCGTTTTCTTGATTGACGATATCTGTAACAGTCCCATCAGAATGATTCCTGCTGCCAGAATATAGAATGCAAGACTTGCAAATACCCAGCCAAATACCAAAATACAGATTCCGGCAACTGACTTCACAATTCCATAATTTACGAGTCCTGCCACAAAATCCATAATGGCTCCAACAATTACAAATACTGCCAGAAGCGTAATGGCCGCGGTAATAATTTTTCCTTTCATAACAATCAGCAAAATTCCAAGCAATATGGATCCCAAAGCTGACGCTACGTTTCCTTTCTGGTTCATATGTTGTTCCTCCTTGTCAATTATCTCCTATAATAACTCATCCAACAGCTTACTTCATATCTGCCTCAAATGCAACGGACAATTATGAATCTCTGTATGATATAAGCCATTCAACCAGATCTTCATACCCGATTGCCCGGCTGTAATAAGCGCCCTGGAATACATCACACCCCAATGCTTTCAGCTTCTCTAACTGTTCTTTTGACTCCACCCATTCTGCAATCGTTGTAAAATGAATCGACTCCCCAAGCTTGGTGATCGAACCGATAATTTCCGCATTGGTTTCGTTTTCAAGCACATTCCGCGTCAAAGATCCATCCAGTTTCACGACTGCAAAAAATCCTGTCTGCAAGTAAAGCAGGGAGGTATGCCCCATCCCAAAATCATCAATCAAAAACCGGTGTCCGTGCGCTTTCAATTCTTCTATTTTATGTACCACATCCTCTGTCGAAGATATCGCGTCCTGCTCAGTGATTTCAAGACACAACTGGCTACAGGAAATTCCATGTGTCTTCACGCTGTTTTCCACCGCTTCCACCAATCCATCCCACTGCAGTGACGCATTGGTCAGATTGACAGAGATGTCAAAGCTTTCGTCTACATAATCAGTCAGTCCGGCTCTCGCCGCTGCCGCTTCATCTAAGATTGCTGCATCAAGCGCATGCATAATTCCAAGTTCTTTTGCAAGCTGAATGATAAGTGGTGGGTAAATATTTCCAAACACGGGATGATTCCACCGAATCAAAGCCTCCGCGCCAGAACAATGCCCATTCTTGTCCACCTGTGGCTGATACATCAGAAACAGACTGTGATTTTCAATCGCCTCCTTCAATTCGCCGGCCAGCAGCCGTGCCGTATTTCCACATACATCTTCCCGTTTTGTAAATGCGAACAGAACACCACTTTCTTCCTGCTTTTTGTATTCTTCTACCAATTGGTTCACATTCTGTATCATCTGCTGCCGGCGCTGCATTTCAAACATCTGGATAAACGGACGATATACAAACACGCCGATCACAATGCATATAAGCTGAAGCACTACTCCTTTCCACGAACCAGTTGCCTGATATCCACTCAGAAGAACTGGCGTTGTCCACTCCACCGATGCTACCACATGTGGAACAATGCCAAAATACATTGCCGCATATGTAATCAGGAAATTCAGGATCGGAACTACCAAAAATGGTACAATAAAGATCGGATTCAAAATGATCGGAACTCCAAACAACGCAATCTCACTGATATTAAACAAAACTGCCGGTGCCGCCATACCCGCAACATTCCGCAGACTCTTCGTCTTCGCAAACAGCAAAACCGCAATTACAAGGCAGATCATCACGCCGGTTCCCCCCATGATTACGAACACATCCTGAAAAGACTTGCTGAATATACCAACAGATACATCTGAGAAATTCTGTTTGATCACAACATCCAATACATTGTTTCCATGCACCCCAAAAAACCAAAGTACATGTGTCTCCACAATGATTAAGATTCCAGACCAGAAATTATTGTCAATCGAACCAAGCAGATGATTTACTCCAATCTCAAACAATTCCTGTACTCCATTTACTCCGCTCGTCACATATAGTACCTGATGAAACAGGTTAAACACGAATAATATCCCCAAAGTACAGCCAATTCCATTGATTGCATGCATATAACCACTGTCTGTATCTATTTCCTTGTTTCTCACTGACATAAAATTTATATCCTTTAATTTAAAATACAAAAATCCTGCACCAAGGGATACAAACAGTGCAGTGAATGTATTCATATTGCTAAATGCCTTTATCGAAAAACTCCCATATTGGATTCCGGCACATCCGGCAAAACTGGCAAGCGTGACAACCGCCAGTACAATCGCATCCCCCGTCTCCACAAATCCACTTTTCTTTCTGGATTTGATCAGCGCATAGCTGACACTCGTCGTCACTGCAAGCAAAACCGCAAAAATATCATTTACACCATGATATATAAATTGCAGCATATCCATAACATGACCTGACCAGATATGTGCAATAAAATCCTGATAGCCTGCTATCGGCAGACTCATGATCATCAATGCGCCATAGCCAACAACAAGCAGGGGAATAAGCATAATCATCCCCTGGCGGATCGCACCAAAGGCACAGCTTTTTTCTATCTTATTCGTTGCTTTTAATACTCTGTTTTCCATTTTTTCATTCGTATATTTCCTCAATTCATGATACCTTATTGTAACATGGATACAGCACAAGCTCAACCACATCCGAATTTACATATTTACCAATTCTTTCACATTCACCCCAGAAGGAAATACGTTTTCTGTAATTACATTTATAACAATACTATGCTATAATAAAATTTACGACAGATGTATTTAAGACACCTTAGAAAATCGAATGAAACTGATGAGCAACAGATTGCCACGGATATATATTCCACGAAGGAGAAAAATTATGAATTACGACGAATCTGTTTTTAAGGAAAAGGCGAACCGGAGAGCCAGACGGATCTGGATCATCTTCGCCGCATTGCTTTCTGCAAACTATGGTGCCGATGTGGCGAACCATCTACGTGGCACTTCTTATTATATTGTTTTTTTAGTCCTCTGCTGGCTTCCGATTATCATGGGCGAGATTCTGCTTCGTGTAAAGGGCTTTGACACCGACCAATACAAGTTTAATCTGGTCATTGGGTATGGTATTTTCTATACATTTGTGGTATGCACGACAGAATCCCCGATTGCATTCACGTATATTCTTCCTGTGACAAGTCTTCTGGTTCTCTATAAGAGTATCAAATTCATGGTTAGCTGCGGAATCGCGAACTCCCTGATCATTGCGGGCAGTGCTGCATATCATATTTCCCAGGGCTTTAATTCAGCTTCCGACATGAAGAACTATCAACTGGAGCTTGCCTGCATAATTTTATGCTATGTCTGCTATGTCATGTCCATCAAGCATCTGATTGAATCCGATGGTGCCATGACCGACAGCATCAAAGCAGACCTGCACCGCGTCATCACGACCGTGGAGCAGGTGAAGCAGGCATGTAACACGATCACAAATGGTATCACTGTCGTCCGTGAGCTTGCATCTGAGAACACGCACGGCGCTACGATCGTCGTTGACAGTTTACAGAAGCTGAACGATCACAACACTGATTTGCAAAACAGCACGTCTTCGTCAAACGAAATGACTTCCGATATCCACGCACAGGTCAACCATGTGGCGGAAATGATTGAACAGATGGTCTCACTCACATCCACTTCGATGCAGCACGCAAAGGTAAGTTCTGCTGACCTCGCAGATCTCGTGACAACAACAAATACGATGGCTTCCCTCTCTGGTGAGATTGAGCAGACGTTGCAAAACTTCAAATCCGAGTTCGCTATGGTAAAGAACGAAACTGGTGTCATTGAAAACATAACCTCACAGACGAATCTGCTGGCTTTGAACGCATCAATTGAGGCTGCCCGCGTCGGCGACGCAGGAAAAGGCTTCGCCGTGGTCGCAGAACAAATTCGGACTTTGAGCGAAGAGACAAAGACTTCCTCCAGTCAGATTCGGCAGGCCCTGGAGCATCTGGAAGAAACCTCCGAGCGGATGACCACATCTATGGAAGAAACCCTGAAGCTGATCCAGCTCACATTGACGAAAGTCACGCAGACTGGTAAGAGCATGACAGAAATCGCTTCCGATACGAACAAGATTGGCGAAAATATCCAGGTCATCGACAATGCAATGAAGGAAGTCGAAGCTTCCAACATCCACCTTGTTGACAATCTGAATCAGGTAACGGATATCGTCGGCGATATGACAACCTGCATCAGCGACTCCAACGAAATCAACAACCGCATGCTCAGCAAATACGATGAATCAGCCAACAACATCAACTCCATCGAGACTGTCATCGAATCCCTCATGTGTGAGCTTGGAATCGGTGGTTTCATGGGAACCGAAGATGTACAGCCTGGTATGAAGCTGAGTGTCACATTGAAAGATGGTAAGAATTATTACGGTGAAGTGATTTCCCGCGAAAATAATACACTTTCCATTTCACTTGCACACGCACCAAAGATTACAGATATTACAGAATGTAAATTACAGGTAACTGTTGGAAATGTTCTGTACTGCTGGGAACCAGCAAAGATCACACATACAGGCAGAGACGATGCTTCCCACTTTACAATCCAGATTGAATCCCGTCCGAAGATCAACAACCGCCGGAAATACCCTCGTCTGGATATCTCCAATGCCTGCACGATCACACTTGCCGATGGAACGACAACCATCGAAGGCAAGCTGGATAACTTGAGTGCAAACGGCTTTGCGTTCCTGACACATGACAACTACTTTGCTACCCATAAAGGCGTCGACATCCGTGTGAAAATTCACAACTTTGACCTGCCGCAACATGACGAACTCGAAGGACACGTCATCCGTTGTTCCAACAACGAGGGACTTTACATCGTCGGCTGCCAGATGCCGGGGGATGATTTCTTTATCCGGGATTATGTGAAAGGGAAGTTGTAGAGAAGAGATAAGCGGATCTACTACTTTGTCCCATAATAATTCTACATGTTATTATGGGACATTGTTATGATATCTGTTCCAAGATATATTTACCTGCGTATTCAAATATGCAATCGCCTGATTTATCATATTAAGCAGTGTAGTACATCTATTACTACAAGATCAGCTGGCAACCAATCTACCTCCCTTAATTGAGATTTAGTCAGCCACTTTGCAGATTCATGTTCTTTCAACACCAAATCTCCGTTTTTCACTTCACACCAGAAACAATCCATCGACAAATGGAATGTTGGATAGTCATATTCCACAGTATCAATCAATTTACCAACTAAAATCTCTGTATCCAATTCTTCCATAATTTCGCGTTTCAACGCTTCCTGTGGTGTTTCTCCAGGTTCAATTTTCCCTCCTGGGAATTCCCACCCGTCTTTAAAATCACCGTAACCTCTTTGTGTGGCAAATATAATTGGTTCGCCCTTTTCATTTATTGCTTTTATAACTGCAGCTACCACTCTGACTGTCTTCATGTTTCCTCCAAACTAAGCATTTACAATATATTCATAGATGTCCTCACGCACTGGAACATCAAGAATCCATTCTATTTCTACCGCTGTTTTCTCTGTGTTAACCATTGTAAATTCTTTTACATTTCCACTTGCTGTCATGTGTCCAAGATAATAGAATTCTTTTGAAATTTTGTCGTCTTTGTTTTTTCTTACAAAAAGTTCAACTTGAATTCCGCGCTCCTTTGCTTTCAAAAAATTCTGAACATCTTCCGATTGTATACTTCTTCCTGATTTTGAAATAGCAATCAGCCTATCTCGAAATCCTTCTACAAAATGATCCTCATATTTTGTGGTATCACTAATATTCTCTGCCTTATCATAATTAATAAAAACAGGGAAGGTTTTTGTCTTCTTATCAAACTTATAACCACCAATATTCAATGGCACTTCATTCTGCTCCCAGTTAAGAAGACGACAGACGTCCTCATAAGTATATTTTTGATATAAAACTAGATCGGTTTGATCATATGTATTCTTGTAATCTCGCTCATATCGACTAATACCAAACTCAACCAGTTCCTGAATAACTTCATAAACTGCATCTTTTGACAACATCTCCACAAATGATTTTGTTGGTTTGTAGTCACTCCCTTCTTTCTCAATAAACACGCATTTTGAATACGTTTTTTTACCTGTTCCCGCCGGGAATTCATTAGTCATTACATTTACAATATTATCCCTCTGATCCTGGCTGACTACTTTCCCGTACTCTTTCATGTCTTCTGAAAGACCTACAAACAGTCCAAGCTTTGAAAAGCCATGCGCATATGCAAGCATTCTCTTCATCATCCGAAGTTCTTGAATTCTCTTACCACTTGCCATTTTTTTAGAAATAAATTCAATCACTTTTTCTTCATCTTGTGAGAAACGAACCTCATATTCCTTCTCATACTTTACTAAGAATTTATAATACGAACCAAGATTATTGTTATCAAAAATACGAATAACATCCATTTCTCCGTAATCATCAAAATCTCTCAGTACTGGAATTCTCCCAAGCTTGTTTTTCAGATTTGTATAATTCTCACGTATAAGTTTAATATCACTGAAATTTGCATTATCTACGGATGCAAAAATTCGTTTTCTACTTATCTCATCAAAATGTACCGTGGATGCACCTGGAATCATACGCCCACCTTCCATAATGTATCTACGAATATTATCTTTGTTATAGGTCCTATCACCAGATAACGCAATTGGAATCATAAAGTTGTTATTGTAATTTCCGATAAAATCCAGAATTACAACATACTCTTTTCCATTTGCTTTTCTCAGCCCTCGCCCAAGTTGCTGAATAAATACAATTGGTGACTGTGTTGGTCGAAGCATGATTACCTGATTTACCTCAACAATGTCCACACCTTCATTCAATATCTCTACTGAAAAAATGTAATCCAACGGTTTATTATTGGTTGTTGCAGCTTCTTCATTCATCGCAAGTCTTTCAAATGCATTCTGTCTCTCTTGTTCTGATGCGCTACCATTAAGTGCTATTGTTCTAAAATTCTGACCAGTAGACGGATTAATTATCTGGTTAAATTTTGCAGAAAGCTCTTCTGTTTCTTTTATGCTACTGCAGAAAATTAAACCTTTAACCTTATCTCCGCTATATCCATAATAATCTGCTTGAGTAATAATGTGCTTCACACGCTCATCACTTGTTAACATTGAGAAGTCTCTACTTGCTTCTTCATTGTCTCCAATAATCGCTAAATCTGTAATTCCAAAATAATGAAATGGGCAAAGAAGCTTTTCCTCCATAGCCTGCTGTAAACGAATTTCGTAAGCTAACTGATAATTGAAAAGTTCGTAAACATTTCTTCCTTCTATATTATCATCTCTCTTATCAGGAGTTGCTGTCATTCCAAGCCATAACTTGGGGGTGAAATGTTTCATTATTTTCTGATATGTATCTGCCGGAACGTGATGAGCTTCATCCAAAATAATGCAATCAAAGGTATCTCTTGCATACTGAAGCAAATGTTCATCACGATTTAAAGTCTGAACCGTAGCAAAAACATAATCTGCATCATATTCATAGTATCCAGCACCTACAATTCCCATTGAAACAGATTTTTCAAATACCTTTTCATAGGACTTCTTAGTCTGCCTTGCAAGTTGTCCTCTATGAACCAAAAACAAAACCTTTTTAAATCCAAGTTCACGCATAGCAAAAGCAGATGCGTATGTTTTTCCTGTTCCCGTTGCAGAAACCAGCAATGCCCTTTCTTCCCCTGCGGCAATTATTTTCTTAAGATTCGTAATAAACCCAACCTGCATGCTGTTTGGCTGAAGCTTATATTTTTCAAGAGAAGTTATTTCTTCCTGCTTTGCTATATTCCGCTGATGTTTTATAATTTTGTATTGCTCTTTATAATTATCAAAAAAAATATCAAAAGATAATGAATACCTAGAATTCCAAAGTTCTTTAAACTCAGCAATTATTTCTTTTGCCATCTCTCCTTGGTCTGTAGAAATTAGTTTTGTGTTCCATTCTCGATTACTTGTAAGCGCGGCACTTGTTATATTGGAACTACCGATAATGATTCGATAGTTTTCGTCTTTTTGAAAAATATATCCTTTGGTATGAAACCCCTCCTCGGCAGCTTCCACATCGTACATTTTAAGTGTAATGTTCGTCAATTCATTTAACTTTTCTAAAGCTCGTGGTTCACTGAAATTCAAATAATTTGTTGTAAGAATTTTGCCTGGAATATTCTTCTTTTCTAATTCCTTTAACGTTTGAAGAAGTGGTGTAATTCCACTCATCGTTATGAAGGCTACACTAATCTGAAATTGATCACACCTAAGCAACTCATCTTCAATGGACGATAAGACTTTCTTTCCTTCTTTGTAATTATTTGAAACAAATTGTGGTCTGTATTCAAGTGAAGAGGCTACTGAACCATCAATATATGCTGTTTCAAATCCCAAATGTATTTCATCCCGTTTTTCCATTTGTACTTCTCCTTTTATCCCTTGTGTGACATCTGCTTCGTAGATGCTGTATTTACTTATGTCGCATTTGGCTCGTTATCACTCAAACTCTTTTCATGGTTCAATAATTCTGATATACATCAATATTTCTCATAGTTTTCCATATCATTTTGATACGATTTTGTTTGTATTATTTACAGTATTCTTTCTGATGTACCCATTTTGTACCCAACGCAGTCTCAGCATTATCTTTAAATGGTAACGGGTTTTAATTGAGTGGTAATTGAGTTTTATTTTACAAAAAACTCAATTACCACCTTGTCATTTTCTCCCCAACCACTATCGTTTCTGTTACATATTACTCTTTATCCGTAATTTCCCAGTATCCACTGAACCCACGTCCAACATAACATACATTATCCATTTCTTTTATATGTCGCTTAATTGTCTTAGAGCTTACACCTAATGCAATCGCCATTTTCTCTGTACTAATTTTACTGTCTTTACGAATCAAGTCTAGAATCTGAGCATCCAGTTTGTCTTGAGGGACACCTTGAGGGACACCTTGAGGGACATTGTAGTTCAGATTTGGCATCACAACAGTAAACTGATATCTATCTGAACGAAATGTTGGTCTTTTACCCTCACTATAATTAATTTGAAATTCATATCCACTAATAATCTTTCCAAATCCACTACCTTTCGCTCATATTTTCATTCCTTTCATCGATCATAATTAAATTATTTTATAAATATCCATTAATCTCCTCAATCCACCCACTGTCATCACTCTCAAACAGCTTTATGAACTTTCCAAAATTACTGCT
>ERZ1034844.1062-NODE-1062-length-13531-cov-2.962378_pt1 | contig 13531 bp, 8 predicted proteins | sample MGYA00520594_ERZ1034844 | MGnify/ENA primary metagenome ERZ1034844 (study PRJEB33766, sample SAMN09781733) | gut metagenome | biome: gut microbiome | host: Homo sapiens | place: Madagascar | study: EMG produced TPA metagenomics assembly of the PRJNA485056 data...
GCCAAATACGGCAGAAATATAAAAGCTTCTAAAAAGCACTATTTCGGCGGAACATAAAAGTTCCGCCGAAAATGAGTGTATGTTTTGATTATTCGCCCTTCATCTCAAGGAGCTTGACCTTACCCTCATAGGAAGCAACGCTGACCTTGATGGAATCGGTGATAGCAGCCTTGATGTCGTCCTCAGTAACACCGAGCTCTTTGTAAGCATAATCAGTGGGCATGAAGAGATCAAGATCCATGATATCCGGAAGACCCATGGGATTGATACCGCTGTCGATGCCCTTCTCGGCATACTCCTTGACGACGCCCTTGAGTCCCATTCTCATCATCCACGGCGGGATGCCGATGATCTTTCTGTTATCGCCCATGCCTCTTGCGGCGTAGACTATCTTGAGGAACGGAGCCCACTTCATATTGTAACAGCTGATGGGCCATGCCTTTGCACCGGTGCTGCGCTCAGCCGCGCCGACGATGGACTCACCGACCTGGCGGACTGTAAGCATTGCTGTACCGCCTCTGGGATAGAGGGTGCAGGGAAGCTTATCCATTCTCTTGATCTGCTCGATAAGGATAACCCAAACGGGCTTTCTGCCGGGCTGAGTGCCGAAGATGTAGGGCAGCTCGAGAACGGCAACATCGAAGTTGTCATCGGCATAGGAGAAAGCGACGTTCTCCTGGTCGATACGACTTCTGATATAGGGGTGCTTCTCGCAGAGCTTCATATCCGGACGCTCTTTGGCAAGGTAGGAGAAGTAAGAGCCGAGGATAACGGCCTTCTTATAACCGAGCTCCTTGCAGATGGGAAGAAGTCTCTTGAGGGGAGCGATGTTGTACTTGTAGTAAGCATCGTAAACGGGTGCGGGAAATTCGACTCTCTCGTCGACGCCTGCGGCGAAAACGAAGCAGTCGCAGCCGGCCATAAGCTCTCTGATCTCATCGTCGGTCTTCTCGTAAATATTGCACATTACGATCTCCATCTCCTCGGGGATGGGAGCTCCTTCGGGAAGGGGCGGAAGAGCAACAGACTTGACGCTGTGGCCTCTGTCAATGAAAATACGTGCTGCGGCGCTGCCGAGAAGGCCGGTGCCGCCAATCATAAATACCTTCATTTTGTTTACCTCCAATTTATTTGCATTAGCTTTTTTATTATACTTTTTATATCGGTAATAGTCAAGCGATAAACGACAAAAAAGTGTACTAAAGTACAAAAAATTCCGCCGCTTTCTTTGTGTAAAAAATCATCGCTCCTGAATTTCCTTGCCGCTCATGTGCTCTATATCTATTTCATACATCCGCACAGCCTTTCCCGAAGCGGCGATTTCCTCATCCGCAAGGCTCTCGTCGGGGTAGTATTTCATCGCGAGGCGTTTGACCAGAATCAGCGTCTGAGCGCGGTCTTCAATGACGCGGCACCTGCCGAACACGACGGCGCTGCGCATGAACGGCACCCATACCTCTTTCCGGACAATCTCATCCCCGCAAGCCGTGAAGCACACTTTATCGCATTTATTTATCGAGTCCGCCTTGTGACCCGCCTTTGCGCCGTGGAAATATATCTTTCCCGCCTCTTCGTCATAGAGATAGTTTATCGGTATCGCGTAAGGATATCCGCCGTCGCCGTTGACTGCGAGCACTCCGCGGCGGGCGGAGCGCAAAATTTCTTTTGTCGCTTCTTCGCCGAGAGCGTTTTTAATTCTGCGAACAGGTCTGAACATAATATCGTCTCCGGTGATTTTTGAATTTATTGTAGCAGAAACGCGCGTGAAAATCTATAGAGAAACGCCCGAAGAGCGTCTGAACTCTCCGGGCGTCTTTATAGTTTTATATCAGAGAGCTGTTATCAGTCCTCTTTTTTCCTCTTTGCAGAGCAGCCGATAACGAATGCCGCGCCTGCGAATGCAATGAGCATTACGGGAGCTGCCGCGCCGGTGTTCGGCACCTTGCTGTCGCCCTCGGGCTTATTGGTCTCGGGCTTCGTCGAGGGGACTATCGGGCTCGCGGGATCGGAGGGATCGAGCGGCTCGCTCGGATTCGACGGGTCTGAGGGCTCTTCCGGCTTCTCGGGCTTTCCGGGCCAATGGGGCAGACCGGGGATTTCGGGAAGGTCGGGAAGACCGGGCTTCTCGGGCTTTTCGGGCTTCTCGGGCTCTTCCTTCTCTGCCTTTGAGAGCGCGAAGGAGTCGATTCTCGTTGCGCCGTCCTTTGCCTCATCGTCGAGCATATAAGCGTCGAAATAGAGCTTGCTGCCGTCGATGGTTATCGCGGAGAACACTGCGCTGTGAGCATCGTAGATAGCCTCGGCTCTCGGGAAGAGCTTGTCGGTATCCTTGACATCCTTGGTCTGGTAGTCCTTGACACCCGCGCATGCGCTGATGACATAGACGGTGCCCTCGGGATTGAGCTTTGCGGTGTACTCTCTGCCGCCGAAGGTTATCTTCTGCTCCTCAGCCTTGACAACTTTATTGTTGTCCATGACATCGGTGCGCAGATAGACATGATCGTGACCCTGGAGGACGATATCGATGCCGAGGTCGGGCATGAGTCCGCAGAGCTGCTTGCGCATAGCCTTGACATCCTTGTCGTCATAGTGCGAGCCGTTGGAATAGAGCGCCTTGTGGAGAACGACTATCTTCCACTGAGCGTCGCTTGCCTGAGCATCCGCCTTGAGCCATGCGAGCTGATCGTCGCTGAGTGCCTTATCCTCGCTGAGGTTGTTGGTGTTGAGGACGATGAAGTGAGCGTTGTTGTAATCATAGGAATAGAACACGCCGCTCTCTCTGTCCTGATCGACCGTCTCGGGCAGGACGAAGTTCTGGTCGAGCATATATCCGCTCTTCTCATGGTTGCCCGCTGCGGGCATGATAGCGGTGTTCTTGATGTTCTCAGAGGCATTGAAGAACCACTGCCACTGCTTGAAGTGCTTGGTGTAATCGACCTGGTCGCCCGCGCTGGCAAAGAACTTGCCCTCGGGGAACATCCTGAGCGCGGTATCGACTACCTTGCCCCATGTGCCGTACTGAACAGCGTTCTGCGACTGCTCGTCGCTGACATGGAAGAAGGTGAAGGAATCGGAATTGTCCGCGGTCTCGATTATGCCCGTGCCGCTCCACCAGCCGTACTTTGCATCGCCGACTCTGTAGCAATACTTCGTGCCGGGCTTGAGACCGGTTATGGTCGCGGTGTGGCGGTTGACATTGATGCCGTAGGAGATGAAGCCGATAATGCCGAGATCGACGCCGGGATACTCCCTCTTGACGAGCTCGGAGGTCGTGCTGACCTTGACTCCCTTGGGAAGCTTATCGGTGAAGGTCGGGTTCTCCGAATACTCGGCTATCTGAATGTCGGAATTTTTGAGGCTGTACTTTGTATACCAGTTGATGCTTCTCTCGGTCGATGCGTCGCCGGTGAAAGTCGTGCCTATATTCGAGGGCAGGCGCATATTGTCCTGCGTGACCTCGGGCTCGACGGGGCCGTCATAGACGAGAGTCACATCGAGGTCGGACTTCTCGGCAGGATTCGTATCCTCAACGAGGCTGCGAAGCATTCTGCCGACAGTGTAGCCGATGCTGTCGTACTGGCTCTGAGTCATATACTCATCCATAACGACGGTGTTGAGTATATTGCGCAGGCTGCTGTACTTCTCGGGCAGGAGGTTGAGCACGCTGTAGATAACGTTCTCATAGCTCGGGTTGCCGCGGAAGATAATCTGCATGATGATATCGGTCACAACGCCTATGGGGCTGGTGACAGAGCCGGCGGGGAAGAGCTTGCCGGGGTTGAACTGGAGGGTCGAAAGGATCTCACCCTCGACGACATCGTTGAGCAGGGTGTCGATAAGGAAGTTGATGAGTTCCTTTGCGCCGTCTCTGTTCTCAAAGTAGTCGAGAACATCGTTCATGAACTTGTCGTCGCTGATATCCTCGTTGGCGTTGTAAAGAGTGTAAAGAACGGTGTAAGCGGCATCCTCAAAGGTGCCCTTCTCGTTCTTACTCTCCATGCCCATAGCCTCATAGAACTTTGTGCATTTATAACCAGAGACCTGATAGTTGAGAGCCTTTGTGACTACGCCGTCAATGACCTCCATAACATGGTCGGGGTTATTGATATAAGCCTCGTCGACCTGCGCGCACAGATCCTTGATGAAGCTCATAAGATTAGTGCTGACAGTCAGTATCTCGACGCTGCCGACCTCGAAGCCGTTCGTGCCGAGCGCGTCGATGATTATCTTCTCAAGGTCGATTCCCGAAGCCTCGAGATATGCATAGAGTCCGCCGGCCTCCTGAATGTCCTCGAAGATGCCGGAAAGGGCATTGTCGATCATGGTCATGGCGAAGTTGTGGAGATCGCCGGGGCCATAGGTCTTGAAGAACGAGAAGCTGTTCTTATAGGGCTGGGCATAGGTCTTCGATGTGCCGTTGGGGAAGTTGACAACAATGGGTCCGTCCTCGTCAATGTCGTGGGACTTCGCATCGCAGATTATCTTGCCGTCCTGAGTGTTGTCAAAGGTCACGGTTCTGAACTTGTTCGGGAAAGCCGTGAGAGAGGTCGTCTCGATATCATAGAGAGTCTCGCCGTTGTCGCTGACATGGGAGGCGATATCGGGGGTATGGAGATGTCCGCTGAAGGTGAAGTGCATACCCGCGTCTGCAAGGGTCTCGGCGCACTCCATCCAATCGTCGAGCACGAAAGCAAAGAACAGCTCGGGCTCGATGGTCATGTGCGGTGCAAAGTTGTGGTGAGCCATGCCTATGATGGTCTCGCCGTTCTTCTTTGCCTTTTCGCACTGCTTGAGAGCCCACTGCATGAGCTCGGGGGTTATGCTGCCCGCGGTCTCCTGAACGTCATTGCCCTTGGCGGTGACATCGGAGGAATACTTGCAGGTATCCATGACGATGAGTCTGTAGCCGCCCTTGAGGCTGAGAGCGTAGGAGAGCTGACCCGCCTGACCTGTGGTGGGGGTGAAGACATCTTCTTTTTCGTCCGTCACAAGGTCGCGTCCGAGATTCTTATAGATCTCGCGGAACGCCTCAGGAGAGGTGACTTCGCCGGACTCTTTGACGCCGTTTTTGAATGTAACGCCGTTATAGTTGTTGACATCGTGGTTGCCGTTTACAACAATGACCTGTATTCCGCTCTCCTTTTCAAAGGCTTCGAGCTTCGCCGCAAGAGCCTTGTGACCTGCGAGCTCGCCGTTGAAGGTCAGGTCGCCGGGCAGGAACACATAGTCGCTCTTCTCGGCGACAGCCTTGTCGAGAGCCGCCGAAAGCATTGCGTCAACCTCGTTGTGCTCTCGGGAGCCTTTATCGTTCCATTCGTTGTAGGCTTCGCTGAATCCGTTTTCCGTGTCTCCGGTTCCTTTTTCGGAATCAGCAAAATAGTGAATGTCGGAGATGGACGTGACTTTGAGCTTGCCCTTTTCGGTCTGCGCAAAGGCACTGAAAACTCCGGTCGGGAGGGCGGCAATGACGAGGGTCATGCAGACTATAACTGCGATGACGCGTCTTGCCAGTCTTCCTCTGTTTTTCATTTCGTTTCCTCCTTTTTGTGATTTTATATTAAACAAAAACGAAAATGCTTAATCCTCCGAGCCGTCCGTCTGCTCGGCTATGCCGAGATATGCGTCCGCCTCCGCGGCGTCCATGCTCTCGATCCCCTTGAGCTTGCCCGCCATGATACGATTTCTGTCCTGCGCGGCGACAAGGGTGCGCCCCGCCTCGTCTATCTTTTTCTTCGCCTTGTCGAGCACGTCGCCGAACTTCTCATACTGCGCCTTGGCGACGGAGAGCAGACGGCGGACTTCGTTCGCCTTCTCGTTTATCGCCACGGCTCTGAAGCCCATGGAGAGGGAGTTGAGAAGCGCCGTTATCGTAGTCGGTCCCGCTATCATGATGTTATATTCGCGCTGGATTCGCTCGGCTATCCCCGTGCGCGAGGACGCAATTTCGGCATAGAGTCCCTCGGTCGCGAGATACATTATCGCAAACGGGGTCGTCGCCGGAACGTTTATGTATTTTGTGACGAGCTTTGCTTCGCTCAGGACTCTGTCTTCAAGAGCCTTGCGCGCCTTGGCGACTTCTTCGGCGTCCGCGCTGTCCGCGGCGGAGCAGAGGCGCACATAGTCCTCCATCGGAAACTTCGAGTCAACGGGAAGATAAGCGTCCGCGCCGCCGTCGCCGGCAGGGATGCGTATAGCAAACTCGACGCGCTCGGAGCTGCCCGGGCGGGTGGCAAAGTTTTTTTCGTACATATTGGGTATCGTCTGGTCGAGTATACCCTCGAGCTGGACTTCCGCCCATGTGCCGCGCGCCTTGACATTCGTCAGCACGCGGTTAAGATTCGTGACATTTGTTGTAACACCGGTCGAAAGCTCTTTCATCTCGCCGAGCGATTTGTAGACATTTTCGAGCTGCTCGGAAACGGTCTTGAACGAGCTGTCGAGTCTGGTAGTGAGGGTCGAGGAGAGCTTCTCGTCGACGGTCGCGCGCATCTCATCGAGCTTTTTCTCGTTGCTCTGCTGCATTTTTTCTATCGACTCTGCAATAATTCTCGACTGCCTGTCGTTTTGTTCTATGTTGTTGCGGCGGATAGTGTCGAGCGATTTCGAGAACATATCCGTCAGCTGCTGCTGATGCTTGAAATTCGCCTCGGTCATGAGTGCGAGACGCTCGTTCATCTTGTCGAGCGATTCGGTGAGCTCGGAGCGCATGTCCTTCTGATTGCCCGCGCTCTCTCTGCGGCTGCGCTCGAACTCGTCGCGCAGCTGACCCTCGAGCGAGCTGACTTTATGCTCAAGCTCCTTTATCTGCCCGTCCTGCGCGGAGGGGCGGTTGAGCTTCATTATAACAATCACGAGCAGCACGGCGCAGACAGCCGAAAGAGCCGCCGCGATATATAAAACAGCGTCCATAATTCCAATCTCCAAAATCTGTAAGATATGATAAAGAATTGTAACAGATTTTTAAAAAAATTGCAACATTTATACAGATATATTTTTAACAATAAAAATTTTTTGAACAATATTATATTTGCCGGATAATCTTTGCAATTAACGGTTGATAACGGGAGTGGTTTTATGCTACTATATAATGTATCTGAAAGGGGCTGCGCGCCTCAACAAAATTATGCCTCAGACCGCCCGCAGAATTTGTATAAATACGCCGCGGTTTTTAATATACGGAGGAAAAGCATGAAAAAAATTACGAGAATAGCTTCAATATTTCTTTCGCTCGCGCTGATATTCTCAGCCGCCGCCTGCGGCAAGGACGGCTCGGGCGCGGCGCTGAGCTATCCGATAGCAGCCCAGCCGGATTGTCTCGACCCGCAGATAGCGCAGGGCGCGGAGGCAAAGACCGTTGTGCTCAACTGCTTCGAGGGGCTTGTCCGCAAGGACGCGGAGGGCAAGTATTCCCCCGCCGCGGCAAAGAGCTGGAACTATGATGCGTCCACTCTCACCTATACATTTAAGCTCCGCGAGGACGCGCGCTGGGTCATAATGAAAAAGGCATTCAAGCCGATCCTCGGCGACAACATAGACAAGACTTTCGACTCCCGCGTCACGGCGGCGGATTTTGTCTTTGCGCTCAGGCGCGCGGTAGCCCCCTCAACGGGTGCGCCCGAAGCGCTGAGCCTCGGCGTCATAAAGAACGCAAAGAGCATAATAAACGGCAAGATGTCCTCCGACAAGCTCGGCGTGCAGGCGGTCGGCGACTTTGAGCTGCGCATAACGCTCGAAAGCGCAACTGACGAATCGGCTTTTCTCGATCTGTTGACAAAGGCAATATGCATGCCCTGCAACGAGACTTTCTTCAACGCGACCAAAGGGCGCTACGGGCTCGACTATTCGACGCTCCTGTGCAACGGTCCGTTCTATCTCTCATATTGGCTGCACGACTCCGCACTGACTATAAAAAACAACGACGACTACACCGGACCTTTCCCGGCGAAGCCCGCGAGCGTGTCGCTCGTAATCGACAGCGACAACGAGCAGAAGCTCACTTCCCTGCTCGACGGCACTTACTGCGCCGCCCAGCTCGGCACGACTGCGCCCGATTCGTCCGACCTCTCCGTAACAAAGAACTACGACACCGTCTGGGCGCTGTGCTTCAACTGCGCCGACACGCCGCTCTCCAATGTGTCGCTGCGCCGCGCGCTCTGCACGGCGGTAGACTATAACTCGCTGACGCTCGAAAGCGAGGATATGCAAAAAACTTATTCTGTAATCCCGCCCGCCTGCTCTGTCGGCGAGGGAGCGGATCTTGGCAGCGAGCCCGTCAGCATTCTCGGCTACGACATGAACAGATCCGCCGGATACTGGGCTCAGGCGCAGAAAGATCTCACGGGCAAACTGAGCCTTGAGATAATCTGCCTGCCCGAGCACGAAAACGCCATGCGACGCATGATACAGGGCTGGCAGAAAGTGTTCGGTCTGAGCGTCAATTTTACAGTCACTGCGCTCGACAGCGCGACTCTTTCCTCGCGCGTGCAGGACGGCGACTATCAGATAGCCCTGACCTCCATGTCCGCGGGCATAACGGACGCTGCAGGTTTCCTTTCGACGCTCACCTCGCAGGGGACGAATAATATAGTCAGACTCAGCGACGCGCAGTTTGACGCATCCGTCAAAAACCTCAAGGCGCTGAGCGGCTCTGAGCTCGTCAAGGCTTGCCGCAGCGCGGAGGGCAGACTGCTCTCGCTCGGCGCGGTGCTCCCGATGTTCATAACCCCGAGCTATTTTGCAACGGCGAAGGGCGTCAACGGCCTGAGCGTTGACCCGGAGAGCTCGGCAGTCGATTTTGTTTTCGTAACGGCGAAGGACTGACAAGATGAAAAAGGAAAACAGACTCAAATATATACTCCCCGAAAATCGGACGGTGCGCATCGTGCTCGCCGTCTTTTTCTGGTTATTGGCGGCGGCGTGCGCCGGATGCATATTCTGGCTTTCGAGCCGTGACGGCAACCAGTCAAAGGACATGAGCGACAATGTACGCGGAATTTTAGCCAAAATTCTCGGCTCGCCGCTCGGCAGCTTCATTGTGCGAAAATTCGCGCATTTCTTTGAATATGCGGCGCTCGGATTTCTTATCGGCTGCGCGCTTTTCCTCAGCCGCAGGCGTTTTTCGCCCGTTATCTCCGTCATTTGCAGTGCCCTTTATTCAGTCAGCGACGAGATACACCAGTATTTCGTCCCCGGACGAGCATGCCGCATTTTCGATGTCGGAGTCGACACCCTCGGCGCGCTGACGGGTACACTCATCCTCGCCTTCATAATTCTTATTGTGAACTCAATTGCAATACGCAGAAAGGAAAAATATTCCGCGTAAATTTTTAGCATTTCTATTGTCGTTTTATAACAGTATATGATATAATAAAGCTTATATAGAGACTTTTTGGCTGAGAGGTATATTCAATGGATCATAAAGAGGGGCTCATAGTCGGGCGCAACGCAGTGCTTCAGGCTCTCGAAAGCGGCAGAACGATAGACAGCGTGACCGTTGCTCAGGGTCAGCGCGGCGGACAGGCAGGCAGAATAATCGACATCTGCCGCGAGCGCAAGATCCCCGTCAAATTTGCCGATCAGCGCAGGCTCGACCGACTCTGCGACGGCGCGGCGCATCAGGGCGTTGCGGCATTTGCCGCGGCTCACGAATACGCCGAGATGGACGATATTTTTGCCCTCGCCGAGAGCAGGAACGAAAGCCCGTTCATAGTCGTGTGTGACTCACTTGAAGACCCGCACAACCTCGGCGCTATCATCCGTTCCGCCGAATGCGCGGGCGCGCACGGCGTAATTATCCCGAAGCGCAACTCCGTGACCCTCAACTACACAGTCGCCAAGACCTCGGCGGGTGCTATTGAATATGTTCCCGTAGTAAAAGTCGCGAACCTCCCCGCCGCCATAGACGAGCTCAAATCGCGCGGCGTCTGGATATTCGGCGCGGACATGGACGGCACGGATTACACCGCCCTCGACTACAGCGGCAGCATCGCTCTCGTCATCGGCTCTGAGGGCAAGGGCATAGGCCGCCTCGTGCGCGAAAAATGCGACTTCATCGCCTCCCTGCCGATGCGCGGCAAGATAAATTCTCTCAACGCCTCCGTCGCGGCGGGAATCCTCATGTTCGAAGCGGCGAAACACAGAAACTGACTTTTATCCGATTTTTTCAGCATATAAGCATATATAAATTGGGGTGAGATGAGTGGAAAACAAACCTTCCGATAAGCGGAGCAACATGCCGCTTGACAAAGTTCTCTACCAAGTGGCGAAGATTGAACACGACAGCGGCGAACCGGACAAGATCTGGAAAATAACCGACATAGACGATCTGATAGCGAGCACGGACGCCGATTCCACAGCACTTGACTACGATGACGACGATGAGCTTCTGATGAGCATCGCCTACTATAAAAACAGATACTCTGACGATGACATATCGTCGGAGTATGAGACTATATATACAGACCCGAAAGAGCCGGAATCCGAGCCCGACGAAGAGCCCGAGCCGGAAGAAGCCGAACCCAAAAATCCGGCGGACGAACCGGAGGCTTCGGCAGAAGCAGAAACCGAAGAGCCTGCCGAGCCCGCAGAATCAGACGAGGCGGAGCAGACCGTCGAAAACAAAGAACCTGTAAGCGAAGTGTCTTTTGCGAAGCCTGAAGAGACGGAATCAGCCGGCGAATCATATTTTACAGAACCCGAAAGCGAAGCGGCAACAGAAGCTCCCGCAGAGCCGGAAGAAACCGAAGCGGCGCAGGAGTCTGTCGATGAAATTGAGCCGGAAGCCGAGGAAGTTAAGGCTGAAGAAGTTCCCGCCGATAAGAGCGAGGATATATACTCCGATTCAAAATTAGAGCTGTCTGTTGTGAAAGCCGACGGCGAAGATGATGATATACAGGAATCGGAACCTAAAGATGAAGTTGACACGGACGAATCAAATAAAACCGACGAGTCCGACAACAGCGATAACATTCTGACGCTCCACGGCGAGGAAGAAGAATCCGAGGACGAGGATGAAGCCGAGAAAAAGCCGACGGTAGAGGAGCTTTTCGGCGCGCCCGCTTCGAGATATTTCGGCGAGCCGACAGAAGAGCCGGAGGAGGACTCCGAGCGTGAGAGCCGCGCCATACCCGGCCTGTTCGGCGACACAGTTGTGTTCGGTCCGATGAAATCCCTTTCCGAGCCGACGCAGAATAAACCCGACGACGAATATAAAACAAAGCTCATGACCGCGATAGGCTCGGCAAAAGCGCCGCAGAGCGCCGAGACGATAGAGAAGCCCGGCGTTATCTTAAAGCGCGGTCCGCTCTCCGAGACATCGGGGCTTGAGCCCCTGCCGCAGGTCATTCCCGCCGAAGAATTTGTCGGCTCAGGGGACGATAAGCCCGCGTCGATAGAGGATCAGCCTTTCACTAATCCCGCCGCCGGCAATCAGCCGGAGGAGGAGCAGATGATGCTCAGCGGCTTCGGCGAAGAGCCGGAGACTGAAAAAATAGACGAAGACGAGCTTCGCAGCGAGCTCGACAAAAAGAGGGCGGAGAAGAAGAAAAAGTTCGTTCTGCTCGGCGGACTCGGCGACGATGAGCCGCAGGAGGACGAAAATCTGCCCGAAGAGAAAGAGGACGAGCCGGAGGAGCAGCACGAGAAAAAGAAAAAGCACTCCGAGAAAGCTCCCCTCGAATACGAGAAACCCGAACAGCGCGGCAGAGTCTATAACAGCCTCAAGAACGCCGCATCGCAGTTCAAGACCTCAGTTATCGGTCTGTGCGTGCTCGAAGGCGTGTCGCTGCTTCTGCTGCTCATACCGAAAATTCTCGAGTGGGCGGCGATAGACGCGCCCGCATTCGACCGCGGAGGTGCGGGACTCGCGGCGGCTAATATAGTGCTTCTGCTCGCGTCGTTCTATCTCGCGTTCCCGAATATTTTATCCGGCATAAAGGCGCTTGCAAACGGCCGCGTGACCGGCGGCGCAGTCGGCGGGCTGACATTTATACTCGCCCTCGTCCAGACGATACTCTCGTTCTTCAACAAATCGCCCGAGGGCGCTTCGGGCATGTTCTACTGCGCGGCGGCGATATTCGCCCTGCTCATGACCGCCGAAAACAGCAGCCGCGGCACGGCGCGCGTGATGCAGAATTTCCTCTTCTGCACCGCAAAACGCAAATCAGGGCTCTACGGCATAAGGGCTATAGAGAGCGAGAAAGACGCATTTGAAGTCGGACGCGCGCTCAAGATGGGCAACCCGGACATTTTATATTCCGGCAGGGTCGAGTTTCCCGCCGACTTCATCAAAAATTCCGAAGCCAACTCCCCTGCGGACAGCTGCATAAAGCGCAGCCTGATAATTTCTTCGGCCGTCTCCGTGCTGCTCGCAGTTATATCGGGCATAATAACAAAAGATATCTTCCAGGCGTTCGGCGTGCTCACCGGCGCATTCTGCCTGACTTCACCCTGCGCCATTGAACTCGCGCTGATGATTCCGCTCTATCTTGAGAACAGGAAGCTCAACTCAGAGGGCGGCATGATAGCGGGCTACGACGCGGCTCTCGAATGTTCCGAGGCTGTCGCCGCCTCCGTTGACAGCGCCGATCTCTTCGACCGCGCGGCGTGCGAGATGCACGGAATGAAGGACTTCCACACCGTGCGAATAGACGATGTTCTGCTCTACGCAGTCGCTATAGTGCTCAAATCCGGCGGTCCGCTCACAGATGTCTTCAACCGCATTATCGGCGGCTCGACCGAGCTTCTGCCGCCCGTGCGCGACATGATATACGAAGACAGGCTCGGTCTCTCCGCGACAATATATAATCAGCGCGTGCTGCTCGGCAACCGCAATCTGATCACGCACCACAATATTGAAGTGCCGCTCAAGTCTGAGGAGGACAAGGTAAAGCGCAACGGGCGCAAGATTCTCTACATAGCCATCGACTCGCAGGTCGCGGCGATGTTCGTTTTCAACTACGCCGAGGACGCCTCGCTCAAGGATTCGATAAACGAGATGGCGGACAACGGCTTTAGCCTTGTCGTTCGCACGGACGACCCAAATGTGACCGACGAGCTCATCGCCGCCCGCTTCGGCATAGCGCAGAAAGATATCAAAATGACGCTCTCCCACGGCGCGCGCATATTCAGCGCATACCGCGACAGCGTTGTTGATTCAGCCCCCGCAAAGGTCATGCACGACGGCTCCGCCCGATCTTACTTCAAGAGCATCGCGGCGTGCGGCAGGCTCGCAAACTTCGCTTCGCGCTGGGCAGTGTTCGCCCTTATCGTGCAGGCGGTCGTGGCGGCGGGTGCGATACTCTGCGTCGCGCTGAAGGCGTTCGCGTTTGTGTCGCCCCTGACAGCGGTTATAGTTCAGGCCGCGATAGTAGCTTTCAGCGTAATACTGGAAAAATTCAAAAGATAAATATACTACCCTGTAACATCTAAAAGTCTACATCCGGTTGAAGACGCAGTTAAACGCAATCAGATGACGCAATGCTTGTAAAGTTTTAGGTGTTGCAGGGTAGCAGGGGCTGCGCTGAGAATGCGA
>ERZ1034844.1064-NODE-1064-length-13513-cov-15.760440_pt1 | contig 13513 bp, 11 predicted proteins | sample MGYA00520594_ERZ1034844 | MGnify/ENA primary metagenome ERZ1034844 (study PRJEB33766, sample SAMN09781733) | gut metagenome | biome: gut microbiome | host: Homo sapiens | place: Madagascar | study: EMG produced TPA metagenomics assembly of the PRJNA485056 data...
GAAATCATCCGCCAGGGTCTTTATCGTGGTGCTGATACGGGTTGGTTGCTTACCGACCGTCTCTTTGCAGGTGCGGATACACTGGCTACTTCCTATGCCCTTGCTACAGGAATCCAGAAGATCGGTGATGTGGATATCGTAATCGGCGGTCGCCAGGCTATCGATGGTGATACTGCGCAGGTAGGTCCTCAGGTGGCTCAGAAACTGGGCTTGAACCAGGTAACCTACGCCGAGGAAATCCTCAAGGTAGAGGATGGCAAGGCTACTATCCGCCGCCTCATCGATGGTGGTGTTGAGACCGTAGAGGCTCCATTGCCACTGGTAATTACCGTAAACGGAAGTGCTGCTCCATGTCGCCCATGCAACGTGAAGCTCGTAATGAAATATAAATACGCTACCTGCCCTATGGAGCGCAAGGGTGATGAGCCTTGGGCCAACCTCTATGAGGAGCGCCCTTACCTCACCCTGAACCAGTGGAGCGTTGCCGATGTTGACGGCGACCCTGCACAGTGTGGTTTGAGCGGTTCACCTACCAAGGTGAAGGCCGTGAAGAACATCGTGTTCCAGGCTAAGGAAAGCAAGACCTTGACCAGCAGCGATGAGGACATCGACGGACTGATGAAGGAATTGTTGGACGAAAGTATTATCGGATAATCATCGAAGGATGATTCAGATTCCGATTCATTTAAAAATGCTTTATTAGAAAAGACAATGAACAACGTATTTGTATATTGCGAGGTAGAAGGCACAACCGTTGCCGAAGTATCTCAGGAATTGCTCACCAAGGGTCGTAAGCTCGCTAACCAGCAGGGCGTGGAGCTCCATGCCATCGTGGCTGGTACCGGCATCAAGGGTCAGGTAGAGGATCAGATTCTCCCTTATGGTGTAGATAAATTATTTGTTTTCGATGCTGAGGGATTGTTCCCATACACTTCAGCTCCACATACCGACATTCTCGTCAACCTCTTCAAGGAGGAGAAGCCTCAGATTGCACTGATGGGTGCCACCGTTATCGGTCGCGACCTCGGTCCTCGTGTTTCTTCTTCATTGACCAGCGGTCTTACCGCCGACTGTACAGAGCTTGAAATCGGTGATTACGACGACAAGAAGAGCGGCAAGCACTATGAGGGTCTGCTCTATCAGATTCGTCCTGCCTTCGGTGGTAACATCGTGGCTACCATCGTAAACCCAGAGCACCGTCCTCAGATGGCTACTGTCCGTTCCGGCGTGATGCAGAAGAGCATCTACGAGGGTGAGTGCAAGAAGGAAGTGGTTTATCCAGAGGTAAGCAAGTATGTTCCTGCTGAAGACTTTGTAGTAAAGGTACTCGACCACCACGTAGAGGCTGCCAAGCACAACCTGAAGGGTTCTGCCATCGTTGTAGCCGGCGGTTATGGCGTAGGAAGCAAGGAAGGTTTCGACCAGCTCTTCGAGTTGGCTCATCTCCTCCATGGCGAGGTAGGTGCTTCCCGTGCTGCAGTAGATGCAGGTTGGGTAGATCACGACCGTCAGATTGGTCAGACTGGTGTTACCGTTCATCCTAAAGTTTATATCGCCTGCGGAATCTCTGGTCAGATTCAGCACATCGCCGGTATGCAGGATTCAGGTATCATCATCTCTGTGAACAACGATCCTGATGCTCCAATCAACAAGATTGCCGACTACGTTATCAACGGCAATGTTGAGGATGTGGTTCCTAAGCTCATCAAGTACTACAAGCAGAATTCTAAGTAATCTGCATTACACATTATTTAAATAAGAAAAGCAAAATGGCTAATTACTATAGTGATCACCCTGAGATTGAATTTCATCTCAATCACCCATTGATGAAGCGTGTTGTTGACTTGAAGGAGCGCAACTACGCAGAAAAAGACCAGTTTGAAGATGCTCCTGTCAACTACGAGGATGCCATCGAGAACTACAAGCGATTGCTGGATATTACCGGCGATGTAGCTGCTAATATCATCGAACCAAACTCTGAGGATGTTGACCTCGAAGGTCCACACTTGGAGAACGGCCGCATGATTTATGCCAGCAAGACATTCGAGAACCTCGATGCTACCCGCAAGGCTGGCCTCTGGGGCTTGTCTATGCCTCGTCGTTACGGTGGCTTGAACCTGCCTAACGCCATCTTCTCTATGGCTTCTGAAATCATTGCTGCTGCTGATGCAGGTTTCCAGAATATCTGGTCTCTCCAGAGCTGTATCGATACACTCTATGAGTTCGGTTCTGAGGAGCAGCGCCAGAAGTACATTCCTCGCATCTGCGCTGGCGAGACCATGAGTATGGACTTGACTGAGCCAGATGCAGGTTCTGACTTGCAGCGCGTGATGTTGAAGGCCACACAGGATGAGGACGGCACATGGCGTCTGAATGGTGTGAAGCGTTTCATCACCAATGGTGACTCAGACATCCACCTGGTTCTGGCTCGTTCAGAGGAAGGCACCAAGGATGGTCGTGGTCTTTCTATGTTCATCTACGACAAGCGTGATGGTGGCGTAACCGTTCGTCACATCGAGCACAAGTTGGGTATTCACGGTTCTCCTACCTGCGAGTTGGTTTACAAGAATGCCAAGGCTGAGCTTTGCGGTAACACCCGTCTCGGTTTGATCAAGTACGTGATGGCTCTGATGAACGGTGCCCGTCTGGGTATTGCAGCTCAGAGTGTAGGTGTTGAGCAGGAGGCTTACAACGAGGGCCTGGCTTATGCCAAGGAGCGTGCTCAGTTTGGTGAGAAGATCATCAACTTCCCAGCCGTTTACGACATGCTTTCAAGAATGAAGGCTAAGTTGGATGCAGGCCGTTCACTCCTCTACTGCTGCGCTCGCTACGTAGATATCTACAAGGCTTTGGAAGACATCGCCCGCGACACCAAGCTCACTCCAGAGGAGCGTCAGGAGATGAAGAAATACACCCGCTTGGCTGATGCATTCACTCCATTGGCTAAGGGTATGAACTCAGAGTATGCCAACCAGAATGCATACGATGCCATCAGCATCCACGGTGGTTCTGGTTTCATCATGGAGTACAAGTGCCAGCGCCTGTTCCGTGATGCCCGCATCTTCTCTATCTATGAGGGAACCACCCAGCTTCAGGTTGTTGCAGCCATCCGCTACATCACCAACGGTACTTACCTCAGCATCATCAAGGAGATGTTGGAGAATGAGGTATCAGATGACTTGAAGCCATTGAAGGAGCGTGTAGCCAAGCTCGTAGATCTTTACGAGGCTGCCATCAACAAGGTGAAGGAGGCTAACGATCAGGCTGTTCACGACTTCCTGGCTCGCCGTCTCTACAACATGACTGGCGACATCGTAATGTCTCTCCTCATCCTCGACGATGCTACCAAGGCACCAGAGATGTTCCAGAAGAGTGCTAACGTTTATGTTCGCATGGCAGAGGAGGAAGTTCTCGGTCATTCAGCATATATCCAGAACTTCAAGGCAGAAGACTTGGAGAGCTTCAAGGCGTAAAGAACCCTATCTCTCTCATGGAGATAGATAAAAGATAAGAAATCCGTGGATAACTGCATGTTTGCATTATTCACGGATTTTTAATGATTCTATATTTCATAAAACTAACAAAAAACTAACTTTAAACTAACATTAAATTAACATTCTCATGAAAAGAGATCTATTAATCTTAGTCATTGCCCTATTCGCATTGAGTATCCATGCACAGACTGCATCTACAAACGAAGCCACCATCATCAATGACATCCAATATAAAACCAATCAAGATAGTTATGTCAAAGAGAGATGCAAACTTGACATCTATTACAACAAACTGCAGAAAGACTGCCCTGTTGTTGTTTGGTTTCATGGTGGAGGTCTGACCAGTGGACACAAAGAACTGCCCAACGAACTCAAGAATCAAGGGTATGTTGTCGTAGGAGTCAATTATCGCCTATTGCCCAATGTGAAGATAGATGAATGTTTAGACGACTGTGCTGCGGCAGTAGCATGGGTTTTCAATAACATCGCAAAATATGGCGGTGATAGTCAGAAAATCTTCCTCTCAGGACATTCTGCAGGTGGCTATATCACTACGATGCTTGGCTTGGATAAAATATGGCTTGACAAGTATCATGTAGATGCTAATCGTATCGCTGGATTGATTCCCTTTAGCGGACAAATGATTAGTCACTTTGCTTATCGCAAAATGAATGGTATCGACAACCTTCAGCCCACGATTGACAAATACGCACCGCTCTATCATGTGCGAAAAGATGCAGCTCCACTGGTCTTGATTACTGGTGATAGAAACATCGAACTATTCGGCAGATATGAGGAAAATGCCTATATGTGGCGCATGATGAACTTGGTAGGTCGCCCAGACACCGAACTCTATGAGATAGGAGGTCATGACCATGGCGCTATGGGCCATCCTGCTTTCCACATTCTCATTCAAACTATCCATAAAATATTGAAGAAAAAGTAAAAGAAAAGGCCGCCTCTGTCATCGTGACAAAGGCGGCCATATTATGAGTGGGTATTGGCTGCGACAAGATTACATCAGGATGCTCTTCAACACTCCAAGCCCTTTCTTCAAGGTATTGTTCTTCTTTGTTGCTTTGCTGGCTTTACTGCGCACGTTCTTCGCTTTTTGTTTGGTGTTTGAGAAGCTGGGACCACGCCAGCGCACAGGGTGCAGAAATTTTGATTCGAAATAGAGATGCTGACCAGTATATTTGTCTTTCACCTCGGTAGAACCGTTATTGCCTTTCATGCGATATACCCACACACGCTCGTAGAAGCCTAATGTAGAATTGGTGACACCAGTGTTGTGGGGCATCGTGGAGAGGGCATCGTGACTCGTATAGTTGGTAATATAAGGATCTACACCACCATCAGATACCGTCTGTGCCCATCCTGTGTGCTGTGCCATGGTGGCACACTCAGCAGTGGCAAGCGCCAGCTCTATAGAGCAAGGAGCGTTGGGTGCCAAGGTGGTCTTGGTCACGGGGTCGATAAGTTCGAGCGCCTCCATAAACGCCATAGGTTCCTTGGCCCACTCCTTGAGCTGAGGACTGTCGGTATAGGCAGCGAGGTTGGAGTTGTAGTCGGTATAAGTGTATTTCGAGTTCTGCTCAATATAGCGCATAGCGCGATAGATGAGCGTTGCCATCTCCTGACGGGTCATGGAAGCCGACATATTGGGCTTGCCATCGGCGATGTCGGCAAAGAGGTTCAACTTGCCTTCATCAGCATCCTTCTCCGTCATCTCCTTGATGAGTTTCAGGGCTATTGATGCCACCTGCTGGCGCGTGGCGGTAATGGTGTAGTCGTTGCCCAAGAGCTGCTCGTCAACAAGGTTATCTACAAGGGCACGGTTGACCTCGTCTTCAGCCCAAACGCTCTTCTTCGCAGTGCTGCGGGCGGGCAGCGTAAACATGTCGGGCTGAGGCGTTGTTGACAACTTGGCATCGTCTTCGCGCATATTCAGCTGAGCCTCCATGTGCTTACGGAACAGGGGCAGCGTGCCTCCAAAGCCTGCTGCACGGCGGTGCTTCTCGGTAAGGTGGCGTTGCTCATAGTTGGACGACATGCCACACCATATACAACTCTGCCAGTAGATATGCTCGCCAGCAGCATTGGTGCCCACATAAGCTTGGTCGGTGGCAAGATTTGCCTTAAAGTAGTGAACGCCAGGTATGTACGACTTTTCATTTTCCGGATTCAAGAACTTGAAGGTATGTTTGGGGTTGCGCTCACACTGGCCACAGACGCTGCACGAATAATACACCTTAGGGTCTTGCGTACAAGTGTAATGCTGCATGATACGGTCGGCAGTCATTATCTTAGCCACAAAGTTGTGCTTGGTGCATGGGTTCTTGGTGGCTTTCAGTCCGGCCTTCTGGGCATCGGCCACATTGCCCGTATAGGTTCTTACGGTGTAGGGCGGAAACTTAGCATGGCGGGCCATGAGCGCTTTTACGGCTTCGCCCTGCTTGGCGGGCACACACAGCGTGGCATCGCCCGCCAAGAACATGGTGCTGTGACTTTGGTAATAATAGCTGTCTGGCCATATGGGGTTTTTCATGCCATCGTTGAGTGTACGCATAAACGTTACGGCATTGACTTTGTCGCTGAGCCACACCTCCTTGAGATTGTAATAACCTGTCTGATATCTGCTCAAGTCTTCGGCAAAACGCTTGTAATCTTCCTCGTTGCCAGTATCTACGATAACCTTGGTAAGGAATACACGATTGGGGCCTTCAAACTGTGACAACGGGTTGTGGGTCTCGGTAATGGTGACCACATCGTGCGGATGCAGGTTGGCACAGCAAGCGTCGGCGGTTTCTTTAGAATAAATGTTATGACTGGCACGGAATTTCTTCTTGTTGGCGTTATAATCTTCAAACAGGTCTTCCTTCTTCAGATTGCCGCCTTTGCCACCAGGCACGGTGAACACCATGCTGAAGCTTGGAAAGTAAGGAGCACTGATATTCACGCGAGCGGGTGCGCCGTTGACGCTAATCTTAATCATAGTGTCGTCAACATAATAGTCACCCTCGCGCATCTCATATTTTAAGATGTATGGACCCTTGGTGTCGAGCATCACCTTGATGGACGCCCTATACGAATAGCCCGCCTTAAACTTTGGATTCGAGGGGTCTTTGGTGTTAAACTCACCTTCCCAGACAATGTTCATGATAGAGGCGATACCTTTCTCTACCAAGTCGCCATACTGGGTCTTAGCAGCGGTAAGCTGTAGCTGTTCGCCCTCTTGCATGGTCATGTCGGGTTGTGGCACTGGCATCGTGAGGTCAATTGAGGTTACCATCTTTTTGTCGGCGCCCTTCATGATCGAAGGAAGTAGCAAAAGTACAGCAATGAGTAAAGTCAAGAAGTGTTTCATGTTAGCTTTGTACATTGGGTTAGAAAAATCAGTTAATGTGCAACACTATGTTTAATAATCTTGTTAGAATGGTTGAACAACTACCGGTAAATGGAGTTTATGTCCTGCCGAAGAAACCTCTTATGCCGGTGTTGCAAAAACGAACAAAAGGGATTCTACCACAGACTTGGCAAATATACAAATTAATTCCGAAAAAACGATTCATTATGGCAAATATTTTTATTCAATAATTCACACAAACATGGCACTTGTAGGGATTTTCCTTTTACGATTAGGGAATTATCCCGATGCAATAAAAATTAGAATGATTACCTTTGCAAGCGAGAAAATGAAAAATTGCCCTAAACAGGTATATAAATAACAACCTTCAAAAACAGTAACACTTATGAAAAGAAATGAAATCATGGCACTCATCGCCACCACATTGATGTTTGCAGTTTGCTTATCTGCTTCGGCTCAAAGTCAGGACAAGAAGAAAGTGGTTACCAAAAAGAAACAACCAGAAGTTGTTGTCATCTGCCCAGAAAGGCCTATGCCGCTCACTAACAGCACCACTTCATGTCTGGACGAGGGCATGAGCTATAGCTATAGTCTCAGCAACCAAGCTTTCTCTATATTATATAATAAGGTAAAGAAAGCGTCTTTCGACGACAACAAACTTGACTTGATAGAAGTAGCAAGTTTGGGCTGCTACTACTCTTGCTCACAGACAATTCGTATGATGAAGATTTTCACCTTTGCCGACGAACGTCTGAAAGTTCTTAATCTGATGGCGCCACGCATCGTCGACCCTCAGAATGCCATCGATATCTACAAGTTGTTTAGTTTCGACAGCGATAAAGACAAAGCTGGAGAAATCATAAGACGTTGCAGATTGTAAGTTTAATAGAAGCAATCTAAAGAAAAAATGCTGCCATCTATCTTGGGGTCTCAGACCTGACAGATGGCAGCATTTTGCTGTCTTTCTGGGTGCTATTGTTTGCCAGGAAAATCGGAATTGTCTATTTCGCGGAAAAGTCCGAAGAATCTATTGCCAACCCAGATGATGCCGACTATCAGGGCTATAAAGATAACGCCCTGCCATTGAGCAATACTGCATACGAGGAAATACGCAAGAAGTTGAAAGCAGCTAATGGGCAGACAAGATACCCACCCTCCCCAGTGTAGCCTGCTAAAAGCATAAAGATTATTCGAGTAAGGCTAATACAAATAAGGAAATATAGAAAACAAAAACGTGCATCTCAATGAGTTGTACGCTTTAAATATCTATAGGTGTGTGTGATTTGCCACAATTCACTATATCAAAAAATATGACATACAATCTTTCTTGAACATTTTTTTAAAAAACGTTGGAAGTTTCATTCCATTATTGTATCTTTGCAATGATCAAACAATAGAAATCGTATATGAAGAAAATTACAGCATTCATCATCATACTACTTGCCCTGGTAAGTTGCAGTGAGAAAACACCACAAGACCTATTCGAAGAATCTAAATCGGGCGTTGTCCTGATTCTCAACGAATATTATTATGTGATGAAATTGCCCAATGGTAATTCCATATATTTTACAGGTATTGACGAAGATGGTTCGCTGGAGAATTTAGCTTTTGAGTACAAAGACATCAAAGACAAGCGACAGGCGATGACAGGCACAGGATTTTTCATCGACAAAGAAGGAACCATTATGACCAATCGTCATGTAGCGCAACCTTCCATTGACAAAACTGCCGTCAAAAACAGTTACAACAACATGATGTCTTCCATCAAAGCTTATTACGCCGAACAGATGAATCTTCTGTCACAAGCATACAGAGAGCTGGAAAGCCAAAAGAGTGAGTGTTACCAATATGGCTACGATGGCATGTTGTATGAAAACACCGAAAAACTGCAAGAGATTACCTCGCAACAAAGTGAACTGGAATCTCAGTTCAATACGATCAATGAAGTTCGTAATTCTCTAAACGACCACATTTCCTTGGATGAACTGAAGATAACAGCTGTTTGCGAAATCGGAATCGCATACAACAACACCTTTGTTAATTCTGACAAAGACTTCTTGGACAAAAATCCATGTGTCGTAATCAAAGTGTCAGAACAAGCAAACACCGATTTGGCTACTATCCAACTCAAAAACAAGACGACACCAGAGAATGCGTACATCTTTAACACAGATGGTTCTGTGGAAGAGAGTTTCTTCACCCAATTAAAAGACAAGTTTAGTGGCCATGACGAAAAGATTCTTCAGATAGACCAACAACTTTATATGATTGGTTATAACGCTGGTCCTACTTTGGCTAATACCAAACAAGGCATTCAGGTACAAATGACAAGTGGAAAGGTAACCCAACTTCCTGATGGCGAAAGAGTACTATATAGCATTCCTACCGTACAAGGTTCCAGCGGCAGTCCTGTCATCGACAGTAAAGGACGCTTAGTGGCAGTCAACTTTGCTAAGTTAGCCGTCAGTGACAATTTTAATTTCGGCATTCCATTGAATAAAGTAAAAGCTTTCGTAAAGCCATAGACATCTTATTTTGTTCGGAAGTGCAGAGAAAAGAGAGAAGTTAAAGAAACTCAGAGAAAATAGAGAAGTTGTCGCTTCCTATCGGTTGCTAAGAAGTAAAAGCCAATAGTTTTATCACTAAAAATATAGCAATAAGACTATTGGCTTTTACCTTTTTACTTTTTTACCTCTATCAAACCTTTTCGCTATTTGATAAATTCTATCTTACTTTCATCTCGAGGCTTAGCCTCAGGAGCCTCGTCAGGATACCCCACAGCGAGGATATAGCAGATTTCATAACCATCAGGCAGATTGAGCTGAGCTAAGTAAGGCTTGCAAGCCTCATTTGTCTGAAGGAAACGAGCAGAACCGCCCAAGCAGCATGTTCCTAACCCCATAGACTGAGCAGCAAGCATCATGTTCTCGCCCAAGAGACCTGCGTTCACCATTCCGTACTGATCGTTTCGTGGTGTTGCCACAATAATGATGTTAGGAGCATTGCGATACATATTCTTGAAGTTGACATCACGCTTCACCTGTTCGGGATTTTCTTTCTTAAAGATAGCCGTCGTTGCTGTGATGAAATCTTGATTCTCAACCACTCTTATAGCCCAGTTTTGCTGATTCATGGCATTCGGAGCACTGATACCACACTTGGCAATAAGCGCCAACTTCTCATGCTCCACAGGTTGGTCGAGATATTTGCGAACAGAACGGCGCGACATGATTGTCTGTACCACGGAGTTGTTTTTCGCGCAACAAGACTTCTTAGAGCAATCTGCTGCCTTTGGACATTCCGATTTCTTCGGGCAAGTTGCAGCCTTTGGACATTCCGCAGCTTTTGGACAAGCTGTCTTCTCACATGTACTCTGCGTACAAGCCTTTTGAACGCAAACAATTTGCTGCTTTTTTTGACACATTTTCTCCTTCTTACAGCAACCTTGTGCCTGGCTGAGCGATGGCAACAGCATCATACCGCAAACCATCATAATTTTCAATTTTATCATACTTATTTCTCTCCTATGATTGTTAGTTAAAAATGACTTTTATCCTCGCAAAGATACAATTTAATTCTGAAGTAAGTCAAAAAGGCAAGTTTTTTTCTTATTTTTTATGAAAAATAGTTTGGTTATCTACCTTGTTACAAGCGGAATAAAAATACAAAATAATTGCCATAAAACTTGCATAATTGCAGAAAGACTACTATTTTTGTCGACTAAAAAGAAAACAGATATTTTGATTCGTATGAACACAAACATATTGACAAAAGACAAAGACCCCATGGGCGCTGCCATTCTCGACTATGCAACAACAGGAAAGGCAGGATGCTTGCGCGTACACTCCTCTATGTTTGAAGAGGACGAGATGCCCGTAAAACACCTATTCCGCCAGTACAAAGACATGCCATTGTTAGAGCAGATGGCTCTAAATATGGCCTGCGGACGCGTGTTGGACGTAGGAGCTGGCGCCGGCTGCCATGCCATGGCGCTACAGGATAAAGGGATAGCAGTAAAAGCTATCGATATCTCCCCGCTGAGTTGTGAGGCAATGAAACAGAGAGGTATAAAGGATGTGGAATGTATCAACCTCTTCGACGAACATTTGACACATGGATTCGACACCATCCTCCTGCTGATGAACGGTACGGGCATTGCAGGCAAGGTAACTCACCTACCCCATCTCCTCACTCGTCTAAAATCGCTTCTGCAAGAGGGCGGACAGATTCTCATCGATTCTTCAGACTTGAAATACATCTACGAGAACGAAGATGGCAGCTTCGATATCGACCTGAATGCAGCTTACTATGGTGAAGTAGACTATCAAATGGTGTACGACGGAATCAGGAAGAAGAAAAACCATCCTTCTTCACGGGTGGAAGGTGATTCTTTCGACTGGCTCTATGTTGACTTCCCACTACTCCATTCCATAGCCGAGAGTTGTGCCCTCCATTGCGATCTTGTGGCAGAAGGAAAGCACTATGACTACTTGGCAAGACTCTATTAACAACAGGGAGTTTTACTCCATCGTAGAAATCGTGACATCCGAAAAGTCATTCAAATAGTCGAGCACTCTCAGAGTATGAAAACCTCGCTTTGCCTTGAGTTCCATATTCACTTCCAGGAACTCACCCTTAGAGGTGCGACGGTCCTTCAACTCGTAGGAATGTACCTCCACACCATCTTGCTTCATGCGCTTGATAAGTTGCTTCACGCTATCAAGGGAAGGCGCCGAGAACGATAACTCTATCGTAATGGCTCCCAACTGAGGAATCCAAAAGTTGAGCACCTCAAGTCCTAAGAGCACCATTGCCGTAGTGATAACAGCAGCCACAAACATACCTGTTCCACAAGCTAAGCCGATGGCTGCTGTTACCCACAAACCTGCAGCGGTAGTAAGTCCACGCACCACATTCTTTTGAAAGATAATGGTGCCAGCACCCAAGAATCCGATTCCCGACACCACCTGGGCAGCAACGCGCGAAGAGTCTTTCAGGTCAACACCAAAACCATACTGCGACACCACACAGAAAAGCGCACTACCCAACGCCACAAGGAAATGGGTACGAAAACCAGCTTCCTTGGCACGATATTCACGTTCGATACCTATCGCTCCGCCCAAGAACAGAGCTAACAACAGCCGAGCCGTCAGATCAATATAAGTTGCATCCATATTTATTCTCCGTTTTTTTGAGTTCAAATATAAACATAAATTGTCAAAAACCCACCTTTACCTCCCACTTTTTCACCCTGTAGCTCTGTTTTTCACTTTATTTTGCCAATTCTCCTACACTTTCTTTCGAAGATTGACTTTAATTTTGTATTTTTGTAGCCAATCTGTGAAAGTATAGCAAATATTACATACATTATATTTAACAAACATGGCAACAGTTGACGACAAGAAGATTATCTTCTCAATGGTGGGCGTATCTAAGATTATCCCACAAAATCAGAAACAAATTCTGAAGAACATCTACCTATCGTTCTTCTACGGAGCAAAAATCGGTATCATCGGTTTGAACGGTGCCGGTAAATCTACGTTGATGAAAATCATCGCAGGACTTGAGCAACCTACCCAGGGTGAGGTGGTTTGGAGCCCAGGCTACTCTGTGGGCTACTTGCCTCAGGATCCTCCGCTCGACGAGAACAAGACCGTGAAGGAAAACGTGATGGAGGGCGTACAGAAGATTTACGATGCACTGGCAGAATACGAGGACATCAACAATAAATTTGGTCTCGAAGAATACTATGGAGACCCCGACAAGATGGACAAGCTGATGCAGCGACAAGCTGAGGTTCAGGACATCATCGATGCTACCGACGCCTGGAATATCGACTCCAAGTTGGAGCGTGCGATGGATGCGCTACACTGTCCTCCTGGCGACTGGCCAGTAACCAATCTTTCGGGTGGTGAGCGCCGTCGTGTAGCTCTCTGCCGTCTGCTCTTGCAGAAGCCAGATGTTCTGTTGCTCGATGAGCCTACCAACCACCTGGACGCCGAGAGCATCGACTGGTTGGAACAGCACTTGCAGCAGTATGAGGGTACCGTTATCGCCGTTACCCACGACCGCTACTTCCTCGATGATGTGAGCGAATGGATTCTGGAGTTGGACCGTGGCGAAGGTATTCCATGGAAGGGCAACTACTCTTCATGGCTCGACCAGAAGACCAAGCGCATGATTCAAGAGGAGAAGACCGCTTCTAAGCGTCGCAAGACCTTGGAACGTGAGTTGGAATGGGTGCGCATGGCACCTAAAGCACGCCAGGCCAAGGGTAAAGCCCGTCTGAACTCTTACGAGCAGATGCTCAATCAGGAGCAGAAGGAACGTGAGGAGAAGTTGGAAATCTTCATCCCTAATGGTCCTCGTCTGGGTAACAAGGTTATCGAGGCACAGCATGTACAGAAGGCATTTGGCGAGAAGGTACTCTTCAACGACCTCAATTTCATGCTTCCTCCTAACGGCATCGTGGGCGTCATCGGTCCTAACGGAGCAGGTAAGACTACCCTCTTCCGCCTCATCATGGGACTGGAGCAAGCCGATGGTGGCAACTTTGAGGTAGGCGAAACCGTCAAGTTGGCTTATGTAGACCAGCAACACAAGGACATCGACCCTCAGAAGACTGTTTACGAGGTGATTTCTCAGGGCAACG